>Ga0315295_10003413_pt1 | contig 13547 bp, 30 predicted proteins | sample YL17G14_0_MG_FD_204453 | JGI IMG/M metagenome (GOLD analysis project Ga0315295, IMG submission 204453) | Sediment microbial communities from Yellowstone Lake, YNP, Wyoming, USA - YL17G14_0 | ecosystem: Environmental > Aquatic > Freshwater > Lake > Sediment | place: USA: Wyoming | collected... | reverse complement strand
TATTACTTTACCTCCTTAGACCCTAAACACTTCCATGTTTTATGTAGCAAACAAGGTTCTAACACTTCGTCGCCGTTTTCACTTATTATACAACAACAACCTGACACATTTTGTCTCAATATACTATTTCTACCTGCGTTAAACCCTCTAACGAATGGTTTAGCATCATCATACTTAGCTAGTAAAACAGTAAGCTTATAGGCATCATTAATAAAGCCTACCCAAGTAGTATTACTAATTGGTATTCTAGGCACTAGTTTAGCTTCATCTTCCGTTATTATAGCAAACTTCTCTAGGAATTTAGCTATAGTGGCTACTTTATTATCCTCATTATCTACTTCATCATTCATAATCATAATTCCTTTAGATAAAAATAATCTGAATAGATGCATTTAATATTGTCTATCCATGCTTTATCCTTAATGGGATCAAGATAGCCCATGTTATACCATTTATTATTGGCTATTCGTTGCTGATGTTTCCAACACTTTAAACATATTCTGGTTTCTGTAAAACCATCCCAATTGTTACATTTCGCCGTCCAATTTTTCCAATTATGCCAACACATGAATGCCTCCCACAGTGGTTATTTACTACATTATAGAATAAAAAATTGATTTTGTCCACAAGTATTTAACCACCACCCTACTTTTTCTACCATGGTCATAGACCCTCGAATCGCCCGATCGTGTATATAGGTCCTTATAGTTGTTTGGGCAGTTCGGGCTTTAATAATATAATTATAGCCCCCACCCCTGCTACAACTTCAACATGGCAGTTAAGGCCCAGCTCGGAAACGAGTGGTTGGGAGTTACACTGGCTGTTCATGTTAAAATTTACAAGGAGGATAGTTATGGAAAATCAACTGGTTTATAACAACAATCTTTTTGCGGTGCTTGTCAGGAAGGGATCTGAAGAAATTTTTGTTCTGGTCACTTTCATGCAGCCGAAAACCTCTTTCAAGACCTTCGTTTCAAACGAGGATGAACTGAAGGAAGTAATAGCAGAGATCGAAATCCTTGGTGTGGATTTCTTCGCTCCCATGCTTCCTTACGGATGGTGGGAAACTTCGAAACACATTGTTGCGTAGATAAGAAAATGGTGAGGGGGAGCAGTCCTCCTCACCGACTTTTTTTATAGCAGCTTGAGAACTGTTGTAGTTCTTAAGTAGTGCGCTTAACCAACCTAAAAAGGAGATTAGCCATGTGGATTCTTCTTCAGGTGGGTGGTTGTCTTGCTGTTGTTGTTACTAATTCGATTGGTCGCTCTTGCGGTCTTTCGAATTGGGCAGCTACTGCAGTTGCGGCAGCTATTTACTTTGGGGGTTGGGCTTGTTTTCAGCTTTCCTATAAGCAAGCACCTTCATTCATGCACGCATATGTGCTAGGCTCTTGTGTTCTAGCCATATTAGGTGCAGTTGTTGCGCTCATGTTCTTTAAAGAGAGCTTGGGTGTAGCAAAGGTGTTGGGACTTGCGCTTATGATTGCTGGGGCAGTTCTGGTCTCCAAGGTATAATCAGGCAAGGGGGTCTCTCGTTCGTAGTGACGAGAGATTACCCCTTACCGACCTTTTTTATAGGTTACTTAAAGAAGGGAGGTGATACCTATGAAGTTCTTTGAGGAGCAGGAGCTAATCACTGCCAAGGAGACTTGGGTGAAGTTCCTGCGTTCAGAAGCCTGTGAACATCTTGCCATGTTGGATGCTTGTTCCATCTGGCAGGAGAAGTTCAATGGGCCTGAGTATGCCAACAATCCCTTTAAGCACATCTGGCTGCAAGTGGCAGAAGAAGCTGCAAGGGAGGCTATAGCTGGTCAGGCACGGTTTCTAGCCAGATTAGCTGAGCATGGCATAACAGCCTAAGGCTTCCTCGCCTGCCAATCGGCGATAAGAAAGTAGTTGCTTTGTGGTGAAGTAACTACAAAGAATCGATTGGAAACCACTTTGTTCTTCAAGGAGGTAGTGTTGTGCAAGGTACTATAACAAAGAAACACTTCTTCCTAGTATGGAGGGAGTTCGGCTGGAGGATAGCTGTAAGACTGTTAGTATCACGGTCTCAGACAGCATTGGGGATTCTAACATCCTAACACAGGAGGTAGCTTATGGGAAGCTACGCTAGCATCATGGGTGAGGAGCTCAAAGTTACTGGGCTGCTCATCAAGGCTGCCAAAGAGATCGGGATCGAAGAGGATAAAGGGCTTTATCTCTTCAATAGAGATGAAGTTCAACAAGTCCTCGCCCGCATGATCCGTGATCTTCAAGGTGAGCGTCAACTGGTCGATGTTGACAAAGTTTCTGCCTCTGCTTTGTATAAACTCGAAGCAGAAGCTCACATGGCAGGAGCTCTGATCGACTGGTTGGTTAACTCACAAGAAGAGCAGATCTTCTTCGGCTAGCCTGCCTAATTAGGTGAGGGGGTCTCTCGTCTTATAGATGAGAGATTACCTCTCACCGACCTTTTTTATGATGGGGTTGATAGACAATCCCATACCCATGGAGAGTGGGTTAATTCTCTCTTAACCACCAAAAGGAGGTGTAACATGGTAGTTAGCGATAAGCTGGTTATCGATCTTCTTACGGTGAGCTTTAGGGACAATCTCACTCGCAGATGGAATCGGGTTGAGCATGTCCCTTCGGTTCTGATTGACCTGCAAGAAGGCGTTGCAAAGCTTCTTTGGGCCGTTAAGGACAAGGATGCTCCAATGCAAGTCCTTCCAGTGTCATTCAGAGAGCTGGACTACTCCTATCAGTGGTTGGATAGGGTGGAGCAGTCCCTCTCTTGCCGGGGCATTGATCCCTATGGGATCACGGATTTCTCTACAATCCGAATCATGTAGAGTCGCAATGGTGGGGGGAAGCAATTCCCCTCACCGACCTTTTTTATGAGGGTCATTAGACTCTCTAATTCTCAATAGGAGGTGGTACTATGGCTACCATCGTAACTCTTCTTTCTCTTCTTTCGGGATTTGAGTGCTCCGTTCCTGGGGCGGTTAAATGCTCCAAGAGAGCAAATGGTTGCTGCTCTGCTTTCTACTATGAGGGTATTGCAATTCGCAACTCTCGTGGGAAGTGCAACTTCCTCGGTGCGCCTGAAGCTCCCAAGGTTGAAGCTAAGAAACTGAATTCAATCAAGGCTTCCAAGCGCGGCGTTGCTGGGCAGGCCACGAAGTAGTAGGCTAATTCCCTGCTACACTAATTAGGGAAGTGCGACTATCCGCTCAATGGGCCGATGGTCGCCTTCCTGTCTATACTTACTCATGAGAGTAGGTGTAGACAGGGGGTTTCTCCCTGTAATCTAATAAGAAAGGAGGTGATACTTATGAGAGCGTGGGATCATGGTATTAACAACTTCTATACCTTCAAGCTTATCCCCATTGATGGTACGAAGTGGATAGTCCGCCTTATCGTGCTATGGCCTGATCTAACGGCTTTTGCAGATGAGGAAGTATTAAACTACTCGGCTGCTTTGCACATGCAGAGGTGGATATCCGAAACTATGGATCAGAAACGAACATACATAGCTTACAGCACAGCGCTTACTCTGGCTAAACAGATTGAGAATCGTTATGATTTAAGCACTACTTGGGGAAGACTAAACAGGGAAGTTCTGCTGGGCCTGTAAGCACATGTGGTAGGGGGGAGAAATCCCCCTTACCGACCTTTTTTATGGGATCTTTGGTCCCTAAATCAAACAGGAGGTAGTATCATGGCAAAGAAAGCTTATAAACACACGGATCTGTCGGACAAGGTATGTGCAACTGCAGGCTGCAAACGTCGCCTGAAGAAGCGCGTTGTGGAAACCATTCAGGATGCCAAGTACTGCTATCAGTGCTCACATCCGAAGCGCAAGGAAAACAAGATCGTCAATGCGTCAAGAAAAGCATCGGCGTAGCAAGTAATCTTGCGCACAATTAGGTGAGAGGGTCCCTCGCTCAAAGAGGCTAGGGATTACCTCTCACCGAGTTTTTTTGAGTAAATTCCTAAGGAAAGGGGGGTATAAATGGATGGCTTTGGTTACGACGACTTCGTAGGGAGCACACTTGATGAATTCCCTGCTGATGTCGATGGCAAGAGGATGCCAGAAGATGTACAGTATGATCCTTCTGGAGCAACCGAACCTTTAGACGATGACTTGGAGGATTTATGACAAAATATTGGTATTGCGGAAAACCAGTAAGGCGGCTTGATCCTAATGTAGCAGTAAAAGCTGCAAAGGCTGTTGTCGTAGCCTCTGACAAAGACGACAACAACGAACCTACCTCCAAAAGCAAGCCATATGCCATAGATAACGGCGATGGCACCGGTTCGTTCAGAGGTAGGCTGATTGGCATGGGCTTCTAAGTACAACGGTGGGGGGGAGAAATCTCCTCCACCGACCTTTTTTATGGGTTCTAATACTGCATGAAAGGAGGTGATGTGATGAGACAAACAGTAGTAGAAGTAAAAGGTAAAGGAGTAGTCAGGATAATTGACTGGTGGCCAGAGATCGTAGCACACATGAAACCTGTGCCTCGAAAGGAGATTGTACTACCTGACTATCAAAGTTCAGGGATCACTCCAATCAAGGTAATCCCCAAAACTGGCCGTAGAATCCTAGACAGAGAAGAACCCAGAGTGAGAACTTGGAAAGATGTGCATCCTAGACCCAGAAGACAATGGCAAAGGCACCTTCATCAGCGTACATACTTGGTTAAACACTTCATTTATCCAAGTCCCAAATTAATTGATTGGGAACGCATTGAATGGATGATTGAACTTGAAGCAAAGACTAGGGAGGAGTTGTTGTATGAGCTTATCAATTACGATTCCGATCTTTAGTGTCGGAAATGTCGTCCGTCATCACGGACATGGCAAAGGCATAATCGTAGGGCTTAACAAGCGGCCAAAGAACTCCTATCTCGAAAAGAGAGAAGGCCTGGAGATCGTGGGTAAGTTGGTAGAACTGACGGGGACATCGGCTACCAATCTCTTCTACGATGGGGACAGGTATCCGTATACCGTGTTGTTCGAAGATGGGTATAAGGATTGTTATGCCCCAACCGAACTAACGCTGGAGTCTGGTACAAGCACTCTTTACAGGACAACAGCAGAAGCCGAAAGTGGTGAGTGGGTTGATTTTTACTTCATCGGTGATTTAGAGCATGCCGAATACAGCGTAAATGTCATTCGACAAATGGGGTTTGAATGCAACGACCCCATACTTATTCCATTGGGGGTATGAGACATTATGAAACTCGTTAGCTTGATCGCTTTTGATCACAACGGCAGAGAACAGCAGATCGAAGTTTTTGAAGCGCCGATTTTGGCCCGCGAAATCAAGGATCTGCTACACGGAATCTTGTCCAAGGTGATTGATGCAATCATCTATGATTCCAAAAACTAACCTTTGATCGGTGGGAGGGAGCAATCCCCCCACCGAGTTTTTTTGAGGAAGGGAGGTGAGTATAATTAAATATAACCAGTGTAATTGTAAATTGTTTGGTGCTACTTGTATGATAGTAACTAAGGTAGCTGAAGGTGTTGTAATACAGATAGATGTGTCTTGTTCATTTCTACAATACTTTCAGCAAAGAGAAAAACGCTTTCTAAACACAAAACACGAATTATGTAGAGAAGGAGGTGACAAAACTTGTGGAGATTTATTATCTGGGCATTCTTAATGATGTTGTTGGCAGGGTATTCTGTCCGGTAGAGCTTGAGGTAATTACAATCAGACCATTGCGTTGTAGAGTTATTAACGAGCTCAATCCTCAACGCTCCATTGTAGCAGCCCGTGCAAAGATTAACATGCTGGCTGGCTTGTCTACCGACAAAGATGTCTACATTTTCTCTAAACCTTTAACCAGAGAGGAGATACTGTAATGGCAGGACCACAGGACTTTCAAGTGGTGTCCCTTTGTACCCAGCATCCGAGTTGCGAGAAATCCGGAAAACTGGTGATTTGGATTAACCTCAGCAAGCTGACCAGGGCTGAATATCCCATCTGTCCCAAATGCGGGAGCAAGGTAATGTACATCAACAGAACAGAGCTCCTTCGCAAAGTGGCAGAATCTTTGGACAACTGTTCCACAGAGGCTTTGTTGACACGAGCCTTGAGGGATTGTATTTCTTTCACTTCCACAAACGGTACCAGGATTGAAACAGCCCCTGTGCAGTATTATCTGGATCAGGTCTTTGCTGCAAAACAGAAGACTGCTATGAAAGACTTTGTTGCTGGAATTCGAGGAGTGCTTTCAGGGGAAGATTTCTAACATGGTGGGTGGAGGGGAGAAATCCTCTCCACCGACCTTTTTTATGAAGTAATAACACCTCATGGCCCGGCTACAATAGGTGTAGCTGTGTGGAGTTCACTGAGGTTATGATGAACCGTCTTAGTAGGAGGTTTGTGTTATGGATGAGCTCAACTTGAAGGGCCGGCCAACTATTTTCGATAAGGGTACTCCGGTTGAGGTGAAGCTTAGTGTGGCTCCGAATGCCAAATGTCCTTGGATCAATGCGGTTATCGTTCGCTATTGGCCAGGATATGGTATCCAGACCACCATCGACCCAGTTAACTCCAGTGACTTTTCCTGGGAAGAGAATTCCGGGCCGGACGGAACACTTGTCACCGTGACAAAGAGCATACCTGACGTCAAAATCTACGAGACCACTGTTGTTGAAGTGGAATTGCTAAATGGCGTTAGAGCTCAGATCGATGCTCACGGTGTACGTCATCGCCAAGCCAGCTCCTTCTCCCTCGATGCGTTGAGAGCGAAGTATAGTAACTAAACCCCATTCAGAGGCACTGCTCTTCGGAGTGGTGCCTCACAATTCACCACAAAGGAGGTGAACACTATGATAACTATTCCTAATGAGTTGAGATATTTCCAGACCTTCAACACTATCATCAAAAGATGGAATATCCCCATGCGTAAGCTTGACAAGCGCAACTCGGTTCCCATCAAGAATTTGAAGTGTGTTATTTCACCTAAATGGGGATACGGTTATGCCATTCATCGTATGGCTAAAATCTACGATAAGAAACTCGATGACATGAAGAGGCCCCTCTGGAAGACGGAGATCCGTAAAACATACAACAAGACCTACATCTATTATGAGCTTCGCGTAACCAAGATCCAAAGAGACTTTAGTGGAGGGTGCAACTATGAAGTCAGGAATTGGTGATCTTAGGGAATGCTCCAGTTCTTCTTGCCAGACCATACTTCACTATATGAATCCACTTCATATCTATTGTAGACTCCGTTGCATTATGCCAAAACCTGTTGCGTTGTGTATTAGCAGAAGGTATGAAAGGCATCTGTTTCCTACTATTAAAAAACTAGTGAGGTGTATATATGCCAAGAAGAAATAGGCGCAAGGTGAAAGCGGGTAACAATAAAGGACAACATCAGCGAAGAAGAAGTACTAGAGGAGGTAGGCTTATGTCGAAGATCATCATAGCTCCACCGGCAATGGTGGGAGTTGGCAACTCATGCCTCAACTGCATGAAGGACATTCCTACGAAGGAACGGTATTGTACAAAATGCAAAACCAAAGCCGAAGAAAGGCACGCTTCAGGTTACAGCTGGCCAAGAGATTCGTTTGGACGATTCGCTTTCGATAAAGCCTATCCGTGTAGTGAATGTCACAAGACCAAGGATTGTGCTTATGCATTCGATCCTATCAACTTCGAAAACCTATGTGTTATGGAGAAATGACATGAGAGTATTGATTCCTGGTATTGCGATTATTATTGGAGTGCTGATTATGTTGGCAGTTACTCCTCTCTAAACCTTTTCTGGTGGGAGGGAGAAATCCCTCTCACTGACTTTTTTTATGAGAGTCATTAGACTCTTAATAATCGGGGGCCTCATGTTCTCAACCCCTTGTGAGGTGGTAAGCCTACCAAATGAAGTGGCTGACGGAGAGCTGTTTAACCCTAATGGAGGTATTATCATGGAAAAGCATTCATTCGTGGCGAAGATCGGTTTCACCAAGGTTCTCGACCTGACCTGCCCCAAAGACGGTGGTTTGTACTCGTCCAATGAGAAGACCAGTTGTCCCAAATGTAACGCTCGCTTGGTGTCTCCTACCAGAAAGACGGATAAGGGTCCGATCCCCTTCTGTCTCACTGAAGTCACCTTCTACCCCATGCTGCCGCAGGAAGTCAAGGATTCCTATGCTGCCAAGATGCAGGCTGCTGGCGGTCTTCCGGCTGTTCATCGTTTCGTGCTTTATGGGTACTTTGATGGCCCTACCAACACCTTGAATCCGGATGCTCGCACGCGGTATCTCGTTCCGAAGAGAACCATTCGCTTGGAATTCAACACCCCTCCGCAGTATCGTCCCTTTACCGGCAAAAATGGGGATGGGCTTGAAATCAAGTTTGTGTTCTCCCGTCGATATGGTGATGAAATCGAATTCCTCGATGCCAAGCAGGAGTTCGAGCTCAATCAGAAGAGCGCCTCTCCTGACAAGAAGGCTGCCGTCCAGATGGCCAACGATGCCGCATCTGCAGCCAGTCTTGCAACCGGTCTTCCGGCAAGTATGCAGATCGACATGAACAATCCTATGGTTGCCATGATGGCTCAGTTCATGCAGATGATGGCTCCTCAGGTTGCTGCTACCATGAAAGCCAATGCCGCCACTGCTACTGCCACCAAGACTGCCGCTCCTCAACCCAACAGCTTAACTGATGATGGCTCCATGGTTTTCGATGCGGAAACCGGAAATGCCGTCGATGATGCCTCTCTTCCGGATGTCGCTGGCCTTGACCTCTTCGAAGACTACTCCTCTGGTCGCTAATATACGGTGAGGTGATAGCTATGACGCACTATCGCTGTCCGGCTATTACAAGAGGGCCTGGCAGGCTAACTACGCCTGCTAGGCGACTCACACCGTGTAGACCTACTACTCCGGGAAAGAGTACCGACAACCGGGGATGGTGTACGCAACGAGTAGGCCGGCTGCCGCCGGATAGGCTGTATGCGTCGATTCAGTAAACGCAAAGAGCTTCTCACCCGCTTTATCAACGACCACAAACATCATAGGAGGTGTAGACATGCAAATCTTTCTGAATACTCAACCACCGGCTAAGGCAGTAGAGCTTATCAACGAGCTTTACCAGGATGCAGACATCGACTCAGTGTTCTTCGGCACGCTGCATCCAGACGATGAACAATATCGAACCAGCAAAACTTATGACTTCATTACCGGGGAATTTAACCCGGAGACCAAAGAAATCAACATCTATCTAGAGGGCTGCATGCGCAACAAGAAGTTCATGCGCAAAGGAATCCTGTGGCCAGCAGCGTCATGGATGATGCTAATCTTCACCATCTTTCACGAGTACTGGCATGCAAAGCAGTTGCAGAAGAACAGCCTGCTGATCAATGCCTATCCAGAAGTAGTGGCGCAACTGGATGAAGAGGCTGATGAAGTAGCCCTCAACTCTCTGATGGAATGGTGTAAAGATGAGCCCATGCCCAAGCTGAACCAGATGGGCTGGATGGGAGAGATGCTACGCCATGGAGTAAATACGCTGTACGCCAGATTCCCACGCATCGTCGAAGAGATAGAAGACTTCGAAGACGGTGGCGTGATGAGGGTGGAAATGGCATTCCAGCAGCACGACTTCACCTTCAACGGCATGAAACTCCTCACCGAAGAAGTGAAGAACGGCAAAATGGGAGTAATCACAAGAAACGGGTTATGCCTAAACGGCTATGAGGCGTTGGGGTTATAGAAAAGAACCACATGGCGTCTCTGCCCGTTCTTATGAGAAAATCCATAAACCACTTAAGGAGGAACGCGTATGATTATGACACCGCAACAGAAACTTCAATTACTTCTCACCTTGGACAAAGCCATTTGGTCATGTCAATGGCAAAATCTGGGTAGCGCGGAAGCTTCCCAGAAAGACTTCGAAGCCCGCCTGCAAAGGTGCGGAGTCAAATCCCAGTTTGTTCCCAATGGCGTAGTGTTTGCTCGCCACTTCAAGGGAACGCTCACCGGCTTTGACTTCGAATTAAACGAGGCTCCGGGGATCGTGCGTTTGATCAGATTGCTGCAGCAGAACCCGAACAAGACTGATATGTATGGTAGATTATCGCAGTACGCGATACTAGCCAGAGGCGGCAATCACATTTGCTGGGTCATCGATCGCGCCAGCAACAAGTTCTTGGGTCGCATTCAAGACGGGAAATTCATCAAGAATGAGCCGAGAGCGTATAACCAGAACAACGCTGCAGCGGCAAAACAAACGAGCTTCACCGGATCGCAGGGATATAATCCCGGTCAGGGTACGAATTTCAGCAATCTGCCTGACATCGAGCCTCAAGAAATCCCCTCCGAGGTGATGGCTTATAACTTCGAAACCTTCGATGCCGATGATGACTCGGTACCGGATGGCTTCGAAATGCCTTGGGTGCAATGATGCTGGCGCTCAACTCGCGTCGCGGAGTAATCGTCGCCGTGCGAGCTGATGGCATTACGATCCTGCTGCCTACGGGTGGCAGGGTCGCCGCTCCCTTCAAACCAGGATTCAGGGTTGGGGAGAAGGTCTGCTATCTGGTTGACGAAACATGCAGAAAGATCGTCGATCTGATACAGGCCACTGTCGCCAATTACATTGTAAACACGAGCGACTCTTTACCGTCCGATGACGATTATGACGAGGAGGTAGACAGCTATGATGGACACTTCATCTGCACAGAAAATGGCAGAATTCTTCGGGACGATGATTGCTCCTGAATATGAAGTGGAAACGATCATTCAGGATTCGTTTCTGAGAAGCAAACTTCTTACTGCCTGCACGAAGATGGAAGAGGCCATCAAAGCAGGCAAAGCGCAAGTCGGTCAGAAGATACGCTCTTCTACTCCATGGGGACTGGCTGTTGAAATACAGACCTCGCAGCCAAAACCTGACAAGCCCATCATCTTCAAGTTCTTGTATAAAGTCAACAGAGTGCAGCTGGATGCTTGGACCATCGAGCACAAGTATCTATTCGAAGGTCCGTGCGTTGCATTCGTCAGCCGGGGAATCGGCGTGACCATTCCTGGCATTGATCAGTCTGGTCAAATAAGAGCTGGGAAGACCATTTTCGATGTCGTAGTATCCCACAACGATGATGGCCCCGATGACAAGATCATTCTGAGCCTGTTGAACAAAACAGCCACATTCGTCGTGCATCGGGAAGTAATCTCCCAACACGACTGGGTAGTAAGACTTGCGTCGTACTAGACCACACGCGGGCGTCTCGTCCCGTTCTGTGAGATTTGAAGAAAGGGGGTTGACTAGGAGCCTTACAACAGTTACTAATCCGCCATCCGGCCTATGGCCAAACCAAAATTCAACTGAACGAAGGAGAACAAACACATGAATACGATAATTATCCCGAATGCCAGAGTCGCAGGTTTCCCAGTTTTCTTCCCCGCCGTTGATCCCAGACGCAATGCAGCGATCTTCACCGTCCTGGAAAACGACAAGACCAGGGGTCAGATCCCCAAGACGATCACCACCAGGCACACGGTTGTTGCGTGGGGAAAGCTGGCTGACGCAGCCTGTGCGTACTGCTACCCCGGCAAGCAAATTTACATCGAAGGCCGGACTGGTTCCTTCCCGAAGCAGACTGGGCAGGTGAACCCGAATACCCAGAAGGCCGTCACCATCTCCGAAGTCAAAGTGAACATCCGCAGAATGGTGCTCCTGGGTGACTCCATGAAGAAGCTCAATGAGAGGGTGGCCGGAAATCTGCAGGCGCTGATGGCTTCAGGCCAGGTGCCGGCAGCTCTCGCTGGTATCCTCACAGCCGAGACTCTTCTGAAGTCCAGCAACGCTCAGACGCTTCCGTTTGACACCCAGAGATCCTCGATCACGGGAAAGCACGGGCTTGCCGCCGTGTGGACCAAAGACAAAGGCTTCTGGGGTCCGGGCAAAGCGGCTGGTGCCGTAGCTTCCGCTGCCAAGCCGGTTGCCGGGCAGGATTTCGCCGCCATGTTTGCGCAGTTTCAGGCGAATCCCGGTGCCGCTGCTGAGTTCTTCCAGAAAATGGCGACGGACGCATCCAAGGTGGTCACCGGAACAGAGATTGCTGATCCCTTGGCGTAGATGATGGCTGGGTCTCATTGACTCCTTATAGCCATCGAACAGGGTTAAGCTCGGTGCGTTCGCGCATCGGGCTTAGCCCGAATTTTTTTCGCAGAGAAAGGAGCTTGCATGATCGAAACGCTGATATTAGGTGGGGTTTTAGTCTATCTTGGTAGGAAAGTAGCTAAGGTAAGAGCTCCCATTCGTAAGTATAAGGCCATGAATTGTAGGCCTAAACCCGTAGAGAAAGATGACGAAGACAAAGGCTTTACTACTGATAAAGAGCGCCAAGAAAGGGAACTTAAGCGCATTCTGAAGCCCAATTTAGACCAAGATCCTGAGTTTCAAGAGAGATTACGCAAGACTCAAGAGTCAATTCGCGTATATAGAGCCGAAATGAAGAAGAGAGAGGCTGAAGAGGCTATACAGGATGGCTTGGATAGACAGTGATATAGTAGCTAACTTAAATAAGATAGGTAGTAAGTCTAGCAAAGGTACAGCTAAATTGCATAGACTATATTAATACTACCTATTTTTTTAAGCTAAATAGGTACTTTTTACGCATAAACCGAATCAATTTACACCATTGTAGTTACCTTCCATTTACTAGTTCTATTACTTTCCTGCCGTAAACTAATCATATTAAAGACAAAATAGGAGGTTTACTTATGGATTATCTAACTTCTGGCTATAAATTCTTGATTACTTCTACCCAAGATGCTTCTTCAGAGGTAATCAGATATCTGATATTAACTATGGTTTCCTACATAATATGTCTTAACCTCAAGCCGAAGCAGATTTCCATTGCCGCCGGGGCGGTGTGTGGACTTCTAATAGGAGGACCAATCAATGGGCTCATCATTGCGGCTGGTGTCTACTTCCTACAAAAAGAGAGAGTTGGGAACAAGCCAAAATTACCCCCGACCGAATAAGTTTGACTCCAGTAGTAGTATTATAAAGGACTGCATCCCAGATTTACCCCTGAAAATACTAGGTAGTAGTATAATAGGAGTAGCTACTATCTACTGCTACATTAGAGCCTACCTTTCTATCTTGTCTGATGACTATGGTACTAGTCTTATACCTCTATGGAGAAAAAAGAGACCAGTTCCAACAAAATCAACCACTTACCTGTTTAGGGTTAAATAACCTTTGACAATGATAAAGGAGATAATGTTATGGAAAGCACAATTCTTAGCGTATTGGTTGCTACCGACATCATGTTGGTTAGCGTGATAATCGCTCTTTTCGTGGTGGTAAAGCGTGTTGATCAGTTCAAGACCAGGACTGCCAGCATACTGAACAAGATCATTAGAGCCGCCCACAAACAAACCAATATCAACAACGGGTTGATGAAATTGCAGAACGATACCAATAGTATACTATCTAACTGTTTTGATATCGATCGAGCAGCTTTAGATAATATTAGATCTCTTCAAGCTTCGATCGATGAATTGAATCTTCGATTGTGTGATCGATCGAC
>Ga0315295_10003412_pt1 | contig 13549 bp, 9 predicted proteins | sample YL17G14_0_MG_FD_204453 | JGI IMG/M metagenome (GOLD analysis project Ga0315295, IMG submission 204453) | Sediment microbial communities from Yellowstone Lake, YNP, Wyoming, USA - YL17G14_0 | ecosystem: Environmental > Aquatic > Freshwater > Lake > Sediment | place: USA: Wyoming | collected... | reverse complement strand
ATGGTGGAATGCCTATCGAGAAGTTTTAGACAAAAGTAAAGTAAAATGGATGAATTTGGATGAATTTGCAACTGTTGATTATAAGCTGCCAAATGCCCAGATACCTGTAAATAGAGAAGTAAAATATGAAGTTCCCAAGCCAGAAATCCCATTAGAAGAGGAAGCAGAATGCACATCTGAGGAACTGGTTTGTTATTAAAAATGGAACAAAAAGATAAAAAATTTAGTGAATGGCATGGAATTCCTAGAGAGAAAATTAACTGGAATCCGGTAATTGATGAAAACAAGTGCATTGGCTGCGGATTATGCGTTACAACTTGTGGTAGAGGAGTCTACAAATTTAATTATGAAGAAAATAAACCCAAAGTAGTTAATCCTAATAACTGCTTAGTCGGATGTCAGACTTGCTCAAATCTTTGTCCAGAAAAAGCGATACAATTTGCAGAAAAAGATAAAACAAGAGAAAAAGCACAAGAAATAGTAAAAGTGAATCAAATTCTTCCAAAGGTTAAGAAAGAGTTGGAATCAAGAAAGGCCGAGTTAGAAACCAAGAGGTGTTCTTGTTGCGGATGAAAATCAAAATTATTGGAAGCGGCTGCCCGACTTGCCATAGATTGCATGAAATGGTCTTATCTTTGAAAAAAGATGGGAAGATTAAAGCGGAAGTAGAGTATTCTCAGGACATTAATGAGTTAATTGAACTTGGAGTTATGGGAAGTCCTGCTTTGGTTGTGAACGGCAAGGTTGTTAAGGTCGGAATGGTAAAAGACGAAAAGGAACTATTAAAGATTCTTAAATAAAATGGAAAGAAAAGATTGGTATATGCTATTCTGGATAGTTTTAGTATTCGGAATTTTATATTTTGTCCCTTCGCAAACGGATTGGTTCAGAACTTCTATTTTATCTGCATTTGATTTGCTTCATGATTATGCCCAAAAGCACGTTTTAACTTGTTTAGTTCCTGCGTTGTTCATTGCCGGGGCAATTGCCGTTTTTGTTAAAAAAGAGGCTGTCTTAAAATATTTGGGGCACAAATCAAAGAAGATTGTTTCATATTCAATAGCTTCTGTTTCTGGAGCAATTTTGGCGGTTTGTTCCTGCACCATCCTCCCACTATTTGCAGGGATAAGGAAAAGGGGAGCGGGACTTGGGCCGGCAATAACTTTCTTATTTGCAGGACCTGCTATCAATATTGCTGCGATATTCCTTACAATGTCCGTTCTGGGCTATGAAATAGGGCTCGCCAGAGCCATTGCAGCTATTACTCTTTCGATAATAGTGGGATTAACAATGGCATTCATTTTCAGGGAAAAAGCCGAACAAGGAGGGCTAGTTATGGGGGAAAGCAAAGAGACAAAAATATCTGAGAAAATATTGTTTATCTTCTTTGGGTTGATGATTGCCATTTTGGTAGTTAATGGGCTGAATATAGACAAATTATTGAAATATGCCCTGATGTTCTCTTTTGCAATAGCTACTATCCTGCTTGTAGTCTTTAAATTCCATAAAGAAACGACCGGCGAATGGCTCAGTGAAACCTGGGGCTTCTCTAAAATGCTTTTGCCTTTATTGTTTATAGGAGTATTTATTGCAGGATTTATTATGCCCTTGCTTCCAGAGAGTTTAATTCAAGGATTAGTTGGCAATAATACTGTTCTTGGAAATTTGATAGCTTCGGTCTTTGGCGCATTTATGTATTTCTCAACATTAACTGAAATTCCAATATTGCAGGCTTTGATTGCTAAAGGCATGGCTTCCGGACCTGCCCTTGCATTGCTTCTTGCAGGACCTTCCTTAAGTCTTCCTAGTATGTTGGTAATTAGAAAAGTTTTGGGGACCAAGAAGACGGCAGTTTATGTTTTACTAGTCATATTTTATTCAACAATTGCAGGTTTAATTTTCGGGGCGATTTAAACGGCATGAACCAACATGAACATTTACCTCCCACTAAAATCGCACGATGGGGTGGGCTTTGGTCTGGGCGTTTATCTTTGATTTGATTTTATTTATAGAAAGAAAAAGATTTATATACGTAAAAGAAGTGAATTATTTATATAAAAAGATGGTTTACCAAGTGAAAAAAAGAGCAAAGGTTGCGAGAAAAGAGTTTAAAACGGAAAAATCAAAACTGATTATATATGCTATTGGAGCCATTTTATTATTAGCTTGTGTATTAATTATAGTTAACGAAGTAAAAATAACAGGCAAAACTCTTTTATCGAAATCCGAGTGTTTTTCTGGCATGATTAGTTATTGGATGTTTGATGAGAGCTCGGGAACAAATGCAGAGGATTCTTTTGACAGCCACAATGGAACATTGATAAATGGGCCTTCCTGGACAACTGGCAAAGTTGACGGGGGATTATTTTTCGATGGAGTGAATGATTATGTCCAAACACAAAGCAATGAATTAAAGACAGCAGATGATTTCACTATTTCATTATGGTTCAAGGCAGGCAAGACTGATTTTGCACATCATTTAATATGGCAGGGAAAAAATACTTGCAATGGCTGGGCAACCTGCAGTGATGGAGAAATGCACATTTCTTTGGGGGACTATCACTCTTCAAGTCCAACTTATATAAATAATACATTATCCTTCTTTATTGGCGATTCAGCTAGTTCCAGCGACACTCTTCGCGTAGCTGTCTCTTTTTCTGACAAGTCCAATTGGCACCATGTTGTTGCGGTTTTGTCGGATGTGAACTCAGCTCCAGAAGTTGAACTCTATCTTGATGGGGTGCTGGTTGATAGTGACTCTGTAGCAAACCCAGCTTTGATGGGTAGAGGCGACTGGAATGCAAACCTGACAATTGGAAAGCCTGGCACATCTGCAAGATACTTTAACGGGTCGATGGATGAGGTTGCGATTTTTGACAGGGCTCTCTCGGAATCAGAAGTCAAGGAACTTTATGATAAATCAAGATTTGGGTGGGATAACTACTGCTCTATATTCAGAGGAAGCAGCACAATTAATACATATTATAATAGCAATACAGATATTTTAACAGTAAGCGGGGAAGCTCCAAAAGCAGCAACTCAGGCTTCACTTACAATCAGCAAAACCTCAGGTTCAGGAACACCCTACTCAGATGATTCAGCAGTTGCTCCATCTGGAACAAATGAAAATGCATACAGCTTTGATGTGGATGTTTCTTCATTTGATGCATCATCATATAATATAGAGGTTGCATTTTTTGACAGCAGCGATAACGAAATAGAAGGATACGGCGTGTCTTCTATTTTTAATGATTTGCTGGTTGCTGAATTTGATGAAGATTTGACAGATTTAGAGCAGAATGTGTCTGATATTTTTGATTATCTTGCAAGCCTGAATGTTTCTGGCGGAGCTGATTGCTCTGAAAATATTTCCTTCTTGATTAATCAGACCATTATTCTCCAGGGAGAATTGGATGACCTTAGTGACAGGGTTGATGAACTAAATGAGAGCTTGTATGCCTTAACTCTAAGAGTAGATGGAATTGATTCTACATTAGTTTATCTGGAATCATGGCTGACAGATCTTAGCTCAAGAGTAAATGCTATGGATCATGGCACAATTAATTTGTATTATCTTGGGCCAGGACCTGTGCCAATTTTGAGAAATAGATTGTTTGTTTCTGGAGAAGCTCCTGTAGGAGCTGTTAGCGCAAAGATTTTGCTATATGATACTACATTTACATGGGGAGATCTTTTCTCAGGCAATCCTCCTGTTATGAGCAACATTGTGCCTGTTTTTACAGCCTTGCCAAGCAACCAGAACTTGTACTTTGGTTCTATAGCCACATCTTCTCTTGAACCAATCAAATACAATGTTGTTGTGAGATTCTATGATTCGTCCTCAGACCTAATGACAGGGTATGATGTAAGCGCATTATTTGACAACTTAATAATTTTGGATATTGCAGAAAGGCTTGATGAAATTGAGGAGGATCTTTATGGAGATGCAAGAAATGAATTGATGAATGCCATAAGGGCTGACTATTGCGCATGGAAGGTTGCAAGTGGGGAGAATTTTGGGCCAGCTTATACTCCTTACTGCACAGGCAATTTGATGATGAGAGCATGGAATTGGAGAAACATGCTGCAGGATTATGGATATGAGGACACATTATATTGGACAATGCAGAACTTCTACAGGGACAGTTCGCAATTGTGGAGCGAGATTGATGATGTATGGGGCGATCTTAATATTATGTTCAAGGCAGCATATTATGGGTTCCATGACATTGTCTTTACATCCAGAGTGGAAACTTATTACAATCCTTCTGTAACAGTCCCTATAACTTATACAATCAGATCAAATGTAACAATACCTTCTGCTAAAATAGGAATAAGGGATGTGTCAGCTGGATTTTCGCAAGTGTTAAGAACAACTTACATTGGGGCAGACAAGACATATAGATTTACGGATTATGTAACATTTAGCCAGACAGGGACTTACAATATGCAACTGGCATTATTCAAGACTACTCCAGGACTTACCATTTATCAGTCAACTAATTTCGTGGTGGATGTTGTTGATATTGCTGAGCTTGTGCCTGACTCAACAATAGAATTGGTTCTTCCTAATAATTGGGGAAACAACTTTTCCAATCCGCCTAATCCGCCTAATGATGATATTTCATGGCATCAATCTGGATTGATAAACATGAGAGCTGTATTGGGAGCTAATACACCTCTTAGCGATGAATCTTGTGAGGTTTATTACCATAGCAATAGGAATCCAACTTTGGGAAGAATGCTCTTGCCTGGCTTAACAATTAACAAAACTATTAATGTCTGCGCAGATGATATCTTATCAACAATGATGGATGAAGGAGATGAAGGAATTTATAATATGGAAGTTGAGCAGGAATTTATTTCAAGCTATGACCAGACAGATTATATGAGAATAGGAATTGACAATCAGAAGCCTATTATTTACAGGATAATACCCAGCTTTGGATATTACAGCGGCAAATTATTGGTGCAGGTGAATGCAAGCGATGCTTCTTCAGGCGTACGCAGCGTATGGGTTGGATTGATTAATAAGGATACCTCTGCAACTTATCTTGGAGAGGCCAATGCAACAACCACAGGGTATTTTGAAATAGAGTTTGATACAATTGCATTAGGTGTTGCTGATGGAACATACAATATAACTGTTAATGTTAGTGATAATGCTGGAAACGTTGTGGAAGCTACTGTTGATCCTGCGATTGATAATACTCCTCCAAGCATTAGTGTTTTGAGTGTGCCAGCCAGCATGTGCGTAGGAGCAACAAATGTGTTGACTGTAATTGTAACTGACTTGCTTTCAGGCGTATGCGCCAAAAATGCCACGCTAACTCTGCCTAATGATTCTGTAGTAGATCTTTTATTTGACGGCGACAATCTTTATTATATTCCAGATGCAAACTTGTCTGGCTTTTATAATCTAACTATTACTGCCTCTGACTGCGCAATAACTCCTAATAATATGACTAATGTGTCTGAACATAATATAACTGTTGAAGAGTGCCCAGTGATTCCTCCAGTAGAGGTAGCAGGTGGCGGAGGCGGAGGCTCAGGATGCCTTACATCATGGGACTGCTCTGGCTGGAGCGAGTGTGCCAATGGCAAGCAAAGCAGAACCTGCGCAAAAGAAGAAAGTGGTTGCAATGCTGGAGCCAAGCCTGTTGAAACAATGTCATGCGCAATGGAAGAAGCAGAACCACTTTTCTCGCCTGAGGAAGTTCCTGCACCAACATCAAATATCCTGCTAATAGTGATATGGAGCATAATTGGAGCAGGTGTAATAGGGGGAATAATTTGGTACATAATTTATAAGAAGAAAAAGAAAGCAGCAACATCACTTGCAGCCTATAATATTCAATAAACTGTGCTTCTAATTACATATACACAATCTTTTATAGATTACACCTGATGATTAATTATTAACTGCTATCAGAGGGGTGAGAAGAGCGATTTGGTTTTATTTTAGAGGTTTGAAAATATTTAATTATATTTGCTATTTAGCATAAAGCGCGAATTAATAAGGTATATAAACTTAAAAAATTATATTTTTCTAATAAGGTTTGAATAAAATGGGTGAGTCTAAAAAGAAGAGAGGGACGAAAAACACAAAATTAATTACATTAATTGCAGTTAGCTTGCTTGTAGTGCTTGCAATTCTTGCGCTGACAGATGTTGGGAATAAAATTTTATCCTCTTTTAGAATCACAGGCGCGGCGGTTTATACAGATTCATGCTCGATTTCTGAAGAAGGGTTTTATTTTGAGTATCTAAATTACTCAATTCAAGATAGCAGTGTAACCTTGAGTTTCAGAATAACTAATAACAATCCAGAAAATCTGGAGTATTCTGCGTTTGAGGTGGAGGGCAGCGCGCTTTCTCCTTTGGATGGAGAGAGGTATACAACTAATGACAATGTGTATGAGGTAATAAATCCTGCAAATAATCCATTCAGGTCTATAAAATTTGAATTTGAGGAATGCAGCATGGAAGAAAATTTCAGCGATTGCGATTCTTTTGAAGTGTGCCCAAGGCTTGACAAAATGGTTTCTCTCTCAATCTTGCATGATTTGAGCTCAAACAAGAGCAAGACCCAGGAATCAATAGACAAGGCTTTCAAAGCATTGCAGCAATCGCTGTTTGACAGGGATATATTGTGGATTGACAGCAAGCATCTGGAGTGCAAATTTGGAAATAAAGTTTTTGATAGTGAAAAGAAAGCTGTTGAAGAGCTGATGAAAATAATTGACTCATCTAGGGCAGAGTATGATGCTTCTATTGCGCCTACAGCAATGAGCTTGATTGTCACGATTGTTGCTGCTGATAAAAAATTGGCTACTACAATGATTGATGAAGCCAATGCATCGATTTTCCTCAAGAAAAAGCCAGAATTCGAGACTGCAATTAAAGAACTGAACAAGGCAGGAAGCGAATATAACCAAGGGAAATATGGTCCATCGATTGAACATTACAAGAGCGCATGGCATCACGCGCAAAAAGCAGTTTATGGGGCGTTCTGCGACTTTGATTTGCCTGACAGCAATATAACTCAGTGTTCTGAAGAAGTGTGCTCGAGAAGCGATAAAGTAAATGCTTTCATAACGCTTCGCAGCATAAGCTCTAACAACAGCCTTGCACAAAGAAAACTCATTGATGCAGCAAAGTCCCTGCAAAACTCGCTGATTGGCAAGGGCATAAATTGGTATGATGACAATCATATAGCGTGCAAAGAAGGAAATAAAGTGTTTACAAATGAGCAGAAAGCTGTTGAAAGCTTAATGAAGATTATTAATCCTGCAGAACAGGAATATGATGCATCAATAAGCTCCCAGGTTTTTGATTTGATTATAAATCTGGTTGCTGCTGACAGGAAATTGGCATCGACATTGATAGATGAAGCAAATGCATCAACACAAAAAGATGTTCATGAGTATGCAGAAGCTGTTGCCAAATTAAATGAGGGGGATAATTTGTATTCCCAGTCCAATTATGCTCAGGCAATAAATCATTACAAGGAAGCATGGCAGCATGTGAAAAAAGCAACTTATGACAGCAGCTCAGGAGATTATTGTGATTTCAACTGGGAGGAAGAATGCACATTATCAAATGGGGATTCTGGAATTTTCACATACACTATTTCCCTGTCTGATTTCAACAGCTTGGAAAATATCAGTGTGCAGGCAAAAGCAAATGGATTCATGAATGCTGTTGGAAGCGTTATCTTCAAAAATCCATGCGGGTTGGTGCCTCCTAGTTGCGGAAATGATTATTGTGAAGCTGGAGAAAACATCACAAACTGCCCTATAGATTGTCCTCCTGATTGCGGAAATGATTATTGTGAAGCTGGAGAAAACATCACAAATTGCCCTATAGATTGTCCTCCTGAATGCGGAAATGATTATTGTGAAGCTGGAGAAAACATCACAAATTGCCCTATAGATTGTCCTCCTGAATGCGGAAATGATTATTGTGAAGCTGGAGAAAACATCACAAATTGCCCTGCTGATTGCAAGAATATAAGTGTCTCAATCATAAGTCCTTTGCATGGAACAACTTTCAAGGTTAATGATTCTATTGTATTTAGCATGTCTGCTTCAAGCACTGGCGACATAATTAGCTATAAGTGGTACAGCAATTGGGACGGAGTCTTTGGGAACAACATGACTCTTAATTATTCTGGATTGAGCATACATGTTCATAATATAACTGCAGAAGTAACAGACAGCAATGGATTGGTGATAAGCAAATCTATCAGAATAACAATTCAACCTTATTCAGCGCCAGTTGCATCAATTGTGAGACCGAGCGAAGGAGCTGTGTTCAAGAATGGCACAAAGATAACATTTAGCGGCTCTGCTTCTGATTCAGATGGAAATATAACTTCATATTTATGGACCTCTAGCAGAGATGGTGTTTTGGGCAGTGATTCTGAGATAGAAATTTCTTCATTATCTGTAGGAAAGCATGAAATCACATTCAGCGCGACTGACAATGATGGGCTGACTTCCTCTTACTCAATAAATATAGAGATAACTGCGTTGAATGCGCCTGTCATCTCAATGTTGAGCCCTGTTGATGGCGCAGATTACAGAGTAGGGCAAAATGTAACTTTTGTTGGAGTTGGCTCTGACAAAGATGGAAATATAACATCATACTTATGGACATCAGACATTAATGATGTTATTGGAACTGCATCATCTTTCACATTCTCCGGGCTGAGCTTGGGGCTGCACACTATAACCCTTACAGCAACTGATGATGATGGGCTTACAAGCTCTGACAGCGCGCAGATAAGCGTGAAACAAGGGCAGGCACCAACAGCTTCTATTATAGAACCTGATAATGGGGATGTATTCAGGCAGGGAGATATTATTTATTTTGTTGGAGACGGCTCTGACCCTGATGGAAATATTGTGTCATGGATATGGAGCAGTGATATTGATGGCATAATAGGAAACACACAACTCTTTAGCAAAGATAATTTGTCAATTGGCAGGCATGACATAACATTAACTGTTGTTGATGATGATGCACTGCAGTTTGTTGATACATTTACGGTTTGGATATTGGTAAATAATATCAGCGCGCCTGATGTGACAATAAATTCCCCTGTGGACAATAACATTTTCAAGGAGGGAACTGAAATATTATTTAATGCGACTGTTCTTGGCAACATTACTTCATATATGTGGGTCTCTGATCTTGATGGGCTGTTGAGCAACTCGTCTTCATTCACCACTACCAACTTATCAGAAGGAAGGCATACAATAATGATGGGTGTAAGAGATGAAAATAACCTGACAAGCTTGGATACAATTACACTAACTGTAGTGCCAAAAACCTCGCCAAATGTTACAATTACGTCGCCTATTGGAGATGTCTTTAATGAAGGGGATAGCATAACTCTCGGCGCAGATATTGTAGATGATGGGAATATAGTCTCAATTGTCTGGAACTCAAACCTTGACGGCAATCTTGGGAGCACATCATCATTTTCCATAAGCACTCTTACGACTGGAGAGCATCTTATAACTTTGATTGTAACTGATGACGATGGGTTGGTAACTAGTGTGCAGAAAATTATCAGGATAGTATCAGGCGTTTCTCCTCCATCTGGCGGTGGCGGAGGAGGTGGAGGCGGAGTGTGCATTCCATCTTGGGCATGCACGGATTGGAGTCCTGCAGAGTGCACTTCTGCTGGAACACAAATCAGAACATGCACTGACTCAAAGTCATGTGGCAGCGTTGCAAATAAACCTGCTACGACGAGAACTTGCGAGTATGCTCCTGAAGAAATACTCTTCTCGCCTGAAGAAGAACCGCTTTTCTCGCCTGAAGAGGGAAGAACATGCAATTTATTTGGGCTTGATTTTGGATTCTGGTGGATTCTGTGCTGGTATTGGTGGCTCTTATTATTATTATTATTATTGCTGCTTTTGCTTCTTTGGAGAATCTTGGCTGTTCCTGCTGTGCTAGCTCATCGGCACGTTCATATCTGCCCGAGATGCCATGTAAAGATGAAATACAGGGGAAGAATAAAGGCTGGAATTCAGGGTGGGTTCAGAAGTGTTTATGTTTGTCCAAATTGCAATTATAAGACTATGATGGGAGAGCATTTGACAGATGGAAAAACAGAAGGTGAATCGCATATTCATCCATGCCCAAGATGCAAGGAGAGAATGGAAAGAGACGGAAAAATAAAGGAAGGGCCAAAGGGAGGCATGAGAAGAATTTACATATGCCCGAGATGCAATTATCGCACGATGCTTGATGAAGGGTTGTCTGCAAAGGAACTCGTAGATATAGCAGAAAAGGAAGAGAAATAAGGCCTCAAATAACTCTGAGAGTTCTGGTTTGGATATTTCTATTTAGAAAGATTTAAATATAAATAAGATTAATCTTATTTATGATGATTGATACAACTAGAATAAGTTCGAGAGGACAGGTAGTCATACCTTTAGACATGCGCCAAGACTTAAAAGAAGGAGACAAGCTAATAATAATAAGAAAAGAGGATGAGATAGTTATAAAGAAATCAATTCCAGAGTCTGCTATTCTATCTGAGAAATCTTTTGCAAAAACCTGGCTTAGTAAGAAAGAGGACGATGCATGGAAGAATTTGTAAAAGGAGATATTTTAGTAATAGAATTTCCTTTTTCTGATTTGAAAAATGCCAAGAGAAGGCCGGTTTTGGTGGTAAAAGTTCCAAAAGGAGATGATATAATTGTATCTCAAATAACAGGCTCTTCATATAACAAATCTGTGGAATTGGCTATAATGGATAGTGATTTTAAACAAGGAACTCTTAAAAGAGAAAGTTTTGTTAGAATAGATAAAATTGCTTCTATTGAAAAATCTTTGATAAAGTATAAAATTGGGTCATTAAAACATGAGAAGTTCAATGAGATTTTAGAAAGAATTTGCTCGTTTTTAAGGGATTGAGAATATTATTTTGTCCGGGCGTTTTCTTTTTCAAGGATTTGAACATTGATAAAAAGGCAGGTTTTTTAAATTCTAAAATCGTTGATATATTATGGTTAAAAAGAGGGTGAAAGCTAAGAGGGCTGGAAAAGCTGGGAAAGCTAAAACAAGGAAAAGAGCGATTTCTAAGAGAGAATTATGCAAGTTATGCGGCTGCCATTCAGGCAAAAAATGGGAGGAATGCTGCGGGAGATGCACAATTCCGTGCTGATTTGATTTAGAATGAGATTATTGAACAAAGTTGCTGTAATAACAGGCGGAAATTCTGGAATAGGCAGGGCAACAGCGATTCGCTTTGCTCTTGAAGGCGCCAAGGTTGTTATTGGCGCGAGGGATATTGATGCAGGGAAGGAGGTTGTTGATTTTATCAAGAAAAATGGGGGCAAATCTGTTTTTGTCAAGACAGATGTTGCTAGTGAGGTGAGTGTCAAAAATCTTGTTGATTTTGCAGTCAAGTTATTCGGCAGAATTGACATAATGTTCAATAACGCTGGAGTTGATTTGGCAAAGCCAGTTACAGAGACATCTGAAGAAGAGCTGAACAGTGTCTTGAATGTTAATCTTAAAGGGGTTTTTTATGGATGCAAATATGCTATTCCTTACATGAGCAAGCAGGGAAATGGCTCAATAATAAACACTGCTTCAACTGCTGGAATTGTCGGCTTGCCCAATATGGCTGCTTATTCTGCTTCAAAAGGCGGAGTTGTTTTGCTTACCAAAGAAATGGCTATTGATTATGCGAAAAAAGGAATCAGGGTAAATTGCGTCTGCCCGGGCGCTATTATGACACCAATGCTCAAAAAATTTATTGACAAGTCACCTAATCCTGAAGAGACAATAAAAAATCTTGGTGAGATGCATCCTATTGGAAGAATTGGAAAGCCAGAAGAAATTGCAAATGCTGTTTTATTCCTGGCGAGCGATGAGAGCTCGTTTGTCACAGGGCATGCTCTGATTGTTGATGGCGGCTTGACAGCGCAATAATTCTTATAGAAATTAGTTAAGTAATAGTTTGGTGTCGGGGGAGCAACATTGTTTTAAGGGTTGTTTGTTGTCTGATTAATTATTATCTGCTACTGCATACATAGAAAGAGCAATTTAAACAAGAGAGGGGAGCAACATTATCTATAACAACTATTTTATTATTAACTGATATCTGCATGGTTTGAGAAATGAGATTGTTTATTATGTTAGAAGTCGAGAAAGATAAATTTAAGGGCTTTCTTCTACAACAACCTTGCCTTTCATTGTGTTATGATAATTGCAATGATAGTTGAATGTTCCTACTCTTGCAAATGTGTGATTATATTTATCTCCTTGGCTGAGTGTTATGGAGTTTAACTCTGCTTTTCCGCCAGAATCGGACGAAACTGTGTGGGGAGAATTGTCATTATTTGTCCAGATAACTATTGTGCCTGCTTTTATTTTTATCTCTGCAGGAACAAAAGCAAAATTTTCCATGCTTGCTTCAATAACACCTTCTTGAGGGGGTGTGTTTGCGCTTGCAGCTGATTCTGTTTGTGATTGTTGTGATGGAGGAATATATGCAGGTTTGTAGATATTATAACCAATAATTATCAGCACAATAACAATTGCCGCAATGATTCCTATAATCAGACTTTTTTTCATAATATTAATTATCCTTTAGAATTTATAAGTTTAACCCTTTGCTATTTTCGGGCCTTTTGGAGTGTCTTTAATTAAGAAGCCCTTTTCTTTTATTCTTTCTCTTATAATATCTGATTCTGCCCATTTCTTTTCTTTTCTTAATCTTTCTCTTGCATCTATAAGCGTTTGAATATCTTTCGGAACAGAGATTAATTCTTCTTTCATTTCTTTAAAGCCCAAACCCAGAACTTCATCAAACTTTTCCAGCAAAGCTAATTTTTTCTTGCTGTCAAAGTCAAAATCATCAAGGACTTTTTGCAGGACTTGAAGCGCTTTTGGAGTGGTCAAATCGTCATTTATTGCTTCATCAAATTCTTTTTGATATTCTTTTGTTTTGTCCTCTCCTTTATGATGCTCTTTCTTCAATTCAATTATTTTATTTGTTATTCTTTCAAATGCTGTTTTTGCTGCATCCAGGTTTGTTAATGAGAAGTCCAATGGCTTTCTGTAGTGAGTTAGCAGAACAAAATACCTGTAAGCGAGCGGCTTGTAGCCCAAACCATCCAAGTCTGAGATTGTAAACAAGCCGCCTGTTGATTTGCTGACTTTTTCCCCCTTAAATGTCAAGAATGCAGAGTGCAACCAGTAATTTACAAATTTTTTTCCTGTTGCACATTCGCTTTGAGCTATTTCATTTGTATGATGAACAGGAATATGGTCTTCTCCGCCTGTGTGAATGTCAAAATGCTCTCCAAGGTATTTCATTGACATTGCTGAGCATTCAATGTGCCAGCCAGGAAATCCTATTGGCCAATCTGCTCCAAAGTCCTTTGGGTCCCATTCTTGCTGTCTTTTTCCAGGAGATTCAGAGAATTTCCAGAGAGCAAAATCAGTTGGATTTTTCTTTTCGCGCATCTCAACTCTTGCGCCTGCTTTTAATTCTTCTTTTTTCAGCTTTGCCAGC
>Ga0315295_10003411_pt1 | contig 13550 bp, 18 predicted proteins | sample YL17G14_0_MG_FD_204453 | JGI IMG/M metagenome (GOLD analysis project Ga0315295, IMG submission 204453) | Sediment microbial communities from Yellowstone Lake, YNP, Wyoming, USA - YL17G14_0 | ecosystem: Environmental > Aquatic > Freshwater > Lake > Sediment | place: USA: Wyoming | collected... | reverse complement strand
TGGCTCCGATGATGAAGCCGAGCTGGAACGCCCCCGGCGTGGCCGGTCCTTCGGCGCCGAAGAATGCGGCCAGGCCCTGCACCCCTTCGCGCGCACGCGGCGCGCGTGTCATGAGGAATCCCCCGACGACGAGCTCCACGAGCGCGATGACCCAGAAAGCCACGCGGAGCATGGGAAGCTGGGGAACGGGTGAAGCGCCCCCGACGATCAGGGTGCCGACCACGTAGTAGAAGGCCGGCGCCACGGTCAGGGCGCCCCAGATGATGAGCCACGTCTGCCTGCGACCAGTTTCGGGTGGGCTCATGGCTGCCTCCTGGTCGGTGGTGGTGGCCCCGGCAGGAGTCGAACCTGCGGCACGCGGTTTAGGAAACCGCTGCTCTATCCGTCTGAGCTACGGGGCCACAATGAGTTACGAAACGCTGGTCGCCGATTTGGTCGCCGATTCCCACATCTTCAACCGCTCGGCCATCACGTGCTCGTCCGTCAGTTTCGCGTAGCGCTGCGTCGTGACGATCGAGGCGTGACCCAGGACTTGCTGAAGGGCGGCCAAGCTGCCTCCCTGATCCAGCCAGCAGCAAGCGAATGTATGACGCATTTGGTGCGGATGGAAGCGGGCCACGCCGGACAGCCGGCGGACGGCCCTCCCGAAGGCTCCGGTTGAGCTCTCGGCGAACGGTACCAAGCGCCCGACATGGGCGCGAATCTCGGCGTGGAGTTGTGGGGTAAGCGGCACGCGCCTCACCCTCCCGCTCTTGGTCTGGTAGACGACCAGGAAGCCGCGCTCGAGATCCGAAGCCTTGCTGCGCGTCAGTTCTGCCCACCGCAGGCCCGTTCCCAGCCCGAGACGGCACACGAACCCATACGGCTCCGGCAGGTCCCTCAGAGCCTCGATTTCGGACTCGGAGAGTCGATCCGGGGGCCGCTCTTGGATGCGTGGCATCAAGCGACGCGGAAACGGCGACCTGTTCAGCACGCCAGTCTCCTCACACCAGCGGAGGAGACAACGAACGTCGGAGAGCAGGTGGCTGACGGTCTGAACGGACATCCCTTTCCTCTCAAGGTGCAGACGGTAGCTCCGCAGGTGCTCCGGCGTGAGGCGGGCGACCAGGTAATGGCCCAGGGCAGGTACGAGATGCTTCCTCGCCCGCATCGCCGCCAGCTTGCGCCCCTTTTCATTCCTCGAGGTCTCGATGTAGCTTGAGAGCCACCGCTTCACCGCCTCCCCGACCGTGGCGCTGACGAGCGGCGCGTCCGAGTTCCGGATCTTGCGGAGTTCGGCCTTCGCCTCTTCGTAGTCTCTGGCGAGGAACCGGCACACCCGGCGGCCACCCACCCACTTTTGGAACCAATAACCAGGGCGACCCTTGCGGTGGATCATGTTCTTCGGGAGGTGAGGCATCAGGCCTCCTTTCTGGCCTCGACCCACCGAAGCAAGTCACGCTGCTCGAACCTTACCAGCCGTCCGAAGCGGATGGAAGGCAGGCCCCGCCGCATGAGCCGGCGCACTGTTTTCGGGCTGACGCCGAGTTGGGCCGCGACCTGTTCGACCGTCAGGAGTTGGCTCGAGACGATCCCGGAGGCGGGCCCCCGTCGTGGCTCGTCCACGGAGAGCGTCTCGGTCACCCAGTCAAGCTCACTCCTCATCAAGATCGTCTGCTCCTCAGCGGCCAGGAGTTCTGTGCGGCCGATCGTGACTCAAGCACGCCAGAGAGAATCAACGGCCGGGAGGCGCCGACCCGCTTGAGCCGCAGGGTCAACCTGCGAACTCGGCGGTCCGGAGCACGCCGCCTGCCGACTGCGCGCGTACCTACCCGGGGGACACCGGTGGCTGTTCCGATCAAGCGCGGTCGCCTAGCACGCCCCTCCCGAGACGCCCGAGCCAACGTGAGCGCAGGCCGTGGTAGAGCACGAAGACCCCGAGCACGAGCGCGGCGGGTCCGAGAATCATGTGCCCTGGGGGCCAGATCCCAGACTCCGCCAGCTGCGCGCTGACGGGATTCGGCGTACTCAAAGCCACTGTCAGTCCCACGAGGACCAGCAACGTCTTCGGATGGAAGCGAGCCAGCGCGGCAAGTGATTGCCAGACCAGCCGTCCAGTACCCACGATGGGAAGTAGCGCGAGCCAGAGGAGCGCGCCCAAGATGCGTCGAGGTATAGGCATGTTGGTTACGGTTAGTGAGCCAACGCTCCCGGCCACTTCGTGAGTTCATCATTCACCACTCCGCCAGCACGTCGCGGCCAGCAGGCGCGATGGTCGCGGTTCCGCCAGCCAGCCGACGCACCAGTTCCTTGGCCGACCCGCTCGTGATCTCGTGGAGTAGGGTCAGCCACGTCCGAATCTCCTCCTCCTGCGAAAGGCCGCGGGGCAGCGACCATCTCCACCATTCGCCACCGCAGAGCAGCGAAACGAGCTTCCGTTTAGGCCAGGACGGTATGATCGCCGTCATCGTCAGCACCTCGAGGTGAATCCCGGCCGGCTGGCAACCGATCCAGTGCCTCAGGTCCGGGAATCCCCGGTGTGTGACGACCATGAACTCGCGGGCTCGAGTCCGCCGATCCGGCTCCAGCCAGGCCAGAACCCGCGTCCACCGCGAGGTCGCATCAAGGCCTACGCGCTCGATCTCGGCTTCGATCGCGTCCATGAACTCATCGACGTATTCCGCGGCACCCTCCAAGACGAGCGAGTCGCGCTCGATTACCGAATCAGATCGGATGCGAGTGCTCATGACTCGCCCCCTGCCTGCGGCGGGACGATGACGTACTTCCGGCTGTCGCGCGGATCCAGCGAGCACCACTCGTGCTCCAGCAGTGCGCCGCTGCGGAGAGCCTCCGAACTCGACAACCAGATTAGCCGCTTCGCCAGTTCTGGTTCGACGGGCATCGTTCCCCAACGTGCACGAATGGCTTCCACGCGCGCGTTCGTCGTGGTGACCACGAGGATGCGGAAACCCTGGAATCCCGCAGGGCCACCGAGCCGCGCTCCGAGACTCTGGAACGCCTCAGTCAGCAGCGCTTGAAGGTAGAAGCGCACGAACAACCCGACGCCCCGCTTGGGGTCGCCCACGACCTCGGTACCGCGGTCCACCTCGGCCAGGAAGAGTGCTTGTCGGTCGCCACGGCGGAGCGCGAACGCCAGGTCCGGGACGTGAACAAGTCGGTCATTGTCGCCGGTCCCGAAGGATACCGACTCGGAGATAACTGCCTGGGGTTGTGTTGTGGGCCCGACGCTGGTGCGGACCGCGTCGGTGAGAACGCCAAGCAGATCGACACCACTATGCCGCCGGACAGCGAGTTCGAGCGCGATGCGCAAGTCGTTCACGGCCACCATGTGCCGCAGGAAGAACTCCCCCGGCAGGCGCACCGGGCGACGGCTCATTCCGGGGCCATCGCTTGAAGTCGCGCCAGCTTGGAGAAGCAGTTCGGCTCCCTTCGCTGTCAGCGTGACCGCGTACGTGCTGAGTACGTGGGTGCGGTGGCGGTGGACAAGCTTGGCTGCCTCGAGCCGACGGAGGCGCCGGAGCGCCGTCTGGTTCGACGGGAAGTGCAGTCGCTGCACCTGCTCGGTGGTGAGCAGTCGGTAATCGGCAAGCGAGCGCATGATCACCTTGTCGCGCTCGGTCAGTTCGGGGCCGGGTCGCGTCACAGCGTCTCCTCTGGATTCAGTCCATGCAGACCACCGCGCGACTCGTTGCGAGGCGCTACCGCACGCGGCCGTCCATAGCGAGCCCGCGAACGGCGCACCACTTCGTCACGCACCGCGGCACTGCCCCCCGGGGGTGGCGGCAGCGTGTGAAGGCGGAAGACGCTTCGGCCGATCCGACAGATCGCCTCGCCAACGCGCAGGCTGACAAGTTCATGGGGCTCGACCGGTACGAGCTTGCCGTCGACCTCCCCAACGAGTTCGCGAGAGAGACGCCGCGCGTCGGTGGCGCCCACCTGGAATGCGACTACCGAGCCGACGTTGCCCAGAATTTCGCGCATCAAATTTTCGCCTATTTGCCCCATCTGCTGATGGGCTAATACCATTCCGAGCATATACTTACGAGATCTTGAGAGCATCACTTCGTAGGAGGTCGCGGCGACGTTGGCAAAGCGCTGGAACTCGTCCACGTAGGCCAGGAACAACTCGCGCTGTGCCTGGGGAATGTCTGCGCGACTCAATGCCGCGATCTGAAGCTTCGCCACGACGAGTTGCCCCAGGAGTTGCGCGTTCTCCTCGCCGAGCAGACCGTCCGACAACTTGAAGAGGAGCACGCGCCGCTCATCCATCGCCCGCCGCACGTTGAAGCTGGGCCCGGGTTGGCAGAGCAGGTTGCGGATCGTCCGGGGTCTCAGGAAGCGCCCCAGACGATTGACCAACGAGAGGTGTGCGTCCTTCGGGTAGGCCGGGTAGACATCGCGCCAAAAGTGGCGCGTGTCCTCGTCCCTCGTCTGGTCAATGATCCAGCGACGGAAGCCGTCGTCCTGGCGGTCGAGGAGCCGCTCGATGTCGAGCAACGTCGTGTTGTCGACAGGCAGGAGCGCGTACAACGCCTGCCGGAGGATGGTCTCCATGCGCGGGGCCGCCGTAGCAGTGTCGTCCGAGAGGCGCCGGAAGATCGCCATCAGTTCGGCGCTCTTGAGGTCGAGATCCTCGCCCTTGTCGAGGTGTAGGGGGTTGAACGAAACCGGATGGTGGATGTCGGCGGGGTCCACGACGACGACGTCGTCCCACCTCGACTTCGGGATGAAGGGCAGGAGCTCGTCGGCGATCATCTCGGCCTCGGGCGCGACAACGGCTAGGCCGTATCCTGCAGCCATGTCCTGAAGGATCATCCGACGCAGGGCCGTCGTCTTCCCCACGCCCGTGCGCCCAATGCAGAACACGTGCCGAGCACGCATCTCGACGGGAAGCCTCACGGGTACCCGCCGACCCTCGTAATCGAGGTAGCCGAGCAAGGGGCCCTCGACCGCTTCAGCACGGGCCTCCAGTTCGGTACGTAGTTCGTCAGGCGAGATGCCCTGGTCGATCCAGCCCCGGATCTCGGCGCTAGTGGCGATCTTCCTTGCCAAGTAGCCGCGGATCCGCATGAAGTCACTCAAGACGGCATCGCACTCACGCTGACGCCGGGCAGCAGCGCGGCGCTTCGCGCGCTCGAGTTCCTGCTGGCGCTCCGAAACCCGGGTATGGAACCGGTGGGCGAAGTAGAGGACGAGCACCAACAGGGCGACGGAAATCAGGAGCTTGCTCAAGTGCTTCCCTCCTCCTGGGCTTCGCTGGGACCCTGTAGCGCGACCCTGTGTCGAGCGTGTACGCGCGGGATGTATGGGGCCCCGCGCGGCATGCCCTTGCCGCCCAAGGCAAAGCACTCCGATCCGTGTGTCCCGTAGGCCCGACTGCGGTGCGTCATTGACGTCCTCGACGTTGGAGGGTGCAGTGCAAGTGGTGCGGCTTCGTTCCCCCAGACATCCCAGCCACGCGTCCGCGATCGGGCGAACATCTCGAGGCGGGGCACGTCACCCATGAGGTCGACGATCCGCCGTCGGACTTCATCCGGCTTCTGGCTGTGGCGCTGGCGGGGACTGACCACGACGGAGTGCACCCGACGCGAGAGCCTCTGGGGCCTCCCCCGGGTGGCCAACAGGCAGAGTTCGGAGTTGGCTCTTGTCCAGGCACCGAGCCCGGTAAACAGACCGAGCCCCGACATGTTCTGCTTCACCCAGCAGAACGCGACGGTCTTGTAGGTGAACTCCCACGCCTTGATCACAGCGAGAGCGTCCGGGAGCAGGGGCATGGTCGCCCAGAGAAAGAGGGCGCAGTCCGAAGCCGCCGGCAGCCGGACCGCCTTGATCTCATCAAGCGCCATGGTCGGGTAGTGGTCCTCGGCGCCACCTCGCCCATGGTTCTTGCTCCGGTAGCGCCAGGGCGGGTCCGCGTAGATGACCGAGTAGCGACGACTGGCAATACGGGAATCTCCGAGGCACTGGAGGCTCGGTTGAACCTCCAATGCATCGGTCTTTGCCGCGTTGAATGCCGTCGTCTTCGGCATCACGGATCTCGTCGGGTTCTGAGCGTCCCCCGATTGCGGCTCGAAGATCGCTTGTGGGTCATCGATGACCGCGTCGCTGGAGGGTGCGGGGGCTCAGCCAGTGGCCACGTGTCGGCAGAGTCGGCGGGCCCGTGGGTCGAGAGCGGCGTCGGGGGAGAAGCCGCCGGACGGTCCACACAGCAATCCAGGTGATGTAGCCCATGATCCCCAGCACAATCAGCCTGGGCACGAAACCGGCACCTCCACGAGTGGATTCGCGTGCGATTGAGATGGCCACCGCACACAGGAGCAGCATCAGCGCCAGCCGCTGTGCGATTCGAATCAGTCGGTCCATCACCGCGATTCCTCACCCAGACACCTGCAGTAGAGCGCCCTGGCCTGATTCGGCGGCCGACCGAGGCCCAGCGGATAACCGTCAACCCGGACCTCGAAATGGACTTCGCCCCAGCCATCGTGGCGGTAGGCGTGGCTGGTGCCGGAGGCCCCGGCGGCGCCGACCACTTCGCCTTCGAATACCCGTGCACCCGGCTTGAGGCCCTCGCGAATCGAGGCGAGGTGCGAATAGCTCGAGGTCAGGAGGTGCCCGTCGGAGATCTCGTGACGGAGCGTGATTCGTCGGCCATGAAGCACACGAAGGACCTCAGGAGGGGTCTCGCCCAATCTCCTGCAGACGGAGAGCAGCTCGTTCCGGCGGAGTTCTGGAAGGTTCAATTCGTCATCTATGGAGAGAACCCATCCATCCGCAGCCGCGACCACCGGCTCGCCCGGAGCGCACGAGAAGTCAACGCCTTCGTGAACGCCGCCGCGATAGCCGCGGACGGCGCCCGGCAGGTGGCTGGGATCCGTGGGCACGTGGGCGCCTGCGATCGGCTCCGTCATGACTGGTAACTCTGGGAGGACATCCGGAGTTGTTGGAGCAGTCTCACTCGCGACGATATCGGGCTCCACCGACGCGAGCATCGAGGAGAGCCGTGCACGGTGAACCACAATCCGCATGGCGACGCCTTGCAGCGCGACTGCTCCGAGGAAGAGAATCCACGGGAGGTTGGACCGAAGAACGGCCGGCGCATGCTTGAGGACGTCAGTCGGCATCGACCAAGACTCCCGCAGGCACCGCGACACGCCTTCCGTCGGGCAACAACACGGTCGAGTTGCCATCGGCCTCCCCCAGCCTGAGTACCTTCTGACCGGGCCGGAGAACGACCCGCGCCCCGAAGCCATCGCTCACGAAGAGTTGCCTGACAACGGCTGGCCTTTCTCCAGGCTCGTTGCGGCCGCGAATGAGTGCGGCGTAGACCCAGCCGCGGGTTCCCACAGCCGTGGTGACGGAGCACCACCCCGCCCGCTCCTCGCGAACGCTGAGTCCCTCACCGGGTATGAGCCGCGCGGCGACAGCGAACCCGAGCCCCGGGCCCGTGCGCATGTTCACGTTGACGCCATTGACCAACGCCGGAGTTGAACTCGATGGACCCGCCGGTGGAGTGGCTGTCGCCGTCGGAGTGACTGAGCCCAGATCGGGCTCCACACCCAGCCGGCGGATGCCCTTCGATCCTACCGACGCGCCAATCAGTCCGGCGGCCACGGCGGCAAGAGTCGCAACCACCAGCATGGACACGAGTGAGACCCTAGTCGCGGCCAGATCAGGAACCGTCACGGTCAACTGGCGGACCGGTCGCTGAGGAAGGGCGACTCGCCCGGCAACCATGGCCGCCACGACTCGATCCACCGGCGGAGGCGCCGCCGGTCGCCAGGGGTGCTCTGCTGCGGGGGCCGCGGGTTGAGCCGGTGGTGGCGCTGGGGCCCGCTCGGGAGCCCGGGAAATCGGCCGATCCGGCGCACCCGCAATCATGCGCGCGACCTCGGGCCGGAGATTGCCCGCGTCGTCAGAGAGATCGACCATTTCCGGCCCGAGCGTCATGACGCCACCTCCGCCTTCTTGTGGAAGCCGCAGACCGGGCAGGGTTCATCGCGCACGACGCGGGCGTGAACGACGTCAAGTGGCCGACGAAACAGTTCGGCATGCTCGCCGTTTGGCTTGCTCGGCCCATGAACGAGCGTGAACCCACCGTGGTCGAGCAACGCAGCGCGGCTTCCCTCCGGGTCGAGCACAGCGAGCACGCAGGCTGCCGTGATCGAGGCGAGGAAGCTGATGTCGATGCCGAGTCCTGGCTCCGCGGCCAGTCGGTCGAGGTCGGCGCTCTGATACGCCTGGCGCCGCTCGTGGAGGTTCGCGCTGGGCGCCGCCGAGGCACGGAACCCGGTTGCGCAGTAGAGGCAGGGGCCCAACCCAGGGCGGACGACGAGAACCTCGCCAGCGCGCGCCAACTCGTAAGCGCCTGCGAACACACCGACCTTCCGCAGACGCACGACCGCCTCGTTCACCAAGAACTGGACAAGGGGACTGTCCGTCGTCGCAACCACGACGTCGGCGTTCTTGAGGAGCAGGTCGAGTTCCTGGTCGGCGAGTTGCTCGATGTCCACCGTGACGCCGAGCGCGTTGCAGCCGAACATTGAAACGTACTCAGCTGTCGCGAGTGCCTTCTCGCGCCCAAGATCCGCGAGACCGCAGATGTGACGAGCCAGATTCGGCGTGTCGAGCCAATCGCGGTCGTAGAACCGGAGCAGGCCCGCGCCGGCCTGGCCAAGCAACAACCCCGCCTGTGACCCGACCGACCCGGAGCCCATTAGGTCGACCTTCATCTGAGAGAGGCCGTCCTCGGGCAAGAGACCACGGCGCCGGTCGTCAATGCTCTCCCAACGTTCCAGCAACTGGATGATGTCGGGCCCTGGCAGGTCTCTGTCGAGTTCGACGGCAATAGGTGAACTGCCGATGGTGACGCTGATGCGCTTGCCCAGAACCCGATCTCGTGGATTCACGCAGCCAATCCGGCGAAAGAGCGGCTTCGGCTCAGGACGTTGGGACAGAATCTGAATGAGCGATTCCTTGGGGCGGTAGACACCATAGACAGGCTGCGGGCCGCCAAACGAGGTGGCGCGCAACAGCACCTCGCGACTGGCCACCAAACGCACTTTCTCAGGCATGGCTACACCTCCCGCTTCGCGGCTTGCGAGCCGCTTAGGATCTCGACAACGCGCGGATCTGCGTCCGAGACGACCTCGATGGGGATCTCCTCGAATTCGAGCGCGCTGCGCCGCATGAGGTACGCCCTCAGCCGGACTTGCCCATCGCGGACGACTGCAATCGGAAACACCGCCTGCTCCACGTTCCATTCGCGGTCGGTGACGATGTGACGAGCGGTCTTCAGGTCGTACGCGCTGGGTTCGTCAAGGTCGCCCGGGTGCTTGTGCCACGCCCCGCCGAAGTTGAGCGCTAATACCTCGAAGGCGAAGTCCAGGAGTTGTTGTTGATACTCCGTATCTGGGCTGAATCGGGTGGGGGTCCGGACGGCCTTCGGCCCGGCACCAATCGTGAACGGCGCGATGCTCGAGTCGCCGACTACCCGGCACGGCAGCAGGCCTCCGGTCTCCGTGTCGGGATGGACCATGACGTCGGCATCGATCGCGCTGTTCGCTCGCCGGGTCATAACGAATCGGCTAATCATGCGCGCCACTCTCCCGTCTGCCGCCAACCCCGGTAGTGCCTCAGCCAGTCCGCTGCATCTGCTATCGCCTGGACCACCGTTCCCGACGCCGGAACCCAGTTCTTGCGGTGCACGCACAGCGAGCCGTTGGTGTATCTGTGCGGACAGCCCTGTATGATCTCGGGCTGGAGAACATGAAGCGCGGGGGGCAGGCCTGGGTAGTGCTCGGGAAGTTCTGCCGAGACCAGGAACTGGCGGCCATCTTCGGGCTCAAGAACGCCACGCCACATCAACTGACCGTTGAGCCCCTTCATCAGCACAAACTGCGGGAAGTGCTGGCTCATGACCGCCCGCTCGGCAATCAGGCGCAATCGACCTCTTTCGGTAGTGAACCACGACATATTGCCTACCTCCTCTAACTGCAGGCCCCATCGCTATGCTCGGCCCGGTTCATGCCGTGCCTCCGCTGTCTAGCGGGCGGAGTGGCCGAGGGCTACGACACCTGGCCGACCGAGGTCGTCTTCGCTTCGAGGTCGAACGTCGCCCAGTACCGGTGTCATTCACGTTCTTCTTCAGCCGCTCAGCCACTCAGTCCCGTTCTTGCCCGGCTACAGCTGGCCGAACGTGTGGGGCGAGAGCTTCGTTGCCTTCGCCGGCGCCACCTGCTGCGCCGGCACGCCCATCTTCGGCACCTCGCGGACCTCGCCATTGGGCATCACTTCCACTTCCCGAGCCCCGTCGGCCGCGTTGTTCAGGTTGGTGTTGGTCATCTCGTCTCCCTGCGGCAGGCATAAAAGACGCCCGCCGCGGGTCGCGTCGGGCTGGCGCCCTCAGGGGGCTGTCGCCTGGTTCTGGTTGTGAGGTGAAGCTCGTGAGTCAAGATGTGGGGCTGGCGATGCCCCTACCGCGCCTGGCTACCTCCATTCCTTAGGAGCGAGTTGAGATCGAACACGACCTCGATCTTGCAGCGGCGGTCCTTGATCTTGAGGATGTTGCCAGAATGGATCTTGGCGAGAATGTGCTTGTCAGAGATGCACTGAAAGCACACGACACCACCTGACTCCGAGATCACGCCTGCCATCTCTGGCGGTGTGGAATCGATTGGACCAGCCGTCGCGTTCGTCTCTGATTCGCTCCTGTTCATATGATCCTCCTCCCTCTTTGTCGTGGCGTGGCCTGAGTCGCGCTCCTCAGCTAGGCAGCGCTGCGGACGTGACAGATCACGTGAAACTGCAGATACAAAGCAAGATGGCAGCACGATGTCGTGCTGCCGTGTTCTTGCTTGTGGCGGTTGCGGTGTCCCCATGCGGGGAGTGGCTACGTGGCGGAACCACGCGCAACTCGTCTCCTGCGTGATGCCCCGCTGCTTCGAGAGCGACGATAGAACAGCCCATCAAGCCAAAGGAGCCGTTCGACGGTCAGGGCGGTGTACCTCACCTGAGAACGCTGCTTCGGCCTGTTCTGAGGTCCGCCCGCCTGTGAGGGTGGCTGAATGTCTTCTTGCCGCGCATCGAAATGCGTCACCTCCTTCCGTGGTTGCGGCCTGAGGATCCCTGGGGCAAGACTGCCCCTCCACAGGTAGCGCGCGCCACGTGACTACGCCCCCCTTGGCAGGACTACCCCATCCGCCATAATGCATTGCAGCACATTTAGTAAGGCCAGCCGGCAACCTGAAGAGCTGCTGGGTTGTCGGGCTGGCCTAGGACAGCCTTGGCATTCCCAGTCACTTGGGCAGGCCCGGCTGGCCGCTCTTTCGCCCGCGCAAGACCGCGCGGGCTATTCGTTGGGGGGGGGGCTGTCATCGGTGATACGCTACTTTCTTGAAAGGGCTGGTGCCTCTGCGAGCTCGCTCCCAAGTGAGCAGAGAGGCATCCGATGGACCAGGACGACACGATCTGGTCGGGCTTTATGGCGGCGTTCAGCAGCCGCGGCGACGAGGAGGATCGCCGGAAGTACTTTGCGGGACTCTATAAAGCAACTTACGCATGTGCGTACGGCTATGCTCGAAAGCTTGTGGGAAGGGAGACGTCCGCGAAACTCCCAGCAAGCCGCCTCGATCCTGAGGACATCTGCAGCGAGGTCTATTACGACCTCTACGTCAAAGGGCATCTTTTACGCGAGAGCCCGCGTGCCTGGTTCTTCTCCAGAATCAAGTGGAAGGCAGTTCAGCACGTCCATGCAATCCTCCCAACTGTCGGCAACGAAGACGCAGTAATCCAGCACGAATCGGCGATCAACTCGCCAACCGACCGTATCGCCGCCAGTTACCTGAACAAAATTCGCCACCTGCGCAAGGCGGTGCGCAGTCTCCCCTGCAGAATGCAGGAAGTCGTAAAGGGTCTGTACGAAGAAGGCGAGTCACGGGTTGACCTAGCCCGCAGATTGCGAATCACCGTGAATGCGGTGGTACAGGCTGACAAGCGCGCGCGCATCCGAATCGAGGCCTACCTCGTAAAGCGAGGGGTTGTTTGATGAAGGCGAACTCCAGTTCGGGCAGATGCAGGAGCACCAGCCCTAGTTAGCACAATCTGAATCTACCACTCCGGACTGGGCACGTTCCCGGTCTTCGAAGCGAAGATCACGCCGCCTGCCTCGGGCGGTGTTTTCTTTTGTGCGCCAGCACCGAAGCAAGGTTGCCAGGCGACGGACCACGCGAAACACCGCGGTCGTCCATGGGCCGCCCTCCCGGGTTGATCGAACCCTCACCGCGCGGCAAGAGGAGGCCATCCATTTCTGGACGGCCTCGCGAAAGAGCGATTCAGTTGAGCCCCAGTTCCCTCCGGAACAGAGCCGACAACCGCAGGCTTCCCTCCATCTGCGCCCGCGGCGCGTTGGCCTTCAGTGCCTCCGTGAACCCATTGAAGAGCGACCATGCCGTCCGAAATGCGAACGCCTCGTGCCGCGGCTCCTCCCAGGCCTCGATGACCTTCGGTAGCCGCGACGCGGGAAGAACGTCCGCGCGGATCGCCTCGATCATGAGGTGGTGCGCGTCCACCGGCAGCAATTCGCGGACCTTCAGCGCCGCGATCTCGGCGTCCATCCGCTCCCGCATGGATGACACCTGCGAGAGCATCTTGTAGATCAGGTCCGGCAGGTCGCGGAACACGTTGACCGTGTGCCTGCGGCTCAGCGACACCTCACCCGAGAAGGCGAGGTTGTCGCACACAAAGCATCTTGAGCCGAACGTGGCTCCGACGGCCAGCGATCGATCGTATGACGAGCGCAAACCGATCGCGAGGGCGTAGTCCTTGGCGCGGTGACCGTTGGTGCAGGTCAGGACGCCGAACATCTGCTTGCCCTCGCGCGCCAGGGCGAAGGCCGAGGACTCGATCTCGAGCCCAAAGCGCGGCACGTGCATCTCGACCTCTTCGATGAATCTGCCGTACGGCACCGGGTAGTACGACTCGGTGGGCTCGGGAACGGGAACGGCGGCGAGGTCGCTTTTGGTGGCCTCCCACCCGCCGCGGTGAACGACGAGCATCCTGGACATGACGGACTCCTGTTTCGAGGGCAGGCTCAGAGCAGTTGCCGTGCGCGCAGGGAGACGACCCCGCGGCTGGCGACGATGACGTGGTCGAGAACCTGGATTCCGAGGAGTTCCCCGGCCTCGACCAGGCGCTTAGTGATCGAAAGATCCTCTTCGCTCGGCTCGGGGTCTCCCGAGGGGTGGTTGTGAACGAGAACCGTGGCGGCCGCGGAGGCGAGCACCGCCGGCCGGAACACCTCCCGCGGGTGAACGATCGAGGCGTTGAGGCTCCCGATTGAGACGGTCTCCTGGCCCGTCACCTCGTGGCGAGCATTCAGGAGCAGAACGAGGAAGTGCTCCCGGGCTTCCTTGCGAAGCCTGGCGCCGACGAGCGCGACGACGTCGTCGGGCCCGCGGATCTCCTTCGGCTTCTTGCCGCGGTAGCGGCGCTTCGTCAGCTCGCAGACGTACACGGGGCCTCCGTCGGGGCAGGAAAGAGAAAGGGCTCCCGCT
>Ga0315295_10003410_pt1 | contig 13550 bp, 10 predicted proteins | sample YL17G14_0_MG_FD_204453 | JGI IMG/M metagenome (GOLD analysis project Ga0315295, IMG submission 204453) | Sediment microbial communities from Yellowstone Lake, YNP, Wyoming, USA - YL17G14_0 | ecosystem: Environmental > Aquatic > Freshwater > Lake > Sediment | place: USA: Wyoming | collected... | reverse complement strand
CGCGGGACGCGGAGCTCCAGGCCGTCGACGGCAACCTCCACCCCCGCGGGCAGCCGGGCCGCCAGCGCGGCGTGGCGCAGCTCGTGGTCGAGGTGGGTCAGGAACGCCCGCCGCGGCCGCAGCTCCGCGATGACGGCCAGCGCCTCGGCGACCGTCTGGTGGGTGGGGTGTGGCGCATCGCGCAGCGCGTCGAGGACCAGGACGTCGAGGTCGCGCAGGAGGGCGAGGGACGGTGCCTCGATCCGCCTGACCTCGGGTACGTAGCCGAACCCGCCGGTCCGGAAGCCGGCCGTCGGGAGCTCCCCGTGGGCGACCGGCACGGGCACGAAGCGGCGGCCGGCGATCTCGAACGGGCCCGCGATGACCACCGGGCGGAGCATCGGGAGGCCGCCGAAGCGCGCCTGGCCCGGCACGAACGCGTAGGCGAACCGTCCCACGACCACCTCCAGCGTCTCGGGCAGCCCGTGGACGGGCAGGTAGTCGCCCGCGATCTCGTTGAAGCGGCGGAGGTCGTCCAGGCCGCCGATCGCGTCCTGGTGCTCGTGGCTCAGGAGCACCGCGTCGAGGCGATCGAGATCGGCCGACAGCGCCTGGGCCCGGAAGTCGGGGCCGCAGTCGATCACGACCCGGCAGGCGCCCCAGGCGAGGAGGGCCGAGGCACGGAGACGCCGGTCCCGGGGGTCTGCCGACGTGCAGGTCGCGCACTCGCAGGCGATCCGGGGCAGGCCCTGGCTGGTCCCGGAGCCCAGGATGCGGACGCGCAGCTCGCCGGCCCCAGGACCGGGATCGCCCGGATCGAAGCCCGGCTCCAGCCCCAGCGGGAGCTGGTCGCGGGCCGCGGCCCGCCGCGTCCGCGGGGGCGCCGCGCCGGGCGCCGCATCGCCGGCATCGGGCGGCGCGTCGGCCAGGCGGGCCGCCGCCTCGGACCGGATCCCTTCGCCCGGCCGCCGCACGACCACCGCGGGGCCGCCCACCGCGACGCGGTCGAGGGCTTCGTTGGCCAGGGCGTCGGCCGCGCGGTTCTCGCTGCGCGGGACGTGGCGCGCGCTCCAGCGCCGGAGCCGCCCCAGGTGCACCATCGCCTCCGCGTGGAGCGGGATCAGCTTGGCGTCCTTGACGCGCCAGCGACCCCGCAGCTGTTCCACGATGAGCATCGAGTCGAGGAGGAGGGCCACCTCCTCGGCGCCAAGCTCCTCGGCGAGGGCGAGGGCGCGCAGGAGCCCGGTGTACTCCGCGACGTTGTTGGTCTGGCGGCCGAGCGCCTCGGAGACGGTCGCGATGGGCGGGGCGTCGGGACGCTGTGCGCCGGGCCCGTCCGCGTCGATGAGGACCGCCCCGGCGGAGGCCGGACCCGGGTTGCCGCGCGCAGCCCCGTCGGTCCGGATGATGAGCCGGCGGGGGCCCGCGCCGCTCAGACCGAGCGCTCCACGATGGCCCGCGAAACCTCGAGGATCGCCCGCGTGATGTTGATGTCGCGCGGGCAGGCGTCGACGCAGTTGAAGATCGTCCGGCAGCGCCAGACCCCGTCCTTGTCGGCGAGGATCTCCAGGCGTTCCTCGGCCGCCTCGTCGCGGCTGTCGAAGATGAAGCGGTGGGCGTTGACGATCGCCGCGGGGCCCACGTACGACGGCTGGGCCCAGAACGACGGGCACGAGGTCGTGCAGGCGGCGCACAGGATGCACTTCGTCGTATCGTCGTAGCGGGCCCGATCGGCCGCACTCTGGATGCGCTCCCGCTCCGGCGCCGGCGCCTCGTTGACGAGGAACGGCATCGCGCTCCGGTACTTCCCGAAGAACCCCTCCATGTCGACGACGAGGTCCTTCACGACCGGGAGGCCGGCCAGCGGCGCGACCGTGATCTTCTTCCCCAGCTGGTCCACCCGGATCTTGCAGGCCAGGCGGTTCCTGCCGTTGATCAGCATCGCGTCCGAGCCGCAGATGCCGTGGCCACAGGAGCGCCGGAATGTGAGCGTCTCGTCGATCTGGGCCTTGACCAGGTGGAGAAGGCTCAACACCCGGTCCATGGGCTGCGATTCGACCGTGTAGCGCTCCCAGTGGGGAGCGGAATCCCGCTCGGGATCGAAGCGGAGGATCCGGAGGTCGACCTGCATGGGCTGCGCTCCCGGGCTCAGTACGTTCGCGGCTTCGGCTCGAAGCGGGTCACGGTCACCGGCTTGTACCGGAGCGTGGGACCCGCTTCGTCCCGGTAGGCAAGCGTGTGTTTCAGCCAGCCGGCGTCGTCGCGCTCGGGGTAGTCGTCGCGCGAGTGCGCCCCGCGACTCTCGGTGCGGGCGAGGGCCGAGGTCGCCATCGCCTCGGCGTTGTCGATGAGGTAGCCGAGCTCCCGCGCCTCGAGGAGGTCGGTGTTGAAGACCTTCCCGGCGTCCCGGACGCGGATGCGCCCGTAGCGCTCCCTGATCTCGGCGACGCCGGCGACGGCTGCCCGCATCATCGGCTCGGTCCGGAAGACGCCGACGTTGTCCATCATCAGGGTGGCCAGCTCCGCCTGGAGCGCGACCGGGCTCTCGCCCTCGCGCCGGCCGCGCAGCGCCTCGATCTCCTCGCGTACCGTCGCGTCGGCGTCGGCTGCCACGCCCGGCTTCTCGACGGCGGCGCAGTAGGCCGCCATCGCGAGCCCCGCCCGCCGCCCGAACACGAGGAGATCGACGAGCGAGTTCGTGCCCAGGCGGTTCGCCCCGTGAACGGAGACGCAGGCGGCCTCACCGGCGGCGAAGAGTCCCTCGACCACCGTGTTGTGCTCGTCGCGGATCACCCGGGTCTGGAGGTCGGTCGGGACGCCGCCCATCGCGTAGTGCGCCGTGGGCTGGGTCGGGACCGGCTCGGTGAGCGGCTCGACGCCCAGGTAGACGCGGGCGAAATCGGTGATGTCGGGGAGCTTCTCCTCGATGACCTTGCGCCCGAGGTGGCGCACGTCGAGGAGCACGTAATCCCCCTTCGGACCGGCCCCCAGGCCGGCCTTGACCTCGAGGTAGATCGCCCGGCTCACCATGTCGCGCGGGGCCAGCTCCATGAGCTTCGGGGCGTAGCGGCTCATGAACCGCTCGCCGTCCTTGTTCAGGAGGTAGCCGCCCTCGCCGCGGGCCGCCTCGGAGAGCAGGATGCCGAGCCCGTACAGGCCGGTCGGGTGGAACTGGTAGAACTCCATGTCCTCGAGCGGGATCCCGTGCCGGTAGGCGAGGGCGATCCCGTCGCCGGTCAGGGAGTGGGCGTTCGAGGTGATCCGGAACATCCGGCCGTTGCCGCCGGTGGCGAGCAGGACGGCCTTGGCCCGGAATGTGTGGAGCTCGCCGTCGCCGATCCGATAGCCGATCACGCCGGCCGCGCGGCCCCCGTCGCCGCCGTCGCCACCCTCGAAGAGGAGGTCGACGACGTGGTGCTCGTCGTAGAACTTCACCCCGGCCTTGATGCAGTTCTGGTAGAGGGTCTGGAGGATCATGTGGCCGGTCCGGTCGGCCGCGAAGCAGGCCCGCTTGACGGGACCCTCCCCGAAGTTGCGGGTGTGGCCGCCGAAACGCCGCTGGTCGATCTTCCCGTCGGGCGTCCGGTTGAAGGGCAGACCCATGTGCTCGAGCTCGATGACCGTCTCGATCGCCTCGCGGGCCAGGATTTCCGCGGCGTCCTGGTCGACGAGGTAGTCGCCGCCCTTCACCGTGTCGAACATGTGCCACTCCCAGTGGTCCTCCTCGAGGTTCCCCAGGGAGGCACAGACGCCGCCCTGGGCGGCGCCGGTGTGGGAGCGGGTGGGATAGAGCTTCGTGAGGACGCCCGTCGAGACGCCGGCCCGGGCGAGCTCGAGGGCCGCCCACAGGCCGGCGCCGCCGGCGCCGACGACCAGGGCCTCGTGATCGATCTGCATCGGGGACCTACTTGACCGGGAACGGGAGGGTGGCCACGACCATCGTGCCCATCGCGAACAGGACCAGGGCCAGCATGTACAGGGCCATTGTCAGCGCCGTGCGGAGGCCGCCCCGGGTGTAGTCGCCGACGACGGTCCGGACGCCCATGAAGCTGTGGAAGATGACCAGCGTGAGCATCAGCCAGTCGACCGTCCGCCACAGGAGGCTGCCCCAGCGATCGTCGAGGATCCAGTCGGACTCCTGGACGGTCACGTCGAAGATGAAGTGCGTGATGGTGAAATGGGCGAGAGCGAGGACGAACAGGCCGAGCCCGGACAGCCGGATGAGGTACCAGATCGCGAGCTCCCAGCCGCCGCCGCCGGGCTTCGCCCGGCCGGACCGGGTGGTCCGCACGCCACCGCTCATGCCGGCACCCCGTTCCAGATGGGGTTGAGAATGATGTAGGCGCCGGGGATCCCGACGACGAAGAAGACCACCCAGCAGGCGTACCAGAGCTGCTTGTGCCAGACGGTGGTCGCCGGCCAGAAGTCCATGACGATGATCCGCAGGCCGTTGAGGGCGTGGTACAGGAGCCCCGCGCCGACGAGGGTCTCGCCGACGCGCCCGATCGGGCTGGCGTAGAGCGCCAGGACCTCGTTGTAGAGGTCCGGGTTGGCACCGACCAGCCAGATGTCCAGCACGTGGAGCAGGATGAACGCCCAGATGGCCACGCCCGAGATGCGGTGGAGGGCCCACGCCAGCATCCCCTCGCCACCGCGATACTGCACGTAACGCACCGGGAGACTCGCCTCCTGGCCGGCGCGCGCCACGGCTGCCGGCGGTCTGTCGCTGCACGGCGAGCCGGCCGGGGGCCACGGCTGCCGTTCCTCTGTCGCCGTCGGGCTCGAACCGGCGGTGGGGGCATTGTACCCGCCGGACCTGCCCGCGGGCGGGCCCTCCGGCATCCGGTGACGGGCCGAAGCGCCCCAGAACGGTCCCCCGGAATACGCGGCCGTGGCGCGGCTCCGGGCCCTCCCGGCGCGGTACCATCGCCCTCGCGCCCATGCCACCAGCCGCGATGCTCCCCGCCCGCCCGCCCGCCCGTCCGTCCCGCACACCGGACGCCCTGCGTCCGCCGCTCCACAGGAGTCGCCCGTGAAGATCCAGGAAGCCGACGCGAAGACGCTGCTCGTCGCCGCCGGGCTGCCGGTGCCGCCGTGGGCCGTCGCCCGCACCCCGGCCGAGGCCAGGGCTGCCGCGGAGCGGTTCCTCGGCGACGGGGCCGGACGCGTCGTGATCAAGGCCCAGGTCCTCGTCGGCGGCCGCGGCAAGGCCGGCGGCGTGAAGCTGGCGGGCTCGCCCCGGGAGGCAGAGGACGTCGCCTCCCGGATCCTGGGCATGGACGTCAAGGGGATCCCCGTCCGCAAGGTCCTCGTCGGGCCGGCGGGGGTGATCGTCAAGGAGTTCTACCTGGGAGCGATCCTCGACCGGGCAAGCCGGCGCATCGTGGTCATGGCCTCGGCCGAGGGCGGCGTCGAGATCGAGGAGGTCGCCAAGGCGAACCCCGGGGCGATCCACCGCGTCGCGGCCCACCCGCTCCTCGGGCTCCTCGACTACCAGGCCCGGGCGCTGGCGTTCGCGGTCGGTCTCGCCGGCCCGCACCTCCGCGAATTCGTGAAGATCGCGAAGGGCCTCGTGGCCACGATGAAGGCCAACGACGCCGACCTCATCGAGGTCAATCCGCTGGCGATCATTCGCGAGAGCGGCCCCGAGGGTCACGTGGAGCGGCTGACCTGCCTCGACGCCAAGATCACTCTCGACGACTCCGCCCTCCCCCGCCACCCCGAGCTGGAGAAGCTCCGCGATCTCGACGAGGAGGACCCGGCAGACGCCGAGGCGCGCCTTTACGACATCAGCTTCATCCACCTCGACGGCTCGATCGGGTGCATGGTCAACGGCGCGGGCCTGGCGATGACCACGATGGACCTCGTGAAGCGCGCCGGCGGGGAGCCGGCCAACTTCCTCGACATCGGCGGCGGCGCCAAGGCCGATCGCGTCGCGGCGGCGATGCGCCTCATCCTCGCCGACCCGAAGGTCAAGGCGATCCTCGTGAACATCTTCGGCGGCATCACCCGCGGCGACGAAGTGGCGCGCGGGCTGATCGACGCGCGCAGCCGCCAGGAGCGCGAGGTCCCGATGATCGTCCGGATCGTCGGCACGAACGCGGAGGAAGCCGGGCGCCTCCTCCAGGAGGCCCATTTCGAGACGGCGGCGACGCTCGATGAGGCGGCGCAGAAGGCAGTGGCGGCCGCGCGGGCCGCGGGAGGCGCCGGGTGAGCATCCTGATCGGCCGCGACACGCGGCTCGTGGTTCACGGGATCACCGGGCGCGAGGGCGAGTTCCACTCCCGCCAGATGCTGGAGTACGGGACCAACATCGTGGCCGGGATGACGCCGGGCAAGGGCGGTCTCCACGCGCTCGACAACCGGGTTCCCGTCTTCAACACGATCGAGGAGGCCGTCCGCGAGACGGGCGCCAACACCTCGTGCATCTTCGTGCCCGCCGGTGGCGCCCCGGATTCGATCCTCGAGGCGGTGGGGGCGGGCGTCTCAACGATCTTCTGCATCACCGAGGGGATCCCGACGCTCGACATGCTCCCCGTGGTCGAGGTCGTCCGCGCCGCCGGGGCGCGCCTGATCGGGCCCAACTGCCCGGGCGCGACGTCGCCCGGCCGGGCGAAGGTCGGGATCATTCCCGGCTCGATCCACCTCGAGGGCGGCGTCGGGGTGGTGTCGCGCTCCGGCACGCTCACCTACGAGGCCGTCCAGGCGATGAGCGACGCCGGGATCGGGCAGTCGACGTGCGTGGGGATCGGCGGCGACCCGCTCATCGGGACGACCTTTCTCGACGTTCTCCAGCTCTTCGCCGCCGACCCCGAGACGCAGGGGATCGTCCTGATCGGCGAGATCGGCGGGGCCGCCGAGGAGGAGGCCGCCGCGTGGGCGGCCGAGCACCTGCGCGGCGTCCCGATGGCAGCCTTCATCGCCGGGCGGACGGCCCCCGAAGGGAAGCGGATGGGCCACGCCGGGGCGATCATCTCCGGCGGCCGCGGGACGGCGGCCGAGAAGGTGGCGGCGCTCGAGGCGGCGGGCATCCGCGTGGCGTCGTCGCCGACGGAGATCCCCGCCCTTCTGCGCGAGGCCGGCTACCGGGGATAGGCGGTTCGGGCGGATCCTCGCGCGCTCGGCGCGCCACCTGTCTGCCCGGGTCGGCGCGCCCCGGGCAGGGCACGCCGGCACGGGTCACCTCCCGGATGGTCCCGTGGGCAAAGGTGACGATTGGTTGGGTCCGGAGCAGGCGCAGCACGCCTATACAGGTGATCAACGTTTGGGGGTCCTCAAGCGGGGAGCCCGCACCTGGTCGCCATGACTCACGATCCGTCCACAGCACGGCCAGCCGCGCCGGTCGATTCACCGCCGGTCGATTCGCTCCGGCTGGTACGCCTGCGCCTCTACCTGACGATCGCCGCGGCGGCCGTCCTGCCGATGGCGTTCGGGTCGCCGCTGATCCGGATCCTCTCCGGTGGGCCGAACGGGCTGGAGCCCGTCCACGTGGCGGCGCTCACTGCGCTCGGTGCCCTGCTCGTTGTCCTGACCAGGTGGATGACCCACCAGATCCTCAGGCCGGCCGCCGAGCTCGAGGCGTCCCGAGCTCGTCTCCATCGGGCGTTTGAAGAGGTTCGCGAGTTCGCTCTCGTGGATGGGCTGACCGGGCTCGGGAACCACCGCTCGTTCCAGGAGGAGTTCGAGTCGCTCCTCGACCAGGCGCGGCGCTACCGCCACGAGCTGTCGCTGGTGCTCCTTGACCTCGACGAGTTCAAGCAGGTCAACGATGCCCAGGGTCACGCCGTCGGCGACGAGGTGTTGACGGAGGTGGGGCGCCTCCTGCGCGAGCAGATTCGGCGGGCCGACCGGGCATTCCGGGTCGGCGGCGACGAGTTCGCGATCCTCCTCCCGCACACCGGCGCCGACGGGGCCGCGCAGTTGGCGCGGCGGATCCTCGCCACCGGCCTGGCTGTCCGACCGGGGACATCGTATGCGCGGCCCATCTCGTTCTCGGCCGGCGTGGCGTCCTACCCGGCGCATGCGACAAACCGGGAGCAGCTCCAGCTGTACGCGGATTCCGCGATGTATCGCGGCAAGCGGTCCGGGCGAACCGTGATCACGGTCGTGGATCCGGCGCTCGACGGTGAGCGAGTGGACGAGCAGAAGCGTGCCGCCCTGTCCAAAGCGGTCGCGAACGTGATCGACGAGCGCGCGCTGCGGCCGGTCTACCAGCCGCTCGTCCACCTCGAGACAGGCCGGGTGATCGGCTTCGAAGGGCTGATCCGTCCCACCCGGGAATCGCCGTTTGCGAACCCCGGTGCGCTGTTCGCCGCAGCCGAGGTCGGTGGGCGGATCGTGGACCTGGACCTGGCCTGCCTGGCCGTGGTCATCGCGGGTGCGACCGCGATCCCGGCCCCGCTGCTGGTGACCCTCAACATCTCGCCGCGCACCCTGGAGGCGCCCGAGTTCGGCGCTGCGCGCCTGGTCAACATGCTGGACCACGCCGGTTTCCCGGCCGACCGGGTGATCCTGGAGGTCACCGAGCGCGAGGTCATCCACGATGTCCCGCGGGTGGTGTCGGTGCTCGAACGATGCCGTGCCGCCGGGATGCGGATCGCCGCGGACGACGTGGGCGCTGGTAACGCGGGCCTGCGCCTCCTGAGCCAGTTCCGGTTCGACGTCGTGAAGATCGACCTCTCCCTCGTCCAGGCCGGAACCGGGCACGACACCGTGAGGGCCGTCCTCAGCGCGCTGGTCGACCTCGCGCGGCGCTGGGGAGCGCTCGTGGTGGCCGAGGGCGTGGAGACCCGGGCGCAGCTCGCCATGGCCGGCGAGCTGGCCATCGACGCTGGGCAGGGGTACCTGCTGGGCCGACCCGGCGACAGGGTCGACCTCGAGCGCATCGACATCGCGGCGCTGCTCGCGCCGTCCACCGACCCCTTCGTGCGGCTCGGCCTCGAGCGGCCCGACCTCCCGCCGAGTGGATCCGCCTTCGCGCAACCCGAGCGCGAGGTCCGGGCAGTGTCCGGTGGGTAGTCCATGGGCGCCATCGCCGGTGCGCCCGCGCAGCGCGGGTCCCTACTCCCCCGGCATCCGGAACCCGTGCGGGTAGTGGGAAGACCAGGCGGGGCCGCCGGGCGCCTCGATCAGCTCCACGAGGACGCCGTGGCAGCTCTTCGGGTGGAGGAACGCGACGGGGCCCTCGGCGCCAGGGCGCGGGGCGGTGTCGATCAGCTCCACGCCGTCGAGGCCGAGCCGCGTCAGCGCCGCCGAGATGTCGGGGACCTCGAAACAGACGTGGTGGAAGCCTTCGCCGCGGTTGGCGAGGAAGCGGGCCACGCCGGTCGTGTCGTCGGTCGGCTCGACGAGCTCGATCTTCACCTCCCCGACCGGCAGGAAGGCGATGTTCACCCGGTCGGAGGGAATCGAGACGACCGGGCCGGGCGCGAGGCCCAGCGTGTCGCGGTAGAAGGCCAGCGCAGCATCCAGCGAGCGGACGACGACGGCGACGTGGTGGACCCTCCCCACGCTCCGGATGTGGGCGGGCACGGCGGCAGGCGTCACCTGGTCACCCTCCGATCGGACCGTCACACGGTCACCAGCTCCCGGTGCTCGCCCCAGGCGGCGCGCAGGACGTTCGAGACCTCCCCCACCGTCGCATAAGCCTGCACCGCCTCGATGAGCGACGGCATGACGTTCTCGTGGCCCCGGGCGGCCTCGTCCACCCGCCGGAGCGCAGCCGCCCAGGCGGCCGGATCACGCTCGGCGCGCACGCGCCGGACGGCCTCCACCTGGCGGCGCTCTCCTTCCGGGTCGATCCGCAGCGTCGGCGGCGTGCGGTGCTCCTCGTCGCGGAAGGCATTGATCCCGACCACGACCTGGTCGCCGCTTTCGATCGCCCGCTGGACCCGGTAGGCCGCCTCCTGGATCTGGCGCTGCTGGAACCCCCCCTCGATCGCCGCCAGGGTGCCGCCCATGGCCTCGATCTCGTCGAGGAGGCCGCGGGCGCGGGCCTCCAGCTCGTTGGTCAGGGTCTCCACGTAGTAGCTGCCCGCGAGCGGGTCGGGCGTCTCGGTCACCCCGGACTCGTAAGCCAGGATCTGCTGCGTCCTGAGGGCGAGGCGGGCGGCCTCCGCCGTCGGCAGGGCCAGGGCCTCGTCGCGGCTGTTCGTGTGGAGGCTCTGGGCGCCGCCGAGGACCGCGGCCAGGGCCTGGACCGTCGTCCGGACCACGTTGTTGTCGATCGACTGGGCGGTCAGCGAGCTGCCGGCGGTCTGGACATGGAAGCGGCACATCATGGAGCGCGGATCGGCGGCCCCGAAGCGCTCCTTCATGATCCGGGCCCAGAGCCGGCGCGCCGCCCGGAACTTCGCGACCTCCTCGAAGAGCTCGCTCCAGGCGGCAAAGAAGAACGAGAGCCGGCCGGCGAAGGCGTCGACATCCAGGCCGCGGGAGACGGCCGCCTCCACGTACGCGATGGCGTCGGCCATGGTGAAGGCCAGCTCCTGGGCCGCGGTCGCCCCGGCCTCCCGCATGTGGTAGCCGCTGATGCTGATCGTGTTCCAGCGGGGCAGCTCCCGGGAGCAGAACTCGAAGATGTCGGTCACGAGGCGCATCGACGGGCGCGGCGGATAGACGTACGTCCCGCGGGCGATGTACTCCTTCAGGATGTCGTTCTGGGTGGTCCCGGAGACCTTCGATCGGGGCACGCCCTGCTTCTCCGCCGTGGCCACGTAGAGGGCCAGGACGACCGCCGCCGTGGCGTTGATGGTCATGGACGTGCTCACGTCGCCGAGCGGGATCCGGTCGAACAGGACTTCCATGTCGGCCAGCGAGCAGACCGGGACGCCGACCCGACCCACCTCGCCCTCGGCCTCGGGGGCATCGCTGTCGTAGCCCATCTGGGTCGGCAGGTCGAAGGCGACCGAGAGCCCCGTCTGGCCCTGCTCGAGGAGGTAGCGGAAGCGCTCGTTCGTCTCGGCTGCCGTCGCGAACCCGGCGTACTGGCGCATCGTCCAGAAGCGGGCGCGATACATCGTGGGCTGGACGCCGCGGGTGAACGGGTGCTCGCCGGGCCGGCCGAGATCGCGCTCCTCGTCGAGGCCCGCAAGGTCGGCAGGCGTGTAGAGGTCGGCGATCTCGATGTCCGACGAAGTCCGGAACGCGGCGCGCCGTTCCCGGGTCGCCGCGATCGCCTTCGCGCGGGCGCCTTCGCGCCAGCGCTGGCGGCCCGGATCGGGCGCGGGCGAGGCGGCGGGCTGTGGTTCGTCGGCCATGCGGATCTCCCGGCTGGTCAGCGGATGACGACGAGGAGGTCGCCAACGTCGATCGTATCGCCCACGGCCACTCCCACGCGCTCGACGCTCCCCTCGCGCGGCGAGCGGAGCTCGTTCTGCATCTTCATCGCCTCGACCACGAGGATCTGCTGGCCGGCCTCGACGTCGTCCCCGGGGGCCACGGAGACGGCAACGACGCGGCCGGGGATGATCGCCCGGACCTCCACGGGGCCACCCATCGAGGCCGCGCCCGCACCGCGGCGGGCGCGCTCGCGAAGAACCGCACGACGCTCGGGCTCGAGCTCGACCTCGATGCGCCAGCCCTCGACCACCACCTCGCGGACCTCCGTTCCCCGTCGGCGGTCGACGCGCACGGGCCCGAAGAGAACGGCCGTTCTATGCGAGCCGGCGGGGCCCTCCTCCTCGAGCCGGGCCCGGACGCCATCGAAGCGGTGGAGGCGGGCCCGGGCCGGGATGCCGTCGAGCAGCGGGTCGCCGTCGGCGGCCGTGGCGGCTGCGGCCGCGGAGGTGCCCGGGCCCGCCTCGGGCGGCGGCGCGATCGTGAAGGCCGGGTCGCCCTCCAGGCGCGTCGCCGGGGCCACGCCGATCCGCACGGCCCGCGCGTCCGTCGAAGGGGTCCTGAGCGCCGGCTCCCCCGCGTCGGTCGGGCCGGTGATCATCGTGGGCGGTCGCACCCGCGGACGGCTCATCCCGGCCACCGGTCCATGGAGAGGGCGCGCCCGCCCATCCGCCACTCCGGAGCCGAGCCGTCGCCGCCCGGCTGCCCGGTGGTCCCGGCGTCGGACGGTGCGGCGCCCTGGCCATCCTGTCGATCCCCCGCGAGGGCCGCGAGCCCGGCGGCCAGGGCGGCGGCCCGGACGGCGGCCGCACGCGCTCGTGGGCCGTCCCAGTGGGCATCGACCCAGGTGGTGGCCAGCTCGGACGCGTCGACGAACCCGGGCTCGTCCAGCATCGCGCGGGGGAAGGGAAGCGTGGTCTGGATGCCGCCGACCTCCGCTTCGGCGACGGCCCGGCGCAGACGGGCGATCGCGGCCGGCCGGTCCTCTGCGTGGGCGATGAGCTTGGCGATGAGCGGGTCGTACTCCGAAGGGATTCGATCGCCGGCCTCGACGGCCGTGTCCACGCGGATCCCGGGGCCGGACGGCATCTGCCAGCGCGTGACCAGGCCGGGCGCCGGAGCGAACAGCCGGGCCGGGTCCTCGGCCGAGATCCGGAGCTCGATCGCATGGCTCGCGGGGCGCGCCGCCTGTTCTGCCGCGGCCAGCGCCCGGGCCGACAGGGGCCTGCCCGCAGCCAGGTGGAACTGTTCCACCACGATGTCGAGGCCGGCGACCAGCTCGGTCACGGGGTGCTCCACCTGGAGTCGAGTGTTCACCTCGAGGAACCAGAACGCGCCGTCGCGGTCGTACAGGAACTCGCAGGTCGCCGCGTTGCGCAGGCCGGCGGCGGACCCCATCCGGACGGCCATCGCGTGGAGGCGGCGCCGCTCGGTCTCGCCGAGGCCCGGGGCGGGCGCCTCCTCGATGAGCTTCTGGTGGCGCCGCTGCATGGAGCAGTCCCGCTCCCCGATCGCGACCACGCTCCCCGCTGCGTCGCCCAGCAGCTGCACCTCGATGTGGCGCGCCGGCAGGATCTCGCGCTCCAGGTAGACCGAGCCGTCGCCGAAGGCGCTGGCCGCCTCCCGCGAGCCGGCCAGCAGGGCGAGGACCAGCTCGTCGGCGGAGACGACGCGCCGCATCCCCCGCCCGCCGCCGCCGGCCGCGGCCTTCACCAGCAGCGGGAACCCCACCTCCCGGCCCGCCGCCAGCACCGCCGCGACCTGGTCCGGGCCGTCCACGGTTGCCGGCTCCAGGGTCCCCGGCACGTGCGGCACGTCAGCTTCACGGGCGATCCGCCGGGCCGCGAGCTTGTCACCCAGCGCGGCGATGACGGCCGGAGGCGGGCCGACCCAAACGAGGCCGGCTTCCTCCACCGCCCGCGCGAACGCCTCCCGCTCCGACAGGAAGCCGTAGCCCGGGTGGACGGCCTCTGCCCCGGCGGAGAGCGCGGCGGCCACCACCTCGTCGATGAGCAGGTAGCTCTCCGCGGCCGGCGGTGGTCCGAGCCGCACGGCGCGGTCCGCGGCCCGGACGTGGGCCGCCGAGGCGTCCGCGTCGGAGTAGACCGCCACGGCCTCCATCCCCAGCTCGTGGCAGGCGCGGATGACGCGGAGTGCGATCTCCCCGCGGTTGGCAACGAGCACGCGCCCGAAGGGCGGCGTCACCGCCGTCCTCGGCGGCGCGCGCCTGCCTG
>Ga0315295_10003409_pt1 | contig 13552 bp, 11 predicted proteins | sample YL17G14_0_MG_FD_204453 | JGI IMG/M metagenome (GOLD analysis project Ga0315295, IMG submission 204453) | Sediment microbial communities from Yellowstone Lake, YNP, Wyoming, USA - YL17G14_0 | ecosystem: Environmental > Aquatic > Freshwater > Lake > Sediment | place: USA: Wyoming | collected... | reverse complement strand
ATCATGTCACCTTGGTTACTTTGGCCTATGCCTTCCTCACCTTGAAAAAGATGGGAGATAAAAAAAACTTCTGGATTGACGTTGCCAGCTGTCCGCCGGTTGATCCAGAAATGCTTGATGTTGTACACGGGCATCTGTCCCATATGCAATAACACCATCTTTAATGACTCTTAATACTTAACGTAGTAGTACTAATTGACTATATTCCAATCCAGATAAAGAAATGCAGGAACAGGTAGCCGTCCCTGACCGATGGCCATTGAACGGGCTCTTTCAACGCAGGGAGAGGGTTATGCAATGAAGCGAAATGCCAGACCCCATTTCCGGATAGGAGATGGGGTTTTTTCTTTCCTTTGTCGGGAACGACCATTTTGGGGTAAGATAAAGAACCCCTTTGAATGACGGCCAGGAATAATCAAGGTGACGGATTGGGCCAAGCTTGAGGCGGCCCGAATGATTGAAAGCTTGACGAATCATCGAGAGGAGGAAAAATGAGAAAATCGGATTATGAATCATCATCCATTAGGGGAAGGATCATTTTCTTTCTTTTCCTGTTCGCATTTCTGCCGGTTTTTTTGATCGGTTGCAGCCAGGTAAAAATATTAACACCTGCCTCTGGTTCAACCTTTGCTTCCGGGCAGGCGATCGAGTTTGAAGGCCAAGTAACCCGATCATTTGAAACCGGGGGGGCGGACCGTTCGGATGATTTGACCTGGAATTCCAGCATCGACGGTCCGCTTGGCACGGGAAGAAAAGTGACGGCGAATAAATTGAGTGTGGGAGCGCACGGCATCAAAGCCACCTGGCCGGAAAAAAACAGAAGCGACAGCATTTCCATCGGGGTAAATCCTTAGCGGTTTGCGCGGGCATGGGGTGACCCAAAAAAATAATGAATACTCACCACGGGGAGGTAGGCAATGCCGATCGTAACCATCCGAGGTCCGCTGGGAAGCGGGGCGACGGAGATCGGGAGGGAAGTCGCTGAACTTCTTCACGCCGACTATGTTGACCGGGAGATTATCGCCGAAGTGGCCGCGCGGCTTCAGCGGAATGAACAAGACGTCATCGCCAAGGAGATGCCTGCCAGTGGTCTCCTGGGCCGTATCGCCGAAGCCTTGGACCGGGGCATCCCCTTCGGCGCAGGGGTTGAAGGGGCCTATTTACCCACCTGGGAAATCCCCCTGGATGATCGTAGATATTTGCAGGCGCTGGAGTCGGTGGTCCGGGAATTGGCCCGGAGCCAGTCGATGGTAATCCAGGGAAGAGGGAGCCAGTTCATCCTGAAGGGTTATCCCCATACTCTTCATGTGTTGACGGTGGCACCGTTAAAGGTGAGGGTGAAACGGCTCATGGAGGAGCGAAAGTCCAGCCAGGAGGCTGTCGAGCGGGAGATCGCCCGCTTTGACAGCGGCAGTCGCGAGTTTATCAAGAGGTATTTCCAGGCTGGCTGGGAAGACCCGATCCACTATGACCTTGTTCTCAATACGGAGAATCTCAGCTTTCAGGCCGCAGCTTCCATCATCATCCATGTTCTTTCCATAAAGGCATGAGCCCCGGGGGCATCCCTTATTCAGCAACCTTCAGGTTTCGGGCCAGCCTGGAGATCTCTTTTTTTTCTTCCCATCCGGAAGTCAAGATGGGAAAGAAAGTACGGCGGATTCCACAGCGCAGCAGAGCCGCAACCAAAGAATTTTAATGGGACGCGGATGAGCGCAGATAAACACGGATAATTTCCAGAGAAAAAATATCAGCAACTGAAAGGTGGCCACCTAGCTCAGCAGCAATCCATCCCAAAGAGTTGATTTTTACAGCCGGGCAATTCCAGAAATCCCCCCTCTGCCCCCCTTTTTTAAAGGGGGGTGGGGGGGATTTCAGAGAATCGTGGCCTAAAGAACATTTTCTTTACAAAATTTAAAGAGTCTGCGTGTTAGTAGTAAAGGAGGATGGCATGAGGTTGAAAAACAAAGTGGCAATGGTTGTCGGCGCCGGGCAGAAGCCGGGCCCGACCATGGGGAACGGCCGGGCGACAGCGGTCCTGTTCGCGCGGGAAGGGGCGCGCGTCTTCGCCGTCGATCGCAATCTGGATTCGGCCGAGGAAACGGTAGGCTTAATCAAAAAAGACGGAGGAGAGGCCGTCGCGTTTGCCGCAGACGTCACCGACGAGTCTTCGCTGCAGGCGGCGGTGGCTGCCTGTCTGGACCGATGGAAGCGTATCGATATTTTGCACTACAATGTGGGCGTCAGCATCGCCGGCGGAGACGCGCCGGTCACGGAGATCACCACCGAAGCCTTCGACCGCATTGTGGCGGTCAATCTGCGCGGGATGGTGATGGCCTGCAAGCACACCTTGCCGGTCATGCGCAAGCAAAGGGGCGGCGTGATCATCCATATATCCTCCATGGCCGCATGGTCCGATTATCCGTATGTCACCTACAAAACGAGCAAGGCGGCGGTCATCGCCTTAACCCAGCAGGTGGCCATTCAGAACGCCAAGTACGGCATCCGGGCCAATGTCATTCTGCCCGGCCTCATCGATACGCCGATGGCGGTGGATACCCGCGCCGAGGTTAGCGGAAGGAGCCGGGAGGAGGTCGTCGCCGAGCGCAACGCCAAGGTGCCCATGGGCAAAATGGGAACCGCCTGGGATGTGGCCTATGCCGCCCTGTTTCTGGCATCCGACGAAGCGGGCTTCATCACCGGCGTTGCCTTGCCGGTGGACGGCGGCAAAAGCGTTAACGTGAAATAAAAACCCCTGGCCTGATCCAGGTCGGATTTAGTGGTGAGCCCGCCTTGCTTCCCAAACGGCCAACCCCAGAGAGAGAACTACACCGATCGCCGCCGATCCTCCCAGGAGCCAGGGGGCTGACTTCCAGCCCCCGCCCGCGGAAACAATCAGGGCCAAAGCCGGAGGCCCGATGACCTGTCCGAATTGGCCTCCCTGCATGATCAGACCGTTGGTCGTGGCCACCTGGTTGGGTGTCGGCGCGTAAATGGGGGCTCCACCCAGGGCGGAGGCCGGCAGCAGGCCTCCCACGAGAGAAAAGAGCAGACAAGCCATGTATCGGGCGGCAAAGGGCAGAGTTGGCGAATAGATGGCCAGGCTGCATGCTCCCATGACGATGCTGGCAAAAGCGATCAGCTTCCACCGACGAAAGCCCAGGTGCAGCAGCCATCCCCCCATCAGGTTTCCGGGAACATTCATGGCCACCATAATGGCGGTGAACACGGAGGCCCGACCCGGACTGAGACCGTACTCCTCAGCCAGCAAGGTTGGCAAGAAACCCATCACGGCAAGCCACTGAAGGGCATAGGTGGTAAAGATGGCCGCCAGGAGAACCGGCCCGGCCGAAGTCACCGTAAGGCGCAAATCCCGCCACACTTGCCCCTGCCTTCTTCTCGATCCTTTGGCCAGACCCGTGAGATGGGCCGTTCCTTTCATGAGCCAGAAGGCATAGACGGCCAGGATGAAAGTATTGGCCAGCCACAACCCCCGCCAACCCAGGCTGACATTCACCAGCGGGACAATGAACATGATGGTGGAGGCTCCGGCAGGGAGGAAACAACTCCATACGGAGAGGGCCAGGCGGATGTCCCCGGGCTTTGTCACCTGGGCTACCATGGCCGGCGCGGCCACGACGATGATGAGAAAGCCGAAGCCTTCCATGGCCCGGGTGGCCAAAAGAAAAAAAGCCCCCGGGGCGAAGGAACCCGCCAGGCTGCCGAGGGCCTGCAGGGAAAGCCCCGTGAGGAGGAGGCGGCGATGCCCGAAAGCATCGGACACCGCCCCGGTTATGGATCCCAGAAGAAAGCCGATTACGTTGAAGATCGATAATATCCACCCCGCCAGAAAAAGGCTCATCCCGAGTTCCGAACGAATCAAGCCCAGCATGGGCGGGGCCTTTCCCACCTGAAAGGCGCTTACCACCCCGGCCCCGACGAAAAGCAGGACGAGAGGCCAGGGGGTTGTCTCCGGATTGGGGATGGGGTGAGACTCCCCCACTTCTTCCCGTATTTGCCGGTCTTCTTTTCTCATGAAAGAATCAAAAAGATTCCCCGGGGGCAGAGAATGCACCCTTGGGGGATAAGCAGGTGAATAACAATGCGATCCCAAATGGATGGTCTCGTAAAAAGTCACTTGAAGCATCACCCCGGCGAAAGCCGGGGTCCAGAACAACCTGAAATAACTGGATTCCGGCTTTCGCCGGAATGACGGGAAAAGGGGCTTTCGGACTTTTTGCGAGATTATCAAAATGAAATGATGGTAAAGAATAAAGGGCTGGCGGTCAAGATAAAAGACCACCAGAGGAAAGACCGTCACGGATATTCAAGAAAAAAGGAGGAACGAAGAGGCCCTCGGCTTGCCCATTCCCAGTGTTTGTGCTCGTTGGGGTTCAGGCTGGAGGAATTCGGATCATCAGGCTCGGCGGGATCATCGTTTTCTAATCCCCTTCCCGCCTATCCTCCGCAAAGAGAGGCCTGCGGGGAAATAGCTCCAAAGGCAAGACGGGGCTACACCATCTTCCCTTGCGAATCTCCCCGGGACAGGCCCGACCCGATGAAAGAATAACCGCCTTAGGATGATGATCCGAATTCCTCCAGCCTGAATCCCATGGGCTACCCCCTCTCTCTTCCGGGTTTTTCTCGGCCATGGGTTCTTTCCTCGAAAACTGGGGGTGGGCAAGGGCCTTCGGCCATTGATTTTTTGCAAGGCATGATGTATAAGGGGGTCGTTGTAGAAAAAAGGAGGGAAAAGAAAGGAGGTTTCCTATGGGCGGTAGTTTTTCAAGAAGGGATTTTTTGAAAGGTTCGCTCGTCGGTGGAGTCATGTTGGGCACCGGCTTCGGGCACCATCACTTCGCCCATGCCCAGGCCAACCTGAGATTCAGCACCTGGCATGTACCCGTGGGGTATGAGGTCAAGACGGTCTGGCTTCCCATGCTCGAGGAACTCAAGAAAAGGAGCAAAGACCGCCTCGGGTACACCATGTTCGCGGGAGGGGCCCTGGGCAAAGGCCCCGAGCACTACGACATCGTGGCCAAGGGGCTTTCCGACCTCGGATACTTTACCGCCACCTGGACTCCCGGAAGGTTCCCCCTGACCGACGTTCTTTCCCTGGCGGCGTGGGTGGACGGGAAAGACATCGCCACCGAAATCGGGAATGCCATGTACAAACGGGTCCTCCATCAGGAGTTTCCGGGGGTCAAAATGGTGGAGATGAACGGCTGCATCCAGGCCTTTCTATGGACCAAAAAGCCGGTGCGGAGCCTGGAGGACATCAAGGGAAAGAAGATTCGCTCGCCCGGAGGCCAGCAGACCCAGTACATCAAAGCCCTGGGAGCCGAACCCATCTTCATGCCCCTGGGAGATGTGTACCTGGCCATGGAGACGGGTACGGTGGACGGGATCGTCACCTGCCCGCCCCTGGTGATCTCCTTCAAACTCCACGAGGTCGCCAAATTCGGGTTGGTCACCACCTTCGGCTGCGTCTCCGAAGGGGTGATCATGAACGGGGAAAGCTGGAAAAAAGTTCCCACCGACCTCAAGCCGGTGTTCGACGAAGTCTGCACCAACCCCTTCCACACCACGGGCGGACTGAACCGGGAAGTCTACAAGGCGATGATAAAGGAGATCACGGACAAGAAGGTCGAACTCTACAACCTGCCGGCCAATGAAGCGGAGCGGTGGTACGACAGATTCCGGGAGGTGACCCGGAAATGGGTGACGGAGCTGGAGGGCAAGAAGCTTCCGGCGCGAGAGGTGGTGAGGATGTACAACGAGGAATGCGAGAAACGGGGGGTGAAAGTGGTGGCCTTCCCGCCTGAATGGCGCAAAGGATAAAAGGAAGAGGTTAGAGGCCAGAGGTTGGAGGTTAGAGGCGCCCCCCTTCGAGAAAAGGGGGGAAGGAAGGCTCCGTCGCCTGCCCGGTTGCCGGAGGGCGATGGAGCCGGTGGGCCCTTTTGGATCTGGGGGAAGGCTGGGGGCGAAGAACCATGCGGAGAGGGGAGGCCTGGGAAGAGTGAAAAAAGCCATCCAGAAGTTGAACCGGGTCATTTCCGGGGTGGGGGCGGTATTTCTCCTTCCTATGATGCTGCTCACCACCGGCGAAGTCATCGGACGGAACCTGTTCAATCGTCCCATTGCCGGAACCGTGGAATTGTCGGAATACCTGCTGGCCATTTTCATCCTTCTGGGCGTCGCCTACACCCAACAAGTAAAGGGGTATGTCGGCGTCTCGCTCTTCGTCTCCCGCCTTCCCCTCCGCGGTCAAATGGTCCTGGATATCGTCTCGACGCTCCTCAGCCTATTCATTTTCGCCATCCTCGCCTGGCAGGGGCTGATCGTGGGGATGGAAGAAAAAACCGTCTCTGACATGCTCCGGATGCCCCAGTATCCTTTCCGTCTCCTGGTCGCGATGGCTGCCTTGCTTACCTGCCTGGAACTCCTGATCGATGTCGGGGATTCGGTTTCCAAGCTCTTGCGGAGGTCTTCCGAATGGACCCGGTAATCGTGGGAATCCTGGGCTCCTGCCTGCTGTTTTTCCTTCTGATCATCGGCATGCCCATCGCCTTTTCCCTCATGTTCGTGGGGTTCGTGGGGATCAGCTATCTGGCCAGCATCGGCGCCGCCCTTCCCCTGATCGCCCGGTCGGTGTATGAGTCTTCCTCCCATTATCCTTACACGGTGATTCCCCTGTTCATCGTGATGGGCGGCTATGCCGGAATTTCCGGTTTGAGCCGGGATCTTTACAATACTTTTGATAAATGGCTTCGCAAACTACCCGGGGGCCTGGGCATGGCGACGATTGCCGCCTGCGCCGGATTCGCGGCCATTTCCGGCTCCTCCGTGGCCGCCGCGGCCACCATGGGGACTGTGGCCTACCCGGAGATGCGACGTTTCAACTACTCCCCCCGGCTGGCCTCGGGGACCGTGGCCGCGGGTGGCACGCTGGCTTTTCTGATCCCGCCGAGCCTCGGATTCGTGGTTTACGGGATGCTGGCCCAGGAGTCCATCGGGAAACTCCTCATTTCCGGGATTTTTCCGGGTTTGATCCTGGCCGGGGCCTATATTGGAATCGTGTATTGCATGGTTAAAATCTACCCCGATTGGGCTCCGCTGGTCGCCGGAAAGGTCTCCTTCCGGGAAAAACTGACCGCCCTGAAGGGAATCTGGGAAACGGTGGCCATCTTCCTGCTGGTCATCGGCGGAATCTATTTCGGAATCTTCACTCCCAACGAGGCCGCGGGGGTCGGGGCCACGACCCTTTTTTTAACGGCGATACTCAAAAGGAAACTAACCTGGGAAACCCTCCTGGCTTCTCTCCAGGAAACGGTCCGCATCTCGGTCATGGTCCTCTTTCTCGTGGCGGCGGCGAATGTCTTCAGCTACTTCCTGGCCCTATCCATGATTCCCATGAAGGTCTCCGCCTGGATCGTCGGGCTGGGGGTGTCCCGGTACGTCATCCTGGCGATCATCGTCCTGATCTACCTGATCCTGGGGTGCTTCCTGGACGCCATATCCATGATGGTCCTGACCCTTCCCGTGATCCTTCCGGTCATGGCCACTTTGAAATTCGATCCGATCTGGTTCGGAGTGGTCTGCGTGATCATGATGGAAGCAGGGCTGATTACCCCTCCCATGGGGCTGAATGTCTTCACCGTGGCGGCCATCGCCAAGGACACCTCGCTCGAGGAAATCTTCAAGGGGGCGCTCCCTTTTCTTATTGCCATGCTGTTCGTGACCTTTTTGATCACCCTGTTCCCGCAGATTGCGCTCTACCTCCCCGGCATGATGGGGCGATAGAATAGCGGTGGTTTCTTTAGGTAAACCCCCGGCAGAGCCGGGGACTCAAAGAGTTTGACATTTCCGGGATACCTGGGTCGTGGCCCGGGGGTAAGGGCATTGCGCGCAGAAAGCATCGGCCCATTGAATTTCGGATTTCGAATTGCGGATTTCGGATTTGGGGGTCTTCTTTTTCAATCCGCATTCCGCAATCGACATTCCGCAATTTGAAGGCGGGCCGATCGGGCCTTGGTAAATTTGGAATTCGGAATGATTTGCTTTCTTTTTTGCCATTCCGCATTCCGCACTCTGCATTTCGCATTTCAATTGCCCGCCCGTTCCATGGAATCAAAGGCGCCTCATGATTTCTGCGCGCAAGGCCCTTACCCCCGGGCCGGGCAACAGAGGGAAGGCCACCTTTAGGTGGTACCAATTCTAATCTGCTTTTAGCCGTTCACGGTTTTCAAGCCTCCGGCTCTGCCGGAGGTCATGAATTCATCTCCGGCGGGCGGATCAGGGCTGGAATGGAATGGTAGGGAAATGGAAATCCGATTTGTTTTGAATGGGGAAAATGTCCGGGTGGAAGTGCCGGCGCACTGGACCCTTCTGCGGCTCCTCCGGGAGAAACTGGGCCTGACCGGGACCAAAGAGGGCTGCGGGATCGGCGAATGCGGCACCTGCACCGTCCTGCTGGAGGGAGTGCCGGTGAACTCCTGCCTGGTGATGGCCCCCAAGGTTGAAGGGAAGAAAGTGGAGACGGTGGAAGGTCTCGGCACAAGGGATTCCCTCCACCCCCTCCAGAAATCCTTCATCGATCATGGGGCGGTCCAATGCGGTTTTTGCACCCCGGGGATCCTCATGTCCTCCAAAGCTCTCCTCGACCGGAATCCTCGTCCTACAAAGGAGGAGATAAAGGACGCGATCGTCGGCCATCTCTGCCGCTGCACCGGGTACCACCAGATCATCCAGGCAGTTGAGGAAGCGAGCCAATCCTTGAAAGAGTAAGGAGAAGGGATTCAGGGGCAGAAAGAAACCATGATTCCTCCGTTTGAATACCAAAGCCCAGAAACCTTAACCGAAGCCTGCCGGGTTCTGGGAGAATGGGGGCCAAGGGGAAAAATCATCGCCGGAGGAACGGACCTGGTCATCAGCCTTCGCAAGGGTGAGGCTCGGCCCCAGATTCTTATTGACGTCACCCGGATCCCGGAACTGCGGGGGATTGAAGAAGCGGGGGGAAAGATTGGCATCGGGGCTGCCGTCACCCACGGAGAGATATCCTCCTCGGTGCTGATCCGCCGGTACGGGAAGGTCCTGGCCGATGCCGCCTCCTGGGTCGGTTCTCCCCAGATCCGGAACCTGGGAACGATCGGGGGGAACATCGTCAACGCCTCTCCTGCGGCCGATACCATTTCCCCCTTGATGGTCCTCGAAGCGGTTGGCAGGGTCGTCTCGAAGAAGGGGGTCAGGGAGGTTCCCCTTGCCGAGCTCTTCCGGGGCCCCTATCAAACGAACCTGAACCCCGACGAGCTGCTCGCGCAGATCTCCTTTCCCAAGCTTCCCTCCGGTTTCCGGGGGAGCTTTGTCCGGCTGGCCCGAAGGGAAGCGATGGCCATCGCCAGGATGAGCGTGGCGATCGTGCTCCGGATGGCCCGGGGAGAGGATCGCATCGACGAGATCCGGATTTCGGCGGGGGCGGTGACCCCGACTCCCCACCGGATGGCAGAGGCCGAGTCCATCCTGAGGGGAAAGCCCCCCGATGAAGAGACGATGAAGAAGGCGGCGCAGTGTCTTTCCGGGAATATGGTCCGGTGGAGCGGGGTTCGACCCTCCACCGCTTACAAGGCGCCGGTGGTGGAGGCCTTGTTCCGGCGATGCCTGCGGCAGGCTCTGGAAGAGAAGCCATGAGACAGATCGGGGTGTCAATTCCCAAGGTGGACGCGCTGGAAAAGGTCCTGGGCAGAGCCCGGTACGGAGCCGACGTCTCTTCGGCGGGTGCGCTTTCCCTGAAGGTTGTCCGGAGTACCAGGCCCCATGCCAAAATCGTGAGCCTGGAGACGGGAGAGGCGCTGAAGGTCGCGGGGGTTGAGAGGATCTTCACCGCCCGAGATATCCCCGGGGAAAATCTCCTGGGCATCATCAATAAGGATCAGCCCGTCCTCGCCTCGGAACGAGTCCGGTATGCGGGAGAGGCGGTAGCCCTGGTGGCGGCGGCCACCCTGGAGGCGGCGGAGGAGGGGGCCCGAAGAGTAGGGGTGGAATACGAAGACCTTCCGGCCATTACCCGGCCGGAAGAAGCCCTCCAGGCCGGCGCCCCCCTGATTCACGAAAAGGGGAATCTCCTCTTCGAAATGAATATTCTCAAGGGAGACGTCCAGGCGGGATTCCAGGATGCGGAAGTGGTCGTCGAAAAGACCTACACCACAACCTGGGTGGAACACGCCTACCTCGAACCCGATGCAGGTCTCGCTTACCTCGATGAAGAAGACCGGATAACGGTGATCTGCCCGACCCAGAACGTGCATTACGATCAAAAAGATGTGGCTTCGGTCCTCGGCCTTCCTGCGGGTAAGGTGCGGATCATCCAGAGCGCCACCGGGGGAGGGTTCGGGGGAAGGTTGGATATCACCGTCCAGGGTCTTCTGGCCCTGGCGGTTTTTCACCTTAAAAAGCCCGTGAGGATCGTGTACTCCCGGGAGGAAGTCTTTCAGGCGACCTCCAAACGACATCCTTTAAAAATCAAATACCGAAGCGGTGCCGGGAAGGATGGGACCCTTAAGGCCGTGGAGGTGGACATTCTCGGCGATACCGGGGCCTATGCTTCCTATGGGGTCGCGGTGGGGATGCGGTCGGCGATCCACGCCACCGGGCCCTACCAGGTTCCCAACGTGAAAGTTCGGAACCGGATGGTTTACACCAACAACCCGTGGTCCGGAGCCATGCGGGGTTTCGGCGTCCCCCAGATGGCCTTTGCCCACGAATCCCAGATGGACCTCCTGGCTCGGGCGCTGAAAATGGACCCGGTCGAGATTCGCCTCCGCAACGCCCTTCGGGCCGGGTCGGAAACCCCAACCGGTCAGACGCTAACGGCCAGCGTGGGAATCGGCGAGACCCTGCGGAGGGTGAAGGAGTGGAAAGACATCCAAGTTTTTTCCCGGGTCGATCCCCGGAGGCCCTACATCCGCAGGGGGATCGGAGTCGGTTCCATGTGGTACGGGATCGGGAACACGGGGGTGACCAATCCTTCGACCGCCCAGGTGGAGATCGATCCGCACGGGCAGGTGAGGCTTTTCACGGGTGCGGCGGAGATCGGCCAGGGGTCGGATACGGTGCTGCTTCAAATCGCCTCCGAAGCCCTGGGGATTCCCCTGTCCGAGATTCATTTGATTCGGGCGGATACCGCCCGGACCACCGATGCCGGGGCCTCGTCGGCGAGCCGGCAGACGTACATCTCGGGGAATGCCATTCTGGATGCGGTTCGGCATCTTGAGGAGAAAGCCCTCCGGGAGGCGGGCTGGCTTCTCGGGGTCGAGGAAAAGGATCTCTTCCTGGAGGATGGAATGGTCAAATCGAGAACCTCTGCGGCCATCTCCCTGCCCATCCGGGAAGTGGCCCGAAGATGCCAAAGGACCCTCCGGGGAGAGGGGGCTTTCGACCCCCAGACGACCGAACTGGACCCCCAGACCGGCCAGGGGGTTCCCTACGCGACGTATGCTTTCGCCACTCACCTCGCCGAGGTGGAGGTCGATACCGAGACGGGAAAAGTGAAGGTGTGCCGGGTCGTTGCCGGCCATGACGTGGGAAGTGCCATCCATCCCCAGAATATCATCGGGCAGATCACCGGCGGAGTCACCATGGGAGTGGGATTCGCGCTGATGGAAGAATACATCCCCGGGGAGACGGAATCGTTCGTGAACTACCTCATCCCCACCCTGAAGGACATTCCGGAGGTGATCCCGATTCTGGTCGAGGATCGGGAACCGACCGGTCCGTATGGAGCGAAGGGGGTCGGAGAGCCTGCTCTCATCCCCACGGCGCCGGCCATCCTGAATGCCATCGCCGACGCGATCGGAGAGAGAGTCTACCACCTTCCCGCCAATCTGGAAAGAGTCAGGGAAGCGGCTCACTCGGGCTCCCAGCGCTGAAGTTTTGCCTGTCCCATCCGCTTCCCCTTGGGCAGACGGATGGGAAAGAGTATCCCATACAGGAGGGTGAGATGCCCAAACTCATGATCAAGAATATCGGAACCCTGGTTTCGGGGGATCTTTCCCGCCCCCTCTTGGACGCCGACGCCATCCTCGTTGAGGGGGGGATGATCCAGGCCGTAGGGAGAGAAAAAGATCTCGACCCCAAGGGCGTGGACCAGGTGATGGATGTGGGCGGGATGACGGTCACCCCCGGCCTCATCGACTCCCACTGTCATCCGGTCCTGGGAGATTTCACGCCCCGGCAGAAGATGCTGGACTTCATCGAATCCTCCCTCCATGGCGGGGTGACCACGGTCATCTCCGCGGGAGAAGTTCACCTTCCCGGAAGGCCGAAGGACGTGGCCGGAACCAAAGCCCTGGCCATCCTGGCGGCAAAATCCTTTGCCGCCGCCAGGCCCGGGGGGGTCAAAGTCCTGGGAGGAGCCCTGATCCTGGAGCCGGGTTTGCAGGAGAAGGATTTTGAGGAGCTGGCCAGGGAAGGGGTCCGCGTGGTGGGGGAGATCGGCCTCGGGGGGATCAAGGACCCGAAGGACGCGGCCCCCATGGTCAAGTGGGCAAAAAAATACGGGATGGTGGTCATGATGCACACGGGAGGGACGTCGATCCCGGGCAGCTCGACCGTTCCGGCGGGGGACGTGATCGCGGCCGGCGCGGACATTGTCTCCCATATCAATGGGGGGCCGACGGCCATATCCCTCAGCGAAGCGGAGAAGCTGATTCGCAGCACCTCCCTGACCCTGGAGATCGTCCACTGCGGAAACCCGAAAATGATCGTGGACGCCATGAAGATCGTGAAAGAGGTGAAGGCCTACCCGCGAATCATCATCGGGAATGATGCCCCCTCGGGAACCGGGGTCATTCCTCTGGGCATCCTCCGGGTGATCAACTTCCTGGCCAGCCTCTGCGGGGTGAAGGCCGAAGAGGCAATCGCCATGGCCACGGGCAACACGGCCAGGGTTTACCGCTTGAACCGTGGCCTGGTCGAACCCGGAAGGGAGGCGGACCTGGTGATCATGGATGCCCCCCTGGGATCCGTGGGCCGCGATGCCCTTGCGGCCATCGAAGCGGGGGATATCCCGGGGGTGGCCGGCGTTCTCATCGACGGCCAGATGAAGATCGGGGTGAGCCGGAACACGCCGCCGCCGAACCGGAAGATCGTTACCGGCAAGGCCTAGAGCGGCAGGAACGCAACCAAAAAGCATTTTTAGGACGCGGATGAACGCGGATAAACGCGGATACGAATGTTAAAGAGTTACTAAGGAGTCCATTATAGTCTAAACATTAATTGGAGGACGTTGCCTTGTGAAAACCTCGAACTGGACTCCGGCTTTCGCCGGAGTGACGAATATTAGAAAGGCATGGTTCTTGGTTGTCATTCCGGCGGAAGCCGGAATCCAGGATGATTGAAAGACGGAATTCCTGTCCAGATAATTATGGCCTCATTAGTAAAAATGAATAAGCGAATGCACGAATATTCATGGGACACAGATAAACTTAGCGCGGCGTAGCCGCAACAAAAGGAATCACCCCCTCCCACCCCACCCCCCACGAAGGGGCATAAGCGCAAA
>Ga0315295_10003408_pt1 | contig 13553 bp, 36 predicted proteins | sample YL17G14_0_MG_FD_204453 | JGI IMG/M metagenome (GOLD analysis project Ga0315295, IMG submission 204453) | Sediment microbial communities from Yellowstone Lake, YNP, Wyoming, USA - YL17G14_0 | ecosystem: Environmental > Aquatic > Freshwater > Lake > Sediment | place: USA: Wyoming | collected... | reverse complement strand
CGAGGCAAGTCTAGGCGGTCTTAGTATGGAGTGGTGGAATAAAAGCCAGCGTAACTTAATTAAGTTCGCAATGACAGGAAGGAAAAAACATCACTTCTTTGTGTTATGTATTCCGAAGTTTAATAAGCTTCAAGAATATTTACGAGTAGACCGAAGCCACGCCCTAATACATATGCATACAGGAAGAAGAAATAACCAATGGGGGCATTATATGTATCTAACCCGACGAGGAAAATACGAACTAAACCAGTTATGGAGCAAAAGAAAGATAAGAGCGTATGGAAAGTGTATGAAGAAGTATGGAGGGTTCGGTGCTTATTGTCCGTATGTGTTCAGCAAAATTCTGGACGAGGAAGCATACGAAAAGAAGAAGGACTTTGCTATAAGTAACATCGGAAAAAAGAAACTAGATGACAAAGATAAATTAGAATTACATAAAATTAAAAACAAAATAGGGAAACTAACACTAGAAGACATTAGAACTAAGACTAATCTAGCTAAATTCTTTGGTATAACTCAAACTTCACTAAACAGATGGAGGGACGGGGTCGGTTTAAACCTTACCGAAACCCGTAATATTAATCTTTAGTAGTAAAAAAAAGTGTTATGGTTACGCAGTGAAAATGGGGCAAAAAACAATAAAAGAATGGGCAATTACTATATTAATAATAGTCTGCATAGCTGGGGCAGGGCTGTTTGTGGTTAATCAGTTCTTTGCCTGGCAGTATAAGACCTATTTATTACAAGCCCCATGTGACTTATGCGTAAGTCTTAATCCTAATTATACTAGATGCTATGTGCAAGATTTACGCAATCCTCCAAATGAATCTAACACCATGATTCTTCCTATTAATTGGAGCTTAAATAAATAGCCTCGGTATAATATTCATTTATAAATCCGACGGGGGTATTATTTTTTTATCCTCGATGAAAAATAATATACTTCTGTGTAAAGTATACATCGGTATACATTACATTAAAATATTACTTACTATATAGTAATTATAAAATAAAAAAAGAATTAGAATAAAAAAATAAATTATTACATACCCGATCGCATTTCTAACAGTTTGCCTAGTCTCATCCAGTGACCATACATTAAGTCATCAACTTCTTCTTTGTTAAGAACTCTAGGCTGTTGCTGTTGTCTTGGAGCTATTGGTGGAGCCTGCTGTTCAATCTCATCCTTCATATCTTCTTCTTCCTCGTCAAGCTCGAACTCCTCATTTTTCTTTTTACTTTTTCCCCACGCCATCTTTTTTTTTCTTTCGGGACATCTTAGAACAACAGACACTTCCATCTTTGTCTATATAGTATAAATAACCTGGCTCTCGCTTAACTGCATTCTTTACAATTATTGTTCCCATTTGTAGACACCTCCTTTATAAATATTTTCCAATCAGATAAAATATTACAGCAATTAAATTTACTAAAATTAATCCTTTTAGTTTTAGCTTCCATAATCCGATTAGCTCCAATAAAAAAATTATTAGAATTGTTATTAGATTCATTTTCCATTTTTAGCCTCGTTGAGTTTTATATTTTCTTCGATTGTTAGTTCTATAACTTTACTGAGACTTATTCCATGCAATTCCTCAGCTCTAATTTTTAACAACCTCCAAATTTCATCTGATACTTTTATTATTTTACTCATTTTTAGCCTCGAGTTCTTTAACCAGCTCATCAAGTTTGCTATCGTTAACTTCCAGCTGTGGTGTGGACTTATATAAGCCCAGGAACACCACAGCCATTAACAGCTGGAACAGCACCCCACTTGCCACAGAAGCAATTTTAGCACCGATTGAAATTATATTCCAGATTATAAATAAATTCCAGATTGAGCCAATTGTAGACACCCCCATAAGTATTCCCCCAACTAAATAAAAAGTTTTTATGTTGAACATTTTTCCTGCATCTCTTTTGTATACGGACAATATTGTATTTTGCAGATATGCTGAACTCTCTTTTGGTTCCTTCTTGAATATCTGGGCAGATAGCTATTATTAGAGTGATCACAGAACTTGCCACGCTTAAAATATTTACACGGATTTATTTTTTTTATCGATTGCATTTTTTATAGCTTCTTTTCCTTCGGTTTTTACTTTATTAATCTGAGCATCAGTAAGCTCTAATATTTCCTGCTGAGTTTGATGAGGATAAAATTCTATACAAGCTTGCCGCCTTGCATCCCATATAACATGCCTGTCTTGTTTTTTAGCAGTTTCATAAATTTGCAAAGTTACTCTAGGGTCATTAGTTATTAAAACTACAAATCCGTCGCTAATGCTCACTTTTATTTTTAGCAGTTCTATCTGGTACTCTTTTTTTATTGGTTCCATTACTATTAAGAAGAGGTAATAAAAATATAGTGATAAATACTACCAGCAAGTAACTAATAATTAAGCTAAAAAATAAATGTCTGGTCATTGTAAACATTCCCCAGAAATAACCAAACCCCGAGAATGCACTAATAGCCATAAAATCAAATAAATGAATATAACTCATAAATCTGCTCATGGGCTGGTTCCTGGCTGTGCTACCTGGGCATTCTGACAACCCTGGATTAACATCTTGCCAACTTTATCTATAGTGTTATTTGTCATCTGCTGATTTATTACAACAGTGATTATGCAAAGTATTACAACCAGGCCTATTGCTATATATGGGACTATTTTTTCCCACATTCCAGTAGTTTCCTTTGTGGCATCCTTAAAAATATCTACAGAAGCATCGGTAAAATCTCCTGGAGCAATACGCATTAAGACCTGAAGGTTATCAAACAGCATCTTATCAACCACAACTAAAACTTTTTGATCATTGCCTTTCCTTATGCAAAAAAATCCTTTCTTGCCGAATATATCATGGAGCATCTCGGTCTTAGCTCCCAGAATACGCCTGCCATCTTTAGTTCTGAATATACTTTTGGTTCCATAATCAATCATTCCACCAAACATTGATTTATTTTTAAATACTCCCGCAGTAAGCAGATTAACTCCAACTTTCCCATTGCCAAATCTTACTAATTCTATGCAATTATACTTAAGCTTTCCTCTTCTGCTCATATAACAATAAAAGAAAAATACAATAATCAGAACTACTGCTCCTCCAATAGTCCAGAATAAACCTGATTTACCAAAGCTGGCAAATGTTCCTAAATAGCCTGAAATATCAACCATCTTTTACCTCGACTAATTCTATATCGTAAATTTTGCCTTCTTCTATATGATAGAGTCGGGCTTCTTCCTTATCAAAATTAATAATTAAGGTATTTCCATACTTCTTCACCTGTTTTTTCATATTAAATTTAGTTTTATGGGGTTTAAATACTTTTCTAGGAACTGGGGGGTATGAATAAAAGAGAGTTAATCTTTGTCAAGACAACCCCCCAGCCAAGAAATGCCTTGACTATAAATAAAACGGGCGCTTTAAGGGAAGGCTAAAAAGCTTAATTTAATAGGGGAAAATTATAACCCCCCTTTATGCCCCCTCCCAAGCTTATACCCTTTCCCTTTTAGCCTGGCTAATCCTGCCTTGGTTCTTTCGCTTATTTTCCTTCGCTCTTCCTTTGCCACCCATGAAAAAATAGACAATAATAATTCCGCAATTCCCTCCTGGGAAGTATCAAGCCAGCTTTCCTGTAGGCTTTTAAGCCCACATTTATAATCTTTTAATACTTGGATATACTTTAGGGTGTTCACTATTCCTTCCCTGGAAAATCTATCTAAAGCCCAAACAAGAACTAAGTCTATATGTCTTTGTTTTACTTCTGTCAGCATTCTTTGAAATTCAGGTCTGTTTGCAGAACCACCACTTGCTCGGTCTATGAATATGTTTTTATCTTCTATTTCCCATCCCATAGCTTCTGCAAACTTCTTTAGAGGAATAATTTGGTTATTTGGATCTTGCAAACTTCCATCACTAGCTTCTTCATCTTTGCTTACTCTAGCGTAAATTGCTACTTTCATCCTATCCATCCCTGGAATATTCCAATAATAACACATCCAATTACAACTAATAAAGAAAATATCAATATTTCTAAAGTGTTCCAGCCATCAATTATTCCATTCATTATCTTACTCCTCCAAACCAATAATAAAGGTATGCTAGTATTAAGTTAATCATGTTTTATCCTCATCAATTTCAAATTCAAATATCTCCCAAGGAAAGTTTCTTCCAATTACTTTTCCATCAAACTTAATTCCAAATCCTCCTTCTTCATCTCTGCATAAAAATAATGTTACTTTTTTTTTCTGTGATAATGCCCTGCTAATTAAGTCATCATAATACTTTAGTTTACTTTTCATGTTTTATCCTCAATACAACGCTTTATGCCTTTACTTATGCCTTTATAATTTAATTTCTCCCAACAAGTTAAGCACAAATCCCCGAGATGAGTCAAGATTAGCTTTTTATTTTCCATCTTGCTTTCACAACATTTGATATACTTGCCTTCTATTTTCTGTTTGCATTTATCGCACAATCTTATTTTCATGTTCTTTTGTTTATTTTTATTATCCTTGCCTTGCAATTAACGTGATTCATCTGATATTTTAGTGTAAGTTATTTCAAATAGTTCAAATGAACCTCCATCTTTTGTAAATGCCAAAAAGAATCTTCCAGGAACTTTTGGCTTATTAAATTTCTTTCTTATGCCTGTAGTAACATCAATATACCATTTAGTTCCATCCTTCCAAAAAACAACAACATCCCATTCAGAATTTTGAGCGTACAAAGATACATGTTCTACTATGCTCACTTCTTTATTTTTTCTCATTAATTCAACAAATTTAATTTCTGCTTTATCCCATTCAATTTTCTTTTCTTTCATTTTGTTTTCTAAACTTCTTCTGGCAGTTAGGACAGGTTACAAAATCCAGTTTAGAATTAGTTTCCCATTCGTAACCACAGCTCGGGCATTTAATTTGTTTTTCAGCTTTCATGTCATAGATATTAATAACAATTTATTTTCTGAAGTAAGCTGATATTTCTTGACATACCCATAATCTTTAAAGTTCTCCATCAAAGCATGAGCTATTTCTAAAGGAGACTTATGTTTAAATTCCTGTTCTGCGCTTAATTTTATTTCTTTATCAGAAGGTTCCCAATTGATATAATAGAATCTTCTCGGTCTATTCCCAACATAAAATAGTTTAGAATTGCTCGCTTGTCCATCGTCAATTAGCTTAACACAATGCAATAATGTTTTTTTAAATCCATAGTCTAAAAGAGATTGATTACAAGGTGTTGCATCCCACACTCCGATATCCAAATCTCCCTCACAATTAGCGCTAATAAAGTCTGCATAAAATATATCTGTTGTCGGAGCATACTTTGGATAAATTTCAGAAATCTTCTCTTTCAAATGAGAGTCTTGTATTTTAATTTTAAGTTTTGTAACTGCGCAATCCTTTATTTTATTCTGTTCTATTGCTTTGACTATTCTTTGAATGTTCATAGGAGTTAAATCGTCATGCTTTAAAATTGCTCTTAAAGATTTATCATATTTAATAACACATTGGTTTTCCAGGATTGTAGAAAGAAATACGCCGAGATTTTCTAATTCGATAGGATTGTTTTGAATTTCCTTTGAACCATTAGCTTCCAGAGTTTCTATATTCTCTCCAAATGTTTTTAAAACTTCCAATAAGCTTGGAGTTATAAACACTGGAATGCCATTTCTGAATAAGATTTCATTTCCATATTCGCCTTTCCGTATTACCAACCCCTTCTTGCCTATTTTAGGTTCCATTTTAAATCTTCTTATTTAATTCTTCCATCTTACTAATTTGCTCTTGTTGAGATGGGCTATTGAAATTTTGAAGTGATACTTTTTCTTTATAAAAATATAAATTCCATTTCAAACACGCTTTTAATAAAATGTATTCGGCTTCTGTTAATTTTAATGTTTTCATAAGTATTCCTCTTTCTTCAGCCAATTAATAGCACATCGCTTAATTAAAGTATTAATGTCCAAATGTTCTTTTTTAGCGGCTTTCTCTATTGCTATTCTTTCTTTCGCATTAAAATGAACATCATAAGTTTCTCCTATTAATTCTGCTTTCTCTTTCTTGATTTCTTTTACTGCTTTCTCAATTGAAATATCTTCGTCTTCGGATTTCTTTTTCTTTATTTCTGATAACAAATTCCTTCTCTCTTCGGATTTCTCAACATTGCTTAAAATTTCAATAGCTTCTTTTTTTTCTGACTTGCTCCAATCATCTTCGCTGCCGATGCCTGCGAGAGTATCTCTGTCCATACCGTCCGCCCGCAGACCTTTTATTTCGGCAGACAGTTTATTGATATTAAGATATGACTTAATTGCAGTTTCTTTCATCCCGAAACTCTCATTCATCTCTTTCATCTTCTGCTCGTATGTTCTGCCATGATTAAGCATTTCCCACATTCTTCCGATGTTCTTTGCTGTAACAATTTTATCCATGCTTCTTCTCTTTAAATTTTCTTGAATAGAAGTTCCAAGAGCAGAAACATCATTCAAATCATCTCTGATAACTGCGGGCATTTGTTTAAGCCTTGCTTCCATTGCGGCGCGATATCTTCTTGCTCCGCATACAATGCTATAAACTTTATTCTTAGGATACTTTGATGGTTGTCCTTTAATCGGTCTTACTAAAATTGGTTCAAGAACGCCCTGAGTTTTTATGCTATCAACTAATTTTTGTTCATCATCATCATTAGGATTCCAGTCATTTTTTCTAACATTAAACTCATCGGGAGTTAAATCTTTAATATCTAATTGTTTAAATGTTGTTGTCATGTTATTTATTAGTGGTGGTGGTATTTAAATCTTTCCTATTGTCTTCTTTTTTGGAAGCATTTATTTTAAAGCAGGGTGGAATTAATCCCGCAACCACAAAATAGGGTCTGGCTTGATTATAATAAGCCCGTACAGGCATTTCTAGGGCTCTAAGAGCTTACTTTTTAACTTAATTATCCTTTAGTAGGCTCTTGGGATACTATCCTTTTAAGAACCTTGTAAATCTTAGTTCCTTGCCTGCCTTTTACTGAAGGCAACTCTTCACGCTCATAAACTATTTTTATGAAGTCGCCAATCTTGCAGTCTGTAAGTCTAGCTTGTAATACCTTATGCGAGGGTGTGACTATAACTCCTTCTTTTGTGTCTATTGTAGCCTGCACACCATACTGGCCTTGTGTTAAGCTGGTTATAGCCCCTTCTATGCTATCCCCAGGCTTACCAGGCAGCCAAAGCCCGCTATTGCCCTTCATTTCTTCCCAGTTGTCATCTGTCATTTTTATAACCTCCTGTAAATTTAATTGAATTTAAAGGCAGGGGAAAGAAAATGGTGTTCCTAAAACCCCTGCCTACCAGCCCAGCTATTGAAAAGAGTTGTGAAACAAAACTAATCTTTAGAGACCTAATTTTATTTGCACTGGGCTGATTATTTCCTGTCATTTTTAACCTCATAATTTATTACGCATTTTAATGAACAAAAAAACTTCGGCTTCCCTCTTATATTTGCCTGATACGAATTTTTTATGCTTACTTTTTTGCCGCAATGATCACAGTTTATCATTTTACAAACTGTTCTCCTGCAAGTTTATCTATAATATTTTTAGGATTTCTAAAAGAACCATTATTGTAATCAGAATATAGTTCTTTTTTCAGCAATCGTATGAACTCTTTTACAAATTTGGTGGGATAAACTCTTTGCCTTGCTAAATCATCATTATTCCCTTGCTCATCAATATATTCTTCTTTCTCGCTTAAATTAAACTTTTCTGCTGTTGTCATTTTATCTCCTTCAATTCTTTCTCAATTAAGTTTATCCTTTTCTTAATCTTCATCTTTGTAACATCAGATAAACTATGAAATAATATATTCTTTAAAAACTCTAATTCCTGCTGTAAGTCGGATTTATGTTTGCTGTTTTCTCCTGCTTGGAAACCTTGCTTATACCAAATATTATTGTCTCTAATATTATTATAGCACTTCTGACATATCCATCTATTAAATCCATGTGTTAAATCAAGAATACTTTCAGCATAATTAATTGTTGCTGGTTCTTGTTTACAATCCGAACATATTTTCATCTTTTCTGCTGTTCTCATTTTAGTATAATTCACAAGGCAAGTCCATCATATTTCTGACTGCTTGTTCTTCTTTCCATTGTTCGTATTTAATTTCTTCAAGTATATCTTGTTCTTGTTCTTCTTTTATCTTTTCTGCTGTTGTCATGCTACTCTATCACTCCATTTAATTTCTTTTATTCTTAATGTTTCTTTGTCAATTACAAAATCTATATCCCCACTTTGATAATAAGTCATGTGAGTAATGCACAAAGGAACGCCTACTCCAAGATTCAATCCCTTTTTCTTTATTGGAACAGATACAATAATTGGCTTTTCTGGACAATTGGGAAATAAACATTTTGCATTTTGTAATTCCTTTAATTTATCTTCTGATGTCTTTTCATCCATGTTTCCTATTTGTTTTTTAGTCATTTTAAATCAAAGATTTTCCTGTAAGTTTATTTATAATGCTAATCCATTCATACTTCCCTTCTTTTCTTTCAATAGACATAATTATTCCTTCTTTCAATAATCTTATGAACTCTTTTACATCCTCTTTTTTTATCACTTGTAATTCCGAAGGTGCAAGTTCAGCTATTTTCTCGCTTAAATCAAACTTTTCTGCTGTTTTCATTTGAATACTATCTCCTTTCCATTCCATTCCTTGCATCCACATTCCTTTTTATGCAGTGCTTCAATTTGAGGTGCATACTTCTTCCCTGCTTTATTATACTTCTTCCTTGCTTCATCATACTTCTTCCTTGCTTCATCATACTTCTTCAATGCTTCAACAAATTCTTTCGGAAGTTTACCTTTAACCTTCTTGAATAATCTTAACCTTGTTTCAATCTCATTCTTAGGTTTATTTGATTTGATATAGTCTACTCTTTCTTGATAATCCCAAACATACTCACATAAAACATCATGATGACAATGCCAATACATTCCTAATTGTTTATTTTCTGCTGTTGTCATTTTGTTAGTTTGTCTCCTGCTAATTTAAACAATTCTTTTCTTATATTTTCTATTTCTGCTTTTTGAAGCATAACTTCTCCAATTTCGTCAAATTCAGATAATTTCATTTTTCTTGCTACCATAAAATCATCAAGCAATCGTATGAACTCTTTTATTAATTTTGTTGATATACAAGTTAATCCCAATGTTGTATGATTTTCTATATAACTGCTTAAATTAAACTTTTGGTATTATTAATAATTTTAATATTATAAATATTATATAATTCTGCCTTGTCATTTTATTTCTCTAATTCCGAGCTTGTCCCAGAATCCAGTATGTAGTTTCTTTCCATGAAAAGACACAATTTTTCCATCTTCTTTAAACTTCCATATCTGCATTCCGTCTTCAATTTTCAGGTTCACTTCTTTCGTTTCCATTTTCTTTTGTCCTCCTTTTTTTTAATAATTTGCTTATTACGCTGTCAAAACTTTCTCCTGGCTTTTTTAAGCTTATTAATTTCTTCCAGGTGCTATCCGATACTGAAATTGTGATCATAAAATACTCAGGAAAAGCCCCTATTTAAATGTTTGCATTTTTGTATTTTGGTATTGTTGTAATTAAGAAATAGTAATAAAGGTTTATAAACTATGAAAAATATTGAAATATAAGGAGAGAAAAAAGATGGCAGGATGGCAGGATTTAAGAGGAAAAAAAGTTTATGTTGTTCTTAACAAAGGCAAGCAGTATCAGGGAGTAGTTACCGATGTGGATGATACTGGCAACGGACTTATTTTTATTAGTATTCTTGATAAATTTAATAAAATTGTAATATTTGCAACTAGTGAAATTGCGAGTATTAAAGAGGAGGGCAGATGAAACAATGGTTTTGCAGAAATTGCCATAGAAGAAGTGTGTCAGAAAGAAGCATAGTTATAAAAATTTGTGGATGTGGTGAGAAGATGGAAGTTATAAATAAAAAAAGAGGAAAGGAGAGATGGAGACAGACCTAGTTAATGAGATGACTTGTAAGAACTGCAAAAATCTTGTTGTTGGTACAGATGGGGTTTTTAGATGTTTAAACAGGCATGAGGGACAGTATGTTACTGATGTTATTACAGAAGGGGAAAGTTGTATATATTTTGACAGGGCAGAAGAAAATAGAGGGAAAAAGTTATTTTCCAGGATAAAAGAAATATTAAAGTTCTATCTTGATATGAAAGAGGAACAATTTGATATTCTTGCTTTGTGGATTATCGGAACTTATCAGCATACCTCTTTCTTAACTTACCCCTACTTATATTTTAATGCCATGAAAGGAAGTGCTAAAACTAGAACATTGAAACTTATAAAGGCATTTAGCAAAGATGGGGATATGTTAGCTAGTATTTCTGAAGCAGTGTTATTCCGAACTAAAGGAACCCTTTGTATTGATGAGTTTGAATCTATTGGTTCCAAAGGAAAGGAAGCTTTAAGGGAGGTTTTGAACACCAGTTACAAATATGGTGGGAAAGTTAAGCGCATGCGTAAAAAGAAAACAATTGATGGAGAACAGCAGGTTGTTGAAGAATTTGATACTTTTAGGCCTATTGCAATTGCTAATATTTCAGGCATGGAAGAAGTCTTAAATGACAGATGTATTACCTTAATCCTGGAAAAATCATCAAATAAGGCAGTTACTAAGAAAATGGAGGACTTTGATAACAATCTTGAGATTTTAGACCTAAAACGAACATTAAACGAACTTTGGTGTAGTTTGTGTAGTGTAGTTAGCCCACAGAACATATATAAAGAGTGGAATCTGTATATAAATAACCAATATACTACACTACATACATACACTACATTAACTACACTAACTACACCGAACTACACTAATAATACTGAACTATTTGAAAAAATAGACAAGTTAGATATTGATGGAAGGAACCTAGAAATCTATTTTCCACTGATTTTAATTGCAAATTCTGCTGGTTTATTAGATCATTTTCTAGCAATAGTTAAGAAAAAGGTAAATGAAAGAAAGCTGGATGATGTGATGGAAAGCAAAGATGTTAGGTTATTTGAGTTTGTTGGAAAGCAGAACAAAGACTGGTTTAAGATAAAAGAGCTTACTAACCTCTTTAGAAATTATTGTGGAGAGGAAGAAGGTGAGGATGCTTGGTTAAATGCCAGATGGATAGGAAAAGCTCTGAAGAGGTTGAATATTATATCTGAAAAAAGAAGGGTAGGTGAGGGTATGGAGGTAGTTTTAGATGTTGAAAAAGCTAAATTGAAGATGGAGATTTTTAAGTAAAAGTTCGTATAAGTTTCCTTAAACGAACTTCTCCATAAGAAATATTAATATTTTGTAGTGCCTAAACCCATTGGAAGTTTTACAGGGTTTTAAGCCTAACCTTTGCCAAGTGGCTTAGGAAACTTCCCAGGGCAAAAAGAGGTGATTATTATTTAGCAAATCTTTTGGCAATTCGAATTGCCCCCAGTTTAGTTTTTGCAAACATCGTTCTTGAATGTAATGGGGTACTTATGTTAATTCTCCATTTAAACTTTTTAGGTTGCCCAGATGCTTTGCTAACATCTACATAATACCCCCTGGCAACAAATTTATTTCCAAATCTTTTATATTTCATTTTGACTCCTTCTAATTTTAAAAAAAATAAAAAAATAAAAAAAATAAGTTTAGGCTTTCTTGCCTTTTCTAGCTATGAAGTACCCAAGGAAAGCCATACCTATAACCATCACGATTATAATTGGCACCCAACTCACTAGGTTAGTTCCTAGGTAGGTATTTCCCATGACATACATATTCTTGGTCGCTGAACTCGCAGTATCAAAATTAGCTGTGCCGTTGTTACACTGTCCGACTGTTGAGTTGTAAGTGTATCCAGTTGCACAATTTGCTAAGGTCGAACTAAAAGTTGCCAGCATCACTATTCCTATTCCAACAAGAACAGCTAGGGCTATAATTCCATAACCAAGACCTTGAAGTAACTCAATCATCTTAATTCAAGATGATTAAGCTCCTTTTTTTCTTCCCATGAAATACCCAAGGAAAGCCATGCCTATAACCATCACTATGATTATTGGCACCCATGTACCCAATCCGCCACTTGAGGTTCCTAGATATCCAGCCAAAGTGTTGACAGTTGTGTTTGCAGTTCCACCGACATTATTTCCTAATGTGGTCAAAACAACAATTCCAATTCCTATCATTACAGCTAGAGCTATAATTCCGTAACCTAAGTCTTGTAAAAGATTAATCATTCTATTTTACTCCTGTAATTTAATTGAACTTAATTATTTGTTGCAACAGATAATTTCGTCCATAGAACTAAAAATAAACTAGTATATAAAGAAGGGCGGTATTTTTTAGCCCCATTTTCTAACCTTTTCCCTCGATGGAGCTAAAAAGAATTACTACTTTCTTATTTTACCTATTCCTAGAATAAACTCTATACATAATGCTAATTATAATAAGACCAACAAATGGAGCAACAGCCCACTCCCAACCTCCAACACCTGCATAAACTACCATCATCCCAACTAATAGCCCTATGAAGCTTGCAACCATTAAAGCAACTTCCCATTCCATTCCCGTCATTAAAGTTATAAATAAAATAAAGAACACCATCCAGGTTATTCCAGTAAACAACCATCCAGCTCCAGAACTATTCATGTTTGTAAGTAAATCGTTAAAGCTATTCATCGCACTCCAATTCACATTTTGATAACTTGATACACTCATATTTGGCATGTTAAGGATTCACCTTCAAAATCATTCTTAATACTATAAACGCTAAACTTCCAACATATAATACTTGCAACATTATTGCCACAATAGAAGATCCTGCTCCTAAATGCAATAATCCCACAGCGTTATATATCCACTGCCCAGTTACAACATCTATTGCTATATTAATACTAGCCAGTGTCATTCCCCACGCTGTTCCTATATTAATTCCTGTTAAAGTGCTAGTTGTTGCCTCTCCTTGTAATCCTTCCTGCACTGTTCCTTGGTAGTCTTTAAACTTCTGCTGTGTCTCATCGCTTCCAATTCCAAATGTCTGGTCATGGTTCTGATTGTATAACCCGTTCATATCACTGACTACTAAAGCAAGAAGCACTAGGACTAGGATTATTCCAATTCCAGCTTCCATCCACCCCTGAAGGCTTACTCCTTTCTTGCTTTTTATTTCATAAAATGCCATATTACCACCCCCACTAATAATAAACTACTGAATACAAGTAAAGATATGCTTCCAATGAACACTAAAGGAATTAAAGCAATAACCCCAAGCAATACAGTTATCTGAGGATTAAAGCTTCCCGTCAAGGACAATAAAACAATCAGCAATATTCCTAAGAATAATCCTATACTGGCCCCGCTAGTGCTAGTTAATAATTCTCCAATCCTTTGAACAACCTGGACTAAAACTTTAGCTGGGCTTGCAGTTCTTCTTACTTCTGCTTTAATTAACCCTGTATATCCCGTCACATTACAAGTTAATATTCCAGTATATACATTGCTTGTTTGTGAGCATATTGGAATA
>Ga0315295_10003407_pt1 | contig 13553 bp, 9 predicted proteins | sample YL17G14_0_MG_FD_204453 | JGI IMG/M metagenome (GOLD analysis project Ga0315295, IMG submission 204453) | Sediment microbial communities from Yellowstone Lake, YNP, Wyoming, USA - YL17G14_0 | ecosystem: Environmental > Aquatic > Freshwater > Lake > Sediment | place: USA: Wyoming | collected... | reverse complement strand
GTGACAATGCAGCAGCCTCAGACGTAGTTTCCGCATCCTTGATCGCAGCCAAGATAGGAACGATGGCTGTCAAGGTGGAGGAACTCAACGCACCATCGACAGTGTACACAGACACAGCCATTAACATAGACCTTGCATACACCATACCCAGCTGGGAAGCAACGATACCCTGGGCGATAGTCAATGTACCCGGTGGACCAGAGGATGTCTATGTCCCGTACTACAAGACATGGGGTATAGTGACCCACTGGACAAACAACGACAACGCCTACGTCACTACACTACCCCTTGCATCTGGCATAATGGAGCCAGGAGCCTTCAAGTTCTACAACGGCGTAAGAGTGGAATACACAATCGGCGGTCTGTGGTTCTATGATGAGGACTCAAGATGCTGGTGGTTCACCCAGCCCGATGGAATGTTCCAGCCCTGGGAGACGCACGAGGAAATCCAGATTCGCTTCGACGACTTATATCTCGTCGGCGGAAAGGAGTTCCAGCTCTCGGGTTACCACTTCCAGGACCACGTCGCTGACCTTGCAGGCGGAGACGTCAGTCCAATATGGAAAGGTGCCCAAAGACCGAACTACGAAACAGACATACCCGGTTTAATCTACAGGATTGACAACATTCGCAGACCACGCCAGAAGGAAATCTTCGGGTTCGCCCTGTTGAGACCCTACTGGGAGCAGTGGGTAGACCTTCACTCGCAGGCACTCAACAACTACTACATCGTAGAGCCCTACTCTATTGGACGCCAATGGATTCCGCGCATAAAGGTCTTCGGAACGGAATACAAGGTCGTTGACGCCACCTACACAGTCGACTGGGACCTTCGATATAGATTCATGGACCCAGACTGGTGGTACGGAAAAGGCTTCATCATAATCACCGGTGAGCCGCGCTTCTACCTTGAGAACTACATCTACAAGGACGCACCCCAGACATTCGACGGGTTCGAGGTCAATGTCAAGGATGTCGACGTAGACCACAACAAGGTGTTCCTCGGAATCACCACGCCCGCGGGCGACTCAAACGAGTTCTGGATGATACTTGACCCATTGCATGGGTTCTCGGCGACTCCACAGCTCATGTCGCAGTCTGGCGAGGTCACGGAATACAACGGTCTCTCTCTCAACGACATATGGTTCTGGGACGAGCTCTACTCATACAGGGACAACGCAGGACACCCGCACGAGCTGTACGACCTGCCGACCTTCGCCGTAGACGGTATCGCTACCTTCGTCGGCGCTGGCGGAACGATAGGCGCACTCTTCAACATATACACCGTGTCCGACTTCAAGGACTGGCAGACACAACTCTGCTGCGTTCCGTATGTGACAGAGCCCAACAACTACTCTCTCTTCATAGACCAGCAGGCTACAGTCAATCCATGTATGGGCAACTACTTCCCGTATTTGGACGCCATCACCGGGGCACCACTCTATAGCTACTGGGACCCTACCGAGCCGTATTATCCGGGAGTCTGGATGTCCATCGACTCGCACTGCACAACGACAGACCTTCTCGTGCCAGGTGCCTACTACAACGACGGCTACTACACCTACACGCACTTCATAGAGGCAATACCCGATATAGAGCTTATCCAGGATGGCATAATGCAAACAATGCCAGGCGGAGCCGGCTATGCAGACCGCGACCCCAACGACTACATGTGGTGGGACGAGGATGCATGGGACAGCCGCAAGGGCTCGCACTGGTGGACATACTCCTCGAGAGGCGTCTACACAAGCCCGCCCATGGGCGTGCCAAGCTCACCCGCAACGACAGAGCTCAACGGCATGTTCATAAACGGTGGCGACTGGAAACTGCCCGGATTCGACTACATGTGGGAGATGAACTTCGCTCTCTGTGACATAATAGAGGTCAACAAGTGCCTCACCAAGTATGTCATAATGGGCCCCAACAACTACTTCCGCATAGAGATGGGAGACATCACCTGGGACGACAACGGAGACGGTGTCATACTCGACGGAGCTGACGATGGTATAGCATTCAGGGTCGTCATGGAAGTTCCCTCGGGCACCTACAAGCAGACCACATCGGTCCCACTGGACCCCACCTCAATCGTGAAGCTCGACATAGAGGTCACGGACACCGACATGGCTGACTTCAATCTCGTCCTCGTCGGAGGACCTGTTGCCAACGTTCTCGTGAAAAAGCTCGTTGACATGGGCAAGACTCCCGATGATGGCTCGCCCGCAGACTGGGCCGTGACATCAGGCGGAGACTACAAGCTCTACACCAACGGATTCGACAAGGGCAAGGACGTTCTCGTGGTGGCAGGTGCCAACAGGGAAGAGACAAGGAAGGCAGCGCAAGAGTTAGTCGCCAGCATGGGTTAGACCCAACAATTCATTTTTTCTTTTTTTTTCTATTTCTTTTTTTTTATGTAGTATCCTACGCATATCATAATATATTTTGATATGATTTTGGAAAGAGTGATGTTAAGTATAATACAACATAATCGATGATATTATATTCATCGCAGACAAGGGGAGGACATGGAATCAATATTTATAGATTTCCATTATTAGCATCACAGAAGAGGATTTTACTGTAATAGCAGAGGTAATATTTGAAATGCTTTATCCCTTTCTCCCCACCATCTGCAGATGTCCTGCGAAATTTACCAATGACCTGTTCGTGCAGTATGCAAGCTCAATCTCTAAAAGCCGGTTCCGCACCCTTGTATCCTTCTCCAATTTCTCCAAAATGCCTTCTCTGATTTGATGCACAAACACAGGGGCACCTATGACTTCGATGACGTCTAATCCTGCCTTCTCGTAATAATTTCCAAGCTCCTCCCAGGTCAGATGGTATTGCGGATGTCCAAAGTCATATGAAACATTTGTTGCGAGTAATTCACGTGCCTTCCCTATTTGGCGTGCCTCTATCAGTTCGGGGACTCTCCTGAATTTGGTGTCCAGACAGACAATGACATATGTCCCCCTCCTGGCTACCCGTGCCAATTCCATCATTGCCTTTCTCGGATTCATACTGTAGGATACCGCGTCATATTGCGAAAAAACATAATCAAATGAGCTAGTTTTAACCTGCTTCATGTCGCAGATGTCTGTTTTTATGAACTGCGCATCGTGCTTCTTCCTCACCTTCGAGAATCTCTTCTTCGCTTCTTCAAGCATCCCCTGCGAAATGTCAGACAATACGATATTTCTGTACCCCAGTTCCACGAATCGCGCTGCCCAGAATCCATCCCCCGCACCCGCCTCAAGTATTTTGATTTTCTTATCTTTTGGGACATACTTCTTGAAGAAATGCCAGGTGATATCATCGGCGAAGCACATCGCCGTCCTCGCGTTTTCATACGCCTCGGGTGGGAATTTCCCGGAGGAGTATCCCTTCGCATATTTGTCATAAATCTTTTCAACTGCACTCTTCGGCATGACTTAAGTATAATTATTTACTTAAATACATTGCCATAACTACATGTATCCCCACAACAAAATACCCCAACCCTTAAATGTACACTTCCCAAAGTCCTTCATGGATTATTTTGAGAGACTTGAAAGTCAGCTTAACGTCATCTATGAAATTGCAGAAAAGGCGCGTGCGAGGAAGCTTGACCCTGACTTCCGAGTCGAGATTCCACGTGCCCGCGACATGGCATCACGCGTAGAGAATCTCGTGGGGCCTGAAGACATCGCGGAGGGTATAAGGAAGTATGTCGAGATGGGGCTCTCCAGGGAAAAGGTGTCTTTGAAAATAATTGATGATATCGTCGCAAAGAGGTATGGTGGCTTTGTGGGGGAGAAGCTCGCGGAGCAGTGCGTGCGCACGGCGCTCGCCATACTCACAGAAGGTCTGGTCTCCGCACCCCTCGAGGGCATCGCCCAGGTGAAGGTGAAATCCAACCTCGACAATACGAATTATCTCGCAGTCTATTTCGCAGGTCCCATCCGCGCGGCGGGGGGAACGGCTGCAGCCCTTGCCATCCTCATCTCGGATTACACGAGACGTAAGCTCGGACTTGCCCCCTATGTGCCGCAGAAGCAAGAAGTGGAACGATTCATCGAGGAACTCGAACTCTATGACAGGGAATCACGTCTCCAGTATTATCCTTCCGCCGATGAGGTGAGGTTTGCACTCGAACACATTCCCATAGAGATCACAGGCGAACAGACCTCTGAGATGGAGGTCTCAGGTTACAGAAACCTCGGGCGCATCGAAACCAACAGGCTGCGCGGAGGCGCCATGCTTGCCCTCGCTGAGGGATTGATACAGAAGCACGGCAAACTTCGCGCCGTGCTTTCACGGTTTGATATTTCGGGCTGGGAGTGGCTCGCAGAGCTTTCACGACTCTCAAAAAAGAGTGAGAAGAAGACAGACATCGCCCCTAACTGGAAATATCTCCATGATGTCATCGCGGGACGCCCTACCCTCTCCTACCCCATGGCAGAAGGGGGATTCAGGCTCAGGCTGGGCAGATCGAGGAATACGGGATTCGGGGCATGGGGCATCCATCCCGCCACCATGGCAATCCTAGATGATTTTCTCGCGGTAGGGACCCAGATGAAGACCGAACGCCCGGGGAAGGGAACCGTGTGCGCCCCCGTGGATTCCATAGAGGGTCCAATCGTGAGAATGAAGAATGGGGATGTTTTATATCTTGATTCCCTTGACGAAGCCCATAGGGTGAGCAAGGATGTGGAGGAAATCCTCTTTCTCGGAGACGCGCTTGTATCCTTCGGTGATTTTTTGGAGAACAACCACATACTCCTCCCCTCGGGCTATGTGGAGGAGTGGTGGGTCCAGGAGTATGAGAAGGCGACTGGTGAATCCATAGACCCCTATAAGGTCACAGAAGATGACGCAATAGAGATTTCAAAAAGATGGGGTATCCCTCTCCATCCCCACTACACATTTTTCTGGGAGAAGCTCTCCGAGGAGGATTACAATCTCCTCTGCGCATGGGATAGGGAAACCTTTGACGCAAGGGTAAAAGGCATCCTCGAGAAGATAGGGGTTACACACCACATTCAAGATGGAAAGATACTCATATCGTCAAAAACCTTCTTTCCATTTCTGGGAATCCCTCACCCCAACAAGCCGGTCATGGAAACCCTCGCCTCCAACGCGGGCATGAGGTTGCGCCCGAAGTGTAAATACACCGTGGGTGCCCGCATGGGAAGGCCGGAGAAGGCAAAGGAAAGGAAGATGGCTCCTCCCGTGCATACACTCTTCCCCGTCACTGTGAGGGGGGGAAGGACACGCTCCCTGCAGAAGGCATCTGCCTTCGACCTTGAGGCGGAGCTTGTCAACTTCAAATGCCTGAGGTGCGGCACCATATCATACAGGAGACTCTGCCCCGCATGCGGCTCAGTCTGCAAGCTTTTCAAGATATGCATCACCTGCAACAGGGAGTTTGTCGATGTGGATTTTGAGAACTGTCCCGTGTGCAATTCCTCCCTCAAGATTTTCTCCAAGAGGAAGTATAACTTCGCCTCCGAGTTGAAGAAGGCTGTCTCCATCGTGAAAGAGGTGCCCGATGACATAAAGGGCGTCATGGGCATGTCCTCGGGATACAAGTACCCTGAACCCATTGAGAAAGGTGTCCTTCGCGCGGCAAATGATATTTCAGTCTTCAAGGACGGAACGATACGATTCGACGCCACAGATATGCCTCTCATGCACTTCACCGCCAAAGAGATACATACCTCCCTCCACATACTCAAAGAACTGGGATACGAGTTTGATTACCTGGGAAATCCACTCACCGATGAAAATCAGATTGTAGAGATGTGCGTCCAAGATATCGTCATTCCAAGAAAGGCGGCTGAGTACATGCTCCGTGTGGCGCAGTTTGTGGACGATCTTCTCGAGAAATTTTACGGGCTTCCTCCCTTCTACAGATTCGGGAGACCGGAGGATATTGTGGGGAACCTCGTCATCGGTCTTGCCCCTCATACCTCTGCGGGCATACTCGCCCGTGTCATTGGGTGGACGGAGGCGTCTGCCTGCTTTGGTCATCCTTTCTTCCATGCGGCCAAGAGGAGGAATTGTGATGGGGACGAGGATTCCACAATCCTTCTTCTCGATGGTCTCCTCAACTTCTCGCGTTACTATCTTCCCGAAAGCAGGGGGGGCCGCATGGATGCGCCTCTCGTCCTCTCGACAAAGATTGACCCCGCAGAGCTTGACATGGAAGCGCGTAACGTGGACATTGTGGAACGATACCCCCTCGCAATCTATGAGAGTGGGTTCGTCGCTCCCTCGGATGCGGGGATAGAGACCGTCAACAACAGGGTGGGGACATCACGCCAGTATAAAGACTTTAGGTTCACTCACCACACCACAGACATTGCGGGTGGTCCCGCCGTTTCAGCGTACAAAACCCTTGTCACGATGATGGACAAGATAGAGGCGCAGTTCGATATAGCCCGTCGCGTGCGTGCAGTGGACGAACACGACACGGCGACGCGGGTCATCAAATCCCACTTCCTGCCAGACCTCATAGGGAACCTGCGCGCCTTCTCCAAACAGGCCTTCAGGTGTGTGGGATGCAACATGAGCTTCAGACGTCTTCCTCTAAACAACAGGTGCCCTCGCTGCAAAGGACACGTGGTGCTCACCGTCTCCCGTGCCTCCATTGAGAAATACCTCTCTGTGGCAAAGTCACTCACGGAGCAATATGGGGTAGAGGCCTACACGACCCAGAGAATCGCCCTCGTCGAGGATGAGATTGCCTCAGTATTTCAGGAAAAGAGGAAGCAGCTCAAACTCGCAGATTTCATGTGAGGTGTATTTATGGGGTATATAGATTTGGGATATACACCACACAACGATGTGGTATGTCATTTTAGGGTACGTGCATCTGACATTCGAAAGGCTGCAGAGGACCTCGCAAAAGAATCCTCCGTGGGAACCTGGACAGAGATAAAAGACATTCCTCAAACCCTTGCTGCCCATGTGTTCTCCATTGAGGGAAACGATGTGAAGGTTGCTTATCCTGCCGAGCTCTTTGAATCTGGAAATATCTGTCAGATAATGTCGTGTGTGGCTGGCAATATTTTCGGAATGAAATCCATCGATGCCCTGAGACTCGAGGATATGGAATTCCCGCCTTCACTCGTGCGCGGATATGGTGGACCACGGTATGGTGTGGAAGGAATACGAAGGATGATGAGGATACCTAAGAGACCCCTCATTGGCACAATCGTCAAACCGAAGGTAGGCCTCTCTTCAAAAAAACACGCAGAGGTTGCGTGTGAGGCATTCATGGGGGGATGCGACATAGTCAAAGACGATGAGAACCTCACCAACCAGAAGTTTAATCCTTTCAAGAAAAGGGTCGCGCGCACCATTGCGGTGCAGGAGAAGGCAGAAGACAAAACGGGGGAGAAGAAGGCGTATATGCCCAATATCTCGGCAGAATTTGAGGAGATGGTGAGGCGTGCAGAGTATGTCTGCGAGAGCGGCGGGAAGTATGCAATGGTTGATGTGGTGATTGTGGGATTCTCGGCACTTCAGGGATTAAGAAGAAAAAACATTCCACTCCCCATCCATGCCCACCGCGCAATGCATGCTGCGTTCACACGCAGTCCACTCCATGGAATCTCCATGCTCGTCCTCTCTAAAATATACAGGATGATAGGTGTAGATCAGCTTCACATTGGAACCATAGTAGGCAAGATGGAGGGTGCAAGAGAGGATATACTTTCCGTCCACAGGGTGCTCAATGAAAAGATGAAAGGAAAAAGAAAGGTATTCTCCGTACTCTCAGGAGGTCTTCATCCCGGTAATATCCGTACGCTCGTGGATATTTTTGGCAATGACGTCATAATGCAATTCGGAGGGGGTATCCATGGTCATCCGTGGGGTACGAGGGCTGGCGCGAAAGCCTGCAGACAGGCACTGGATGCCGCATTGGAAAAAAGAAACCATGCAAAAACCCAACCCGAACTTGAGGAGGCACTCAGACAATGGAGAAGCAATGATTGATTTGTGCAAATACTTTTTGAATTATTATTTTATTGATGAATAAATAAATATATAATTTAATAAATATAATAAATTATATATTATATATAATATATAATTATAGTAATAATAATTGATATTATATGTTATAATAAATATTCATATTAATATATAATAATGTATCTACTTTTTTCAATGATTCCTTTTTTTTATAACTTTAAAAATTTTTTGCACATTATGACTTCTTTGAGAGGGGATGAGACGCCTCATAAGTCTTCTTTTTGAAAGAGTCGGTGATATGGGTGTAGATCTGCGTGGTAGAGAGGTTGGAGTGTCCCAAAAGGTCTTTGATGACTACTATGTCTGCATCGTTCTGAAGCAGGTGCGTGGCAAAGGAGTGTCTGAGGGTATGGGGTGTCACTCTCTTTCTTATTCCCGCGGCATTCGCATTTTCCCTGACTATCATCTGCACCATACGGGAGGTGAGCCTCTTCTCTGATTTCCCCAGGAAAAGTGCCCCGAGTGTATCGGTTCTCTTTCCAAGGTAATTTTTCAGATAGGATCCGGTCTCCTCATCAATATATACGATTCTGTCTTTTCCCCCCTTTCCCGAAACCACCTTCACCTGCGAACCTTCGATATTCTCCCCGTTGAGCCCCACGAGTTCTGAGACACGTACGCCAGAGGCATAGAGCAAGCGTATGATGCAGCTGTCCCTCTCAGACATTGGCAATGAGAGTAGAGTTCTCACTTCTTCTAAAGAAAGGACCTCTGGGAGATGCTTCGGAATTTTGGGGAATTTGATGCCATTGGCAGCGTCTGAGTCTATGAAGGAAAAGAATGTCTTTATTGCATTGAGGTGTCTGTGAATGGTGCTTATCCTGACGCCCTTCTTGTGCTGCAGGAAGATGAGAAAATCCTTAATTTCCTCCTCGTTTATGGTTTTCAATCCTTTTTTTACGAAGGAGGCTAGGGTATTGAGGGAATATAGGTAGCTCATTACCGTATTCTTCGAATATCCTCTTATTTGAAGCTCTTTTTCAAAGCTTTCCAGGGGATCTTTATTTCGCATAATATACATTATGCGAAACTACTATTTAAGTCTTTTCATTGGGTGATGGAATGCTGATGCTGTTGCTTCAATGTGCAGAAATTTTTTCAACTATTCGAGTTTCTTAAACATGATTTCAATTTCAGATATGAGTTTTTCCTGTTTTTCCTTATTCTTGTCTGGGACAATTTTAATTCTTTCTATTTCCTTTTTCATCTTTGAGAGTACTTTCCTTTTCATGAATTTATCTTTCTCCCCCATGCCTTCCATTATTTGTTTTTTGAATTCCTCGATTCTGTCCCCGTATTCCTTGAGTCTGTCTCCCCTCTCTTTCACCTTCTCATCCGTAGTCGATACCATCTCCACAAGCTTCGAGAGTTCTTTCGCCATTCTCTCACCGGGGGGGGTCAATGTGTAGGACCGCTTCCTGCCTTTCTTCTCTGAGACGACATAACCACTCTTCTCAAAATTCTTCAAAACCATCAGCGCATGAGGATACATGCAATCCGTGTCTTTCGCTATTTGAGAGATGTACATTGGTTTTTTCTCGTTGAGAAGTGAGATCAAAAGAGAAACTGTCTTTTCCTTGAGAAATATGTTCATAATCGTCACCAAAATCAAAAAGGCGCCCGGCTATTTAAATCTAATGGTGGACGATTCTCCAATTGTGCATAAAGTTTTTAAATAGTTGTGTGTCTTTTTTAGTATTCAATGAAATTTTTTTAATATTATATAAATATATTTATATATATTTTTATAACTATTAATTATGATATTTATTAATTTTTTTTTATATAAATATAGATATAATTAATATATATTATATATTATATATTTATTATTATATATTAATGTTAATATATATATTTTTAATTCATCCTTGTTTGAGAATTCAAAAACTAATTGCACATATTCTCTACCAAGCTCTCAACGAACAAATGCTTAAAAGAGAAAAAAATGAAAACGACCATGATATTTGAGGTGATTGTCTCTACAGGAAATCCTCCCAATTTTGCACCAATGGGGGTCATATTTGATGGAAAATGTATCACTGTGAGACCATACAGGATCACTACGACCTATAAGAATCTCAGGGAAACGAATTGTGGCGTGGTGAATGTGACAGATAACGTCCTGATTTTCGCGCAGAGTGCACTGTCAGATGTCCAATTCCCCTATTCCAGAGCAAATGTAGTAGATAGTCATATTTTGGAAGATGTATGCAGATGGTATGAATTTGTGGTGAAGGATGTTTCAGACGTTGAGAGTAGGGCAGAATTTTTCTGTGAGATTGTCCATGAGGGTAAAAGAAGGGATTTTTTTGGATTCAATAGAGGGAAGCATGCTGTCATAGAGGCAACTATTCTGGCAACAAGACAAAATCTTCATGAGAACTCATTCCTAAGAAGAGAATTGGAGAAATGCAGTATGATTGTGGAGAAGACTGGCGGGAGGCAAGAGAGGGAAGCAATGGATTTCATCAGCAACTATGTCGAGGCGCATACATGAGGATTTTTGATGTCGTCAAAGCCGCCCAGATGGCGAGTCTCATTGAAGTCTCCTCCTATCCCAAACCGGGTAATGTGCATAGAATGGCTGATTTCGAGGATTTAAAATTTGAGGAATACCTCCTTTGCAGCGCGGCATTGGGAGAAGTCTTTTTTAAGGCGTGCCATACCTCAAGGGATGGTTGCCATAGGACGGGGGGATATATAAGAAAAGCAGTCTTGGAATCAAAGAAATGGTCTCCCCATAATGCAAACCTGGGTATCATTCTTCTTTTCATCCCGCTTGCCCAAGCTGCGGCTCATTGTTCGTTTTCGGAGATGAGAGAGAAACTCAGAATCATCTGCGAATCCACGACAATTGCAGATGCGCTCGCAACATGGGATGCCATTCGGGAGGCATCTCCGAGCGGAATGGGTCAGGTTGAGAGATTCGATGTAACAACACAGGAGGGGAGAAACGAGATATTAGCACAAGAGAAGACCCTCTTCGATCTTTTTCAATACTCTGATGGATGGGACCGTATATCATATGAATGGACTCACGATTTCCAGATAACGTTCGAGGTGGGATTCCCAAGTTTAAAAAAATATTTTCAAAAAAGCGATGACATCAATCATGCGACAAGAATGACGTATCTTGAAATTCTTGCTTCCTTTCCCGATACCCTCATCGCGCGAAAGGTGGGAAAGCTGAAGGCGGAGGAGGTCTCCTTGAGAGCCAAGAAATTGCTTTATGATTTTTCTGAAGAGAAGTTATGGGATTTTGATCGCGAGTTGAGAGCCGACAGGAATCTGAATCCCGGCACCACCGCAGACCTCACCGCTTCCTCACTCTTTGTCTTTTTCTTGGAGAGATTAGAGAAAGGCTTTTAATCCTCAAATCATCTTTATTGCATGAACTCAGCTAGAGGCTTCCTCTTCGTGCTCTTGTTCCTTTTGGGCTTGTTCGCGTTGGGGACTCTCGGATTTCACTACTTTGAGGGATATTCCTACTTCGAATCTTTTTACCTGACGGCGTCGACGATAACGACGGTGGGATACGGCGACCTTCATCCTTCAAGTATTCCAGGACGCCTTCTCTCTATCTTTCTCATGTTGGCGGGTATTACCGCGGCTGCCTCGATTCTCGGCGTGAGCCTCAATTATTTCGTGGAAGGGGGATTATGGAGCTTCATAGGAGTGAGGAGAATGAAAAGAAAAATACAAGAAATGGAGAACCATTTCATCGTGTGCGGTTATGGAGACGTCGGGAAAGGCATCGTTGACATTTTTTCTTCCTCCGATGTGCCATTCCTGGTCATAGAGCAGGATGGGATGCTTTCAGAACGGTTACAGTCAGAGGGAATTTCAGTCGTGGAGGGTGATGCCACCACAGAAAAGACATTGCAGGAGGCTGGCATCATGCGCGCCGCAGGTCTCGTCACGACCCTCCTGGATGACACGGAAAACGTTTACATAGCACTTTCGGCACGTGGCCTCAATCCGAAGATAAGAATTGTGTCGCGTGCCACCTCGCCGAAATCATCCGACAAGTTGTACAAGATCGGTGTCGATACAGTGATTTCTCTAAGCGCCATAGGGGCAAAGAGGATGGCGGAGGCACTGACTAACCCAGAAATTGTGGGATTCATGGAAATCCTCACCGAAAAGGGGAAGGCTCCAGCACGGCTCGAGGTATACCAGGTGCGTCCTGGTTGCATTTTTGAGGGGAAGAAGGTTCGGGATGCCCGTAGTATTTTGGGAAATGAACTGCAACTTGTCGCCATAAAGAGGGATCAATCATACCTAGCAAATCCTGAGGATAGCACCGACATACTGCTCAACGATGACTTCATCCTGTGGGGAGAGGAGAGATTCTTCCAGAAACTTGACAGGATCCATTGAAGGTTCGGGTTGCCTAAATCAAATAAGTTTATAAAAAGGCTCCTCCTTTCACCTCTGTGGACAAAGACAGGGTCAGGGCAAACAATGAGAAGAAAATCAGATGGGCGCGGCTGTCCATCGCGAGCAACACCCTCTTGGTCATCTTCAAGTTTGCAGTGGGGTTTGTCTCTGGGTCTGTCTCCATCATATCGGAAGCCATTCATTCGACAAACGACCTTGTGGCTTCCATTGTCGCATGGCTCTCTGTGAGGAAATCCTCCATGCCTCCGGACAGGAGTCACACCTATGGGCATGGAAAGATAGAAAATTTATCCGGCGCCTTTGAGGCCATCCTCATCTTCGTCGCAGCCCTCCTCATCATATTTGAAGCCATACGACGAATGGCAACAGACGCGACGGTCGAATTCCTCGAGGTGGGTATTCTTGTCATGCTCATTTCATCCGTACTCAATTTCTTCGTCTCGAAAAAACTTCTCATCGTGGCACGCGAGACGGAGTCTGTCGCGCTCGAAGCCGATGGCTGGCACCTGAGAACAGACGTCTATACATCCGCCGGCGTTCTTTTCGGCCTCTTCCTCATTCGGATCACAGACATTCACATACTCGACCCCATAGTTGCGATACTCGTTGCCCTCACCATCACGAAGGCAGCCTACGACCTGACGCGCAAATCACTCTTCGACTTGATGGACGCAAGCATAGAGGAGGAAGATAGGCGAAAAATCATAGAAGTCTTAGAGGAGCACTACCCGCAGTATTTGGATTTCCATGACCTGAGGACTCGTCGTTCAGGACCCCAGATACACATCGACTTACACCTCACCGTTCATAAGACGCAGACCATAAAGGACGCCCACGATATCACGGAACATCTCGAGCAGGACATAAAAGAAATTTTTCCTGACGTCTCCGTGATCATTCACGTCGAGCCGTGCAATGGCGAGTGCAATCATTGCACACTCTCATGTGAGAAAAAGGATTCTTAAGAAATCGCGCAGCCCTGGTGCCGCACCGAGTATAAAGACGAGGAGCAGAATAAAATTCTTCAACTCACCATCCTTCTCCTCTCTCAGAATGTAGAGCACCAGCCCCACCACAAGCATTTTGAGGGGAAAGAAAATGAACGGGGTGCCTGTGAGGGATATGAGGTA
>Ga0315295_10003406_pt1 | contig 13553 bp, 14 predicted proteins | sample YL17G14_0_MG_FD_204453 | JGI IMG/M metagenome (GOLD analysis project Ga0315295, IMG submission 204453) | Sediment microbial communities from Yellowstone Lake, YNP, Wyoming, USA - YL17G14_0 | ecosystem: Environmental > Aquatic > Freshwater > Lake > Sediment | place: USA: Wyoming | collected... | reverse complement strand
CTCTCGGGTGGGGCCAGATGCTTGAACGCGCGTCAGTGTTTGATCTTATGGAGGCCAGAAAGTGCCTGGAGGTCACAGTGGCGAAACTTGCCGCCGAGAGGGCCACTGACGAGATCATCAATTTCCTGGAAGGGTCGTTCAAGGCCATGGAGGCGGCGGGAGCGAGCGATCTGGATCAGTTCTTCGAGAACGAGCTCGATTTCCACCTCTCTCTCTCGAAGGCGTGTCAGAACTCAGTACTGACGGAACTTGTAAACACGCTGATACACCGCATTTCAGGTCAAGCCGAGAGGTTCTTAAGGACACTCCCGTACACGTGCGATGCGACGATCGACCAGTTCAGGAGGATCCTGAATGCGCTCAAAGACGGCGATCCCAAGCTCGCCGGCGACAGCATGGAAGAGCACCTCGATCTAGTCCGGGAGGTACTGGACCGGGGTTCCGGAAAGGCGGACTAGGGCTCCCTGAGAACAGTTACTGGAGGCGTCTAGGGTGAGATTCGAACACATGTTGACCTGCATTGACACGCATACCGGAGGAGAGCCCACGAGGACGGTGATCGGCGGACTTCCCCGCATCAAGGGGAAGACGGTGAGCGAGAAGATGCTGTACATGCGGGACCACATGGACTGGCTCAGGACTTTCCTCATGTATGAACCCAGAGGGCACAGCGTGATGTCAGGGGCCCTCCTCGTGGAGCCTTCGGACCCCAGGGCGGACGTAGGGGTCATCTACATAGAGACCGGAGGCTATCTGCCCATGTGCGGCCATGACACGATAGGGTGCTGCACGGCTTTGGTGGAAGCAGGGATCGTCCCGGTCACCGAGCCAACGACCACGATAAACCTTGAGACTCCTGCGGGGCTGGTGGAGACCAAGGCCCAGGTAGAAGGCTCGGTAGCGAAGTCCGTGACGCTCACCAACATACCGTCGTTCCTATATAAAGAGGGTGTGCACGTCGATGTACCCGGCTACGGCGATGTGACGTTGGATATCGCGTACGGCGGAAACTTCTACGGCATTGTCGAGGCCGAACGTTTCGGTATCACGATCTCGCCGAAGACGGCGGGCCAGCTGGTGAGGGTCGGCCACGACATAAGGGATGCCGTCAACAAGCAGGTCGACGTCCGCCACCCGGAGAAGCCCTTCATCCAGGGACTCACTCACGTCGAGTTCTACGGTCCGCCGACTCACCCGGAAGCCCACTGCAAAAACGCTGTCCTGATCACCCATGATGCGTTGGACCGCTCCCCGTGTGGCACCGGCACATCCGCCAAGCTGGCCACTTTGTACTCGAAAGGCAAGATCGCCATCGGGGAGGAGTTCGTCCACGAGAGCATCATCGGCACGATCTTCAGGTCCAGGATTGTCAGGACAGCGACCGTAGCAGGCCTCACAGCAGTGGTCCCTGAGATCACCGGGAGCGCTTACGTGACCGGCATCAACCAGTTCGTCATGGACCCTGAAGACCCGCTCAAGAACGGTTTCCTCCTCGGAGTCTGACCGTTCCTGCTGCGCGTCACTTACAGGTTCTGTAAAGATCTTAGCTTTGCTTGAGGTGAGTTGTCATGAGGATCGCAGCACACCCAATCCTGGGCGATTTGGCCGAAGCCCGGATGATCCCCGTCAAGGTGGACGGGAAGACCATCCCCGCCAGAGAGGGAGAGATGATAGCAGCTGCACTACTGTCAGCAGGGATCCGGATAAACCGGTATACGCAGAAGCGGAAGGAACCCCGTGGCCTCTTCTGCGGCATAGGGCAGTGCACCGATTGTGTCATGGTAGTCAACGGAGTCCCCAACGTGAAGACCTGCGTGACTCCAGTTACCGAGGGCATGGTCATCGAGACCCAACATGGATTGGAGGTCCCGCGCGATGGGGCATGTCACGACTGACATGTGCGTCGTAGGCGCGGGGCCTGCCGGACTCGCCGCATCAATTGAGGCCGCCAAGAGGGGCCTTTCGGTGGTCCTCCTGGACTCCAATATGAGGCCGGGAGGGCAACTGCAGAAGCAGATCCACAAGTTCTTCGGGTCAAAGGAACACAAGGCCGGGACGAGGGGCATCGACATCGCCCGTACGCTGTACAAGGAAGCAGTCGACCAGGGCGTCCAGGTGTGGCTCGACTCGGCAGCCTACGGCGTGTTCGGCGGGGGCGTCATCGAGGTCGCTCGCGGCGTTCACGAGGCGCATGCCGGGAAAGGGACCGCCCGCAAGGAAAGGGTCCAGGCAAAGAAGATGGTCCTGGCTGTGGGCGCCGCCGAGAACGCCCTCCGGTTCAAGGGCTGGACGCTGCCGGGTGTGATGGGGGCCGGCGCGGCCCAGACGATGATCAACGTCGAGCGGGTCCTGCCGGGAACGAAGGTGCTCATGATAGGTTCAGGCAACGTCGGCCTCATCGTGAGCTACCAGCTCATGCAGGCGGGCGCGGACGTCGTGGCCCTGGTGGAGGCTGCTCCCAAGGTCGGCGGCTACGCTGTTCACGCTGCGAAGATTTGCCGTGCCGGGGTGCCCATCCTCACTTCGCATACGGTAAGCGCCGCCCTTGGCGAGGGCCAAGTGCGGTTGGCCGAGATCGTGAAACTAGACGCGTCGTGGCAGCCCATAGCTGGCACCGAACGAGTGCGTGACGTCGATACGGTATGCATCGCGACGGGCCTGCGGCCTTTCACCAAGCTTGCCAGCCTGGCGGGATGCAGACTTGCCCACGTGCCCCCGTTGGGCGGGTGGGTCCCGGTCCACAACAGAGAAATGGAAAGCTCCGTTCCGGGAGTCTATGTTGCGGGCGACCTGGCGGGAGTCGAAGAAGCCAGCACCGCCATGGAGGAAGGCCGCCTGGCCGGCCTGTCCATCGCGAAGTCCCTTGGGAAAGGAGAAGTGTCGTCCATAGAGGCCGAGATCGACGAGGCATGCTCGAGACTTGACGCTTTGAGGTTGGGGCCGTTCGGCGAAGGCCGGCGCACCGCCAAACTTCAGCTGATGAACCAAGGTGACGGGCAGTGAAGAACGGGCCTTGCGCAGTCATCGAGTGTCCTCAAGAGATCCCGTGCAACCCGTGTGAACCGGCGTGCCCGAGGGGTGCGATTACTGTTGGAACGCCCATAACCAACGTGCCGGTCCTTGACGCTTCCAAGTGCACAGGCTGCGGCCAGTGCATTGCCGCCTGCCCAGGTCTGGCCATCTTCGTTGTGAACCCCTCCCACTCAGGAAGTGAAGCCACCGTGGCCTTCCCGTATGAGTACCTGCCATTACCAAGAGTGGGCGACATTGTGAGGGGGGTCGACCGGACAGGCACCCCGCGGTGCGATGCCCGGGTCGTCAGCGTGGTGAGCCCGCCTCGCTACGATCATACCGCGGTCATAACTGTAGCCGCGCCGAAGGACTTGGCCTGCGAGATACGCAGCATTGCGAGGCTCAGGGGAGGTGCGGGCGGTGGACGATGACATGATCGTCTGCAGATGTGAGGAAGTGACTGTTCGAGACGTAAAGAAGGCGATAGAGGAAGGGGCTATGGATCTCACAGGCATTAAGCGCCGGACTAGGTCAGGGATGGGCCTCTGCCAGGGAAGGACCTGCGAGACTCTCATAAGCCGGATCCTGGCCGAAGAGCTTGGGAAGAAGGCTGGGAAGATCCTCTCTGGCTCGGTGAGACCCCCGATCGTCCCGGTGACGCTCGGCGTTCTGGCGGGTGAGACGCATGAGTAAGGCAGCGGACGCCATTGTGGTTGGCTGTGGGGTGATCGGCTCGTCGGTCGCCTACTATCTGTCCAAGGCAGGACTCTCCGTGGTTGTGCTGGAGAGGGGAGACGTGGCCTCCGGCACGTCTTCCGCCTGTGACGGGAACGTGCTGGTCACGGATAAGATGCCGGGTTTCGACAGCCAGATGACTTTCGAAAGCCAGAAGCTCTACGACCGCCTAGAAAACGAACTCGGGTATGACTTCGAGTACAGGCGCCTGGGAAGCACCCTGGCAGTTGAAGACGAGGGACAGGAGGTCGTCGCGCGCGATTGGGTCAGGAGGCAGACGGAAGCCAGCGTGCCCATGAGGTACCTGGAAGGCGCGCTTGTCCACGAAGACGAGCCGAAGCTGGCGAGGGACATCATAGGCCTGGTCGAGTGCGCTTCAGACTCATCGCTGAACCCGATGGCCGTGGTGTTCGGCTTCACGCTGGCCGCCAAGAGGAACGGGGCGGAAGTGAGGCCGTTCACTGAAGTCCGGTCAGTCCTGAGGGGGACGTCGGGGCAGGTCGAAGGCGTTGATACGTCCGCCGGACCAGTCTACGCGCCTAAGGTTGTGCTTACCGCCGGCGTTTGGACCCCGTCACTGGCTGCTGGCGTGGGCATCGACGTGCCGGTCATCCCCAGGAAGGGACACATCCTGGTGGCCGAGAGGACCGCGAAAGTGGGCAGCCGGAAAATGATGGAATTCGGCTACCTCATGGCCAAGTTCGGCAGCAAGGAGAAACGCGGGGTCGAACCCGACATGGAGGAGTACGGGATAGCCTTCGTGTTCGAGCCGACGCCGCACGGCAACTTCCTCATAGGCTCCAGCAGGGAATTCGTAGGTTTCGACACGACCTGCAACCCGAGAGTGCTGGAACTCCTGGCAACAAGGGCGATCCGGTTCTACCCATGCATACGGGACGTGAACGTGGTCAGGTCGTATGCCGGCCTCAGGCCGTACACGCCCGACCATTTGCCTATCGTCTCTCCGGTCGAGGAAGTCCCCGGCCTCTACGTGGTGTGCGGCCACGAGGGGGACGGGATCGGTCTCTCACCCATCACCGGGCTTCTGACCTCCCAGATGCTCACGGGTGAAAGCCCGACTGTGTCCCTTGAACCTCTCAGCATGCGCAGGTTTAAGGGTCCGGACCGGCAACATCAGGGGACCCAACTATGAATCCGGGAAGGGGAATTGGCGGAGTGTTGAAGGGAGTCTATATAGTACTGGTCACGCCTTTCGGATCTGATGGAAGAGTCGACCTCGAAAGCATCAACAAGAACGTTGATTGGCAGATCTCCCAGGGGATTGACGGAGTTGTCGCGACCGGCAGCACCGGTGAGTTTGTCGGCCTGGAAGACGTTGAAAGGGAACAGATCTCCGAAGCAGTGGTGCGTGCCGCCGCTGGCAGGGTACCGGTCTTCATCGGGACCTCAGCCGAAAGCACAGAAAAGGTCATCGCCAACTCGCGGCTCGTCAAGAAGATGGGTGCGGACGGAGTCATGGTGTTGCCCTCCTACTACTGCAAGCCTAACCAGGAAGAGATCTATGCGCACTTTGCCTGCATCGCTGATTCGGTCGACATGCCGGTGATCATCTACAACAACCCGGGGACCACCGGCGTCGACATCAAGGCGGAGACGGCTGCGCGGATGTTCCGCTATAGCCGAAACCTTGCCACCATCAAGGAATGCACGGGGGACATGAGGAGGATCCGGGAGATCCGGCTCCTCATCGAAGACAGGATGAACGTATTCTGCGGCTGGGAGGACCTGGCCTACGAGTCCTTTGTGATGGGGGCCAGGGGCTGGATCTCAGTGATAGGCAACGTCGCGCCCCGCATGGCCAAAGAGCTGTTCGACCTCGCATATGAGCAGAAAGACCTTGGTGGTGCCTGGAAAGTGTATCTGAAACTCCTACCCATGCTGGGCTACCTGGAGTATTGGGGGAACGCGCCTCAGATCCTCAAGTACTGCCTGGGAAAGATGGGACTCGCCGGCGGCCCCGTTAGGAGCCCGCGCCTTCCGCTGAGCGACGAGCAGAAAAGGATACTGGACGAGACTTGCGTTTTACGGGGATCGTCTGAGTTTCCGAGAGAGGGGGCACAAGTGTGAGCTCTGGATACTGGGACAGGGTCCTCCGCATCAACCTGTCAGACCGAAGCGTCTGGACCGAAGCCGTCGGGGAAGAAGTCTGGAAGACGGTGATCGGAGGGGCAGGCTACGGAGCCAGGGTAATCCTCACTGAGTTGCGGAAGGATACCGACCCGCTGGGCGCAGACAACGTCCTTGTTTTTGCCCTTGGCCCATACCAGGCCAGCAATAACCCGGGCAACGCCAAGTGGACGGTTTCAGCCAAATCTCCCCTGACCGGTACCTACGGCGACTCCGCCGCCGGTGCAGGCTGGGGGATGGCTCTAAAGAGGGCCGGCTACGACGCCCTCGTTGTGAAGGGCGCGTCGCCGGTCCCAGTCTACCTCTTGATAGACGACGACCGGGTCGCCATCAAGGACGCAAGCTCCCTTTGGGGTCTCGATGCCTACGAGGCGATCGACGCGTTGAAGGAGAAGGAAGGCGACCGTGGTTTCTCGGTCGTCACCATCGGCCCCGGCGGAGAGAAGATGGTGCGGTTCGCGTGCATGGTGGCGGATAAACACAGTTTCGCAGGCAGGTGCGGGTTGGGGGCGGTCATGGGCTCGAAGCGCCTTAAAGCCGTGGCGGTTAGGGGGAGCAAGACTGTCTTGGTAGCAGATGAGAGTCGCCTGAAGGCCATAGCCAGAGGCAAATTCGTCGAGATCTTCAACGCGGCCAAGGCAAACGGCCTCCGTGAGCACGGGACGCCCAACCTCTGCGTCACGGCCGAAGGCTTCGGTGACATGCCCATCAAGTACTGGTCAGGTGACGTATGGCCGGAGGGCGCAAAGAAGATCGGCGCTCCCAATTATACCGAAGTCCTGAACGCAAAGCCCTTGCCGTGCGTCAATTGCCCGGCGGGCTGTCACAGGGACATCAGCGTGGTGGGCCCGGACGGGAAGACGCTCGAGGGACCTGGGCCTGAATACGAGACCCTCGGCATGTTGGGATCAAACCTTCTCATCGATGATTTGGCCGTCATAGCCAAGGCAAACGATACCTGCAACCGGCTCGGGATAGACACGATCTCGGCAGGGGCGTGCGTCGGGCTGGCCATGGAGCTCTCTGAGAAAGGCTATCTGTCAGTCGACAAGACCGGGCTTGACCTCTCCTGGGGGAACGGGAAGGCTCTCGTGGAGCTTGTCGAGCAGATAGGTACCAGGACCGGGTTTGGAGAGGTGTTCGCGGACGGAGCCCTCGCTGCCGCATCGAGGATACATCCGGGCAGCGAGGACCTAGTTGCCCAGGTGAAAGGCCTGGATCTCCCGGCCCATGATGCCCGCGCCTGCTGGAGCTTGGGCGTGAACTACGCCACCTCCACCAGGGGCGCCTGCCACATGAGGGGAGTAGTCGAAGACGTCGAGATGGGCGGCTTCTTCATCCCCGAAATCGGCATCGTCAAAGACTGGTCCAAGTTCTTCGAGCGCGAGCACAAGGCTGAGCTCACTGTCAAGCTGCAGGACTACTGCGCATGGCTCAACTCTCTTGTAATCTGCGCGTTCATGGTGGACGGGGGGGAACTCAGCATGACATCTCTGGTAGACATGTTCAACGCGATCACCGGATGGGACTGGAGCATCGAGGACGCTATGAAATCGGGCGCCAGGCTCACCACCCTGCAAAGGCTGGTCAACGTCCGCGACGGGCACGGGCGCCACACCGACACCTTGCCGGCCAAGATGGCCATTCCTGCCCAAAAAGGGTTCAGAGCCGGGAAAGCGCCTGTCCCGATCAGCGAGTACCTAGATGAGTATTATGCCCTGCGCAAGTGGGAGAAAGACGGCCGACCGACCAGGGAGGCGCTGGAGGAACTGGGGCTCCTCGAGTACGGAGCCCTGGCGGGGTGCTGAACCGGCCGGGGAATATCTTACGAGATCACAGTATGCCGAAGAAGGGATTCTCCTTGGTATCTAGAATAGGGGACAACAGGTTAGATGATGTCAGACATTGGAGTTCTGCGACTAAACGAGATCGATCGGAGGCGCTCGAAGATGGGTACTTGGCTGAGGAACTGTCGGATCGTTGACGGCACAGGTGCTGAGCCAAATCCCAAATGGCTGTCAAGATCGAAAGCGCGAAGATCGTCTATCACACTTGAAAATGAAGTTGCCGCACTTAAAGCTATACTGCTGAGATTGGCAACCACAAAGCAGGCCGCCCGAGATTGCCCTATCCGCCTGTAGAGCCGGAGGTGCGAACTGTATTTGAGAAACATCTATCTGAGCTTATCAGGATGGCTTGACGATTCAAAATGGCTCTACTCCATCCTGGCAATAGGGATGAAAGGAGATGAAACATAACCAAAAAAGTGTACGGATAAGAGATTTGTCCAGAAAACCTCTCAAAATATGAAAACGGAGGGATAACATGTCCAGAAAATTCTTGCTTGTGTTCAGCATGAGCCTGGTCTTGATCATGGTTATCAGCTCCTGCACCCCGGCTGCAGCACCGACGAAAGCACCATCTTCAACTAATGTGAAACCCATCGTTATTGGCGTACCTGCTATTCAGACTGGTTCGGATACCTATATCCATGGCGAGCTGGTTGTCGCTGCAACCAATTTTGCAGCAGATGAGATTAACGCCAAGGGCGGTGTTCTAGGTCGGCCGTTGAAAATCCTGGTTATGGATGATGCTGGCGACCCGAAACAGGGCGTAAACGTTGCACACGCCTTCTGCACTAACCCGGATGTCGTCGCAGTTCTAGGCCACGCCTACAGTGGTGTGACATTGGCTGCCCTGCCGGTTTACAAGGAGGCGAATATGCCGATCATCGTGCATGGAACCAATCCCCTCGTCACCGAGTTGGGCTACGACAACGTTGTTCAGAACACTCCCAACGACCTAATCACTGGTTATGCTGCGGCGGACTATGCCAATGATACTCTGAAGATCAAATCTGTGGCGATCGTGCACAATAAATCCATGTGGGGCGCTGGTGTCGCTTCCGTCTTCAAGTCGCGATGTGAGGCGCTCGGTATCAAGGTGACCAGCTACCAGGGTGTAGACCCCTCAGATGTCGATTTCACGCCCGTCCTGACCACGATTAAGAACGAGAAACCGGAAGCCCTTTATTTCGCCGGCTATACCGAGCAAGGCCTGATGCGCAAGCAGATGGTCCAGCTAGGTATGGATAAGATGATGTACTGGCTGGCTGCTGAAGCGACCAGTTCAGAATACATCGATATTGTAAAAGGAATGGGTATTGGCACCTTGTCGGCTACTGCCGCGCCTCCCCTGGATTTCCGTGAGGAGATGAAAGTCTTTGACCAGAGATTCTATGCAAAGTACCAGAAACACCCCGAATCCTGGAGTGCCTATTATTACGACATGGTGTACGCTATTCGGGATGCTATCACCAAGGCCAACAGTGACAAGCGTGTGGACATCGTCAAAACCCTGCGGAAGATTGATGTCCCCAGCGTTGTCTACCCCCAGGGGCTGCAATTTGATGATCACGGCCGTGTGGCCCACCCGGTGACCTTCATCTATGAACTTGGCTCAGATTTAGTATATAAGACCAAGTTCGTATGGAAAGGTGATCCGCCTTACAAAACCATGACCGCTGATGAATACCAGAAAGTGATCGATACACTGAGGAAGTAAATGTTTTTTAGGCCTGGCGGCAAGTTAGCTTGCCGCCAGGCCTTTTCGGTGCGCCCGGAATGGGCGCTGTCCCTAAGGTGAAAGTCCTGAACGGTGAAGGTAGCAGTAACCGTAGCTGAAGGCAAGGGTGTCCATCGCGAGGTAGAATTCGAAGGAAGCTGTAGGCAAACCTCTGCCGAGAGTAGATGGGGCAGGTAGATGGAGGGAAAGACAGCGTTCTTACCCGGGGAGGACTGCAGGCAGGCCAGGAAGACTGGTAACCCGCTTCGCAAGGGGTGGCTGAACCTGCAGTAGGCCGTAGTACTTGCAGGAGTGCTGCGTGGCGAGGCTAGTGAGGCACCGCCGGACGAAAGGGGCGGGAACGGATAGGCCGGACCTAAACGTAGCCGGAGCAGGGAAGGGCCGAACATTGGGACAGGGGAGCAGAGCGATGAGTTCGAGGGAAGAGCAGAGACATCAGAAAACCCTGGAAGGGGGCTTCCCCCAGGAGGAAGCGGTGAATCCGCCGGGGCCTTCGGGAGCGCCCAGGCACAAGACGACGAGCAACCCAACGGAGAGCGGTCGGGGACCCACCGAAGGTGGGTGCTAATGGAACAGGTGGTGGAGCGGGAGAACATGCTCCAGGCGCTGCGCCGAGTACAGCAGAACAAGGGAGCCCCCGGTGTGGACGGGATGGACGTGAAATTGCTGACGCCCTTTCTGAAAGAACACTGGCAGGTTATCCGTGAGGAACTGCTGGACGACGCATACAAACCGAAGCCCGATGGCGGGGTAAGGCTCCTGGGCATCCCGACTGTGCTAGATCGCCTGATCCAACAGGCCCTTCTGTAAGCCCTCACCCCGGTCTTTGACCCAGGATTTTCCGAGCACAGTTACGGCTTCAGGCCGGGCCGGAGCGCCCACCAGGCGGTTAAGGAAGCCCAGAAGTACTATCGAGGAAGGGTACAGGTACACCGTCGATATCGACCTGGAGAAGTTCTTCGATCGCGTCAACCACGACATGCTGATGGCTAGGCTGGCCAGGAAGGTCAAGGACAAGAGAGTCCTGAGGCCAATCTGGCGATACCTGCAAGCAGGTCTTATGGTGAACGGGGTCTGTATCGAGACCGAAGAGGGCACCCGGCAGGGCGGGGATCCACCGAAGGTGGGTGCGCTAAGCCCGCTTTTGGCCAATATCATGCTGGACGACCTGGACAAGGAACCGGAGAATAGGGGACACCGCTTCGCCCGCTACGCTGGCGACTGCAACATCTAGGTCAAGACCCCGAGAGCAGGACAGAGGGTCATGGCGAGCGTGCGGGAGTTCGTGGAGAAGAGGCTCAAGCTCAGGGTCAACGAGGGAAAGAGCAAGGTAGACCGGCCGTGGAGGCTGAAGTTCCTGGGGCTTACGTTCACTCCAAACATGAAGCCCGGGATACGGACAGCGCCTAAGGCGCTGGAGAGGTTCAAGGAACGCATCCGAGAACTGACCCAAAGAAGCCGGGGAATCAGCATGGAGAGGCGGCTGGGAGAACTGAACACCTACTTGCGAGCGTGGATAGGGTATTTCCGGCTGGCGGATACCGAAAGCGTAATCCAGGACTTGGACAAATGGATACGCGGGCGGCTCCGCGCGTGTCTCCTGAAGCAGTGGAAGAAGCCCAAGACCAAGTACCGAAACTTGGTCACGCGGGGCATCCCGCCGAACGAGGCCGCCAAATTGGCTGGATCCCGCAAGGCCTACTGGCACCTGGCTAAGACACTGCAGATGAGTAAAGCCCTCGACCTCGCCTATTGGCAAGACCAAGGGCTTCTCAGTCTCGTTGACACGTACCGACGACTCCGTTTTGCCTGATGAACCGCTGTGTACCGAACGGTACGCACGGTGGTGTGGGAGGACGGGGGCTAATCACCCCCCTACCCGATTTGTTGACCATGGGTAATAGCCTTGAGAAAGAGGTAAGGTGGTAGAGCGTGTTTTTACAGCAACTTGTAAACGGACTGACGATTGGATGCCTGTATGCTTTGATGGCCCTCGGCTACAGTATGGTTTACGGCGTCCTCAAGATGGTCAATTTTGCCCACGGCGAGTTGTTTATGCTCGGCCCCATGTTTGGTTTGGTGCTGATGCGAGCGTTGGGTATTGTACAGGGCAATTTTAACAGTATCCCCGGAGTTCAGACCTCAAGACAGGTGGTTGGCACACTTATTTTGTGTTTTGTAGGGGGTGCGGTTTTTTCAGCCATCGTTGGCTTGCTTATAGAAAGGCTGGCTTACCAGCCGTTGAGAACCCGCAACGCTAAGATGGAGATCAGCATGGTTGCTGCGATGGGAGTCTCGCTGTTGCTCCAAAATGTTACCATGCTCATTTTTGGCCACCAACAAAAAGGCTTTCCTTCAATAATAGAGACCAAATTCTTCACGGTCGCCGGGGCCAATTTCTCTAATTTACAAGTCTTTATCATTGTGTTAGCCGTGATCCTGCTGTTGTCGCTTTCTTATTTAGTGAATGAAACCTACCTGGGGCGTGCCTTCAGGGCAGTGTCCATGGACCGCTGCGCATCGGGTTTAATGGGAGTCGATGTAAATGCGATTGTCGCATTTGTCTTTATTTTGGGTCCGGCAATTGGTGCCGCCAGCGGCGTCATGTATGCCATGTCTTATGGCCAGGTTTATTATTTGATGGGCGTAACAATAGGCATGAAAGGATGGATGGCGGCGATCGTCGGCGGTATTGGAAATATACAGGGGTCTGTGCTTGGAGGGTTCCTTTTAGGGTTTCTTGAGGTGATTGGCGCCGGTTATCTCCCATTACTCACTGGTGGAGCAATGGGAGGCGAGTACCGAAATATTTTTGCGTTCATTATGTTGATCGTTGTCCTGTTGTTCAAGCCTGAAGGTCTATTTAGTAAGCGAGGTATCCGATGAAAAGTAGATTGATTGATCAGCTGACGCAATGGTCTGATTGGCTAAACCGTCACCCTGTTAACAAGCTGGTCATTCCGCTTATCATCATCCTAGTATTGTTGGCGGTTCCCCCTGTTATCAATAATAATTACTGGCTAAGGGTGATAAATTCGGCCTTGATATACGTCATGATGGCAGTGGGGTTGAACGTGATTCTGGGTTACACCGGCTTGTTGAACCTGGGTTACGCAGCATATTTTGCCATCGGCGCATATACCTGGGCGATTCTGGGTTCAACGAAATTCGAGCTTCACTGGAATTTCTGGCTGGTCTTCTTACTCGCTGGTCTTTTAGCAGGAATTGTGGGTTATTTGTTGGCTATCCCAGGGTTGGGGCTGAAAGGCGACTACCTGGCTCTAGTGACCATTGGCTTTGGTGAAAGCATCCGTATTTTTGCAAATAATGCATCATTTACGAATGCGGCCATGGGGATTTCACAGATTGATCCAATGAACATCGGTCTTTTCAAAGCCAATTCCATATGGGATTACTACTACGTTCTGCTGGCCATTTGTCTCATCGAAGTATTTCTGATAAAAAGACTTGAAAACTCGCGCATTGGCAACGCCTGGATGGCGATTCGTGAGGATGAGGAAGCAGCCGAGTCGATGGGTCTGGATACCCGTAATTTGAAGCTGCTGGCCAACTTTATCGGTGCCATTCCGGCAGGTATGGCCGGCGTCATATTCGCTGCCATGCAGACCTACGTCAGCCCTGTCAGCTTCACATTCTATGAAGCGATTACTGTCGTAGCAATGGTCGTCGTCGGCGGGATGGGTAATGTCTATGGTGTGGTACTGGGAGCGCTTCTGCTCACGATAGTCCCTGAACCACTGCGAGGCTCCGTTTTCGATAGCGCCCGTATCCTCATATACGGTTTGTTGCTAACGGTGATGATGATCTTTCGTCCCCAAGGTTTCTGGCCACGCCGCTACAAAGGGCAAAGACAAAAATCGCCGGTAAGAAGGTTGAGCAAGATAACAGAACACCGACAATCACCGGAAGCACACAGTTATTAGGAGGAAGTTTATGGATACCTCAATGAATACCACAAACAATAACGGTGGCCGTGCGGCAGATAAATTCCTGGTGATTGACAAGGTGTCCCGGTACTTTGGCAATCTCAAAGCGGTGGATAACGTCAGTTT
>Ga0315295_10003405_pt1 | contig 13555 bp, 8 predicted proteins | sample YL17G14_0_MG_FD_204453 | JGI IMG/M metagenome (GOLD analysis project Ga0315295, IMG submission 204453) | Sediment microbial communities from Yellowstone Lake, YNP, Wyoming, USA - YL17G14_0 | ecosystem: Environmental > Aquatic > Freshwater > Lake > Sediment | place: USA: Wyoming | collected... | reverse complement strand
TACTGCCAGCTCAACAGAGAGGCAGGTTGAAGAGGAAACGTGTGAACCGCCTGTACCAAAAGCAATGGAACAGCCAAACGCACAGACCAGTAAGTGCTTTGGAATCAATGCGCTTTTCCGCCCATCTCGCATCGCCGCCGGGGCCGCCTGTGTCAGGGCGACACAGCCTTGTGGCATCCCGCGGCGCCCGCCGCCCGCCCCGATCCCCGCTCACCTGCTAAAACAGGCTGGAAACAGGCAAAACCCGCCAAAACCATCTGATATTATCTCCTCTCTTCCTAATCTTATTATGGCATATGCTGTCAAGTTTTCGGGGGGTCGTGAACGCGAACACCTTGGAAACAAAGCGAATAAAGTTCGGACAGCAGTTTCCAGAACAACCGCGGAAGCACAGGCTTCCAGCCTGTGGTCCAATTCCTTGGCAGCTTCTGAGTCCGCAGGTGTCGCAGGGCAACCGGCCGCCGGAATCTGGCAGTGTCTGCAATCCGCGGACGCCGAAGTTCGCTGCTGTTCTCGGCCTCGTGTTACTATGTGCCCCATAAAGTTGGGGAGATGTCCACGCACAGCCAGCGCTCGCCTCTCGTACCTCGGCCGGGGCAGATTGTCTCCGGGAGCCTTTTCAGCGAGCCGATGCGGGTGGTGACAGTCGCCGAAGTTGCAGCCGGTACCTGGCAGTTCGGGCTGGTGGGGCTCCGCACGGAAAAATTCCGCAGCGTCAGTCTCTCAGCACCGGAACTCGCGTCGCTCAAGATTACGGAACTGACTTGCAGCTACACTGGCGACGGCGCGGTCTTCAAACTCGGGATTCAGGCCTACGCCCTCGGCATTGCCTTTGAGTTTGATCCCTACTTCGGCCTGTCGGTGTCCCGCGTCGATCCGCTGCCGCATCAGTTGGAGGCGGTCTACGAGCACCTGCTAAAGCTGCCACGTGTCCGCTTCCTGCTTGCCGACGATGCCGGCGCCGGCAAGACGGTGATGGCGGGCTTGCTGCTCCGTGAACTGAAGCTCCGCGGCTTGGTCGAACGCACACTGGTTGTCTGCCCGGCCAACCTGACGTTCCAGTGGCAGCGGGAGATGAGCGAGAAGTTCGACGAGGAATTTACCCGCCTGCGCGGCTCCGAGCTCCGTGAGCAGTTCGGGATCAACCAGTGGCTGAGGAACAACCAGGTGATCACATCGTTGGACCTGGCCAAGCGGGCGGATGTCCTCCCCAGCCTTCGCCAGGCCCACTGGGACCTGGTCATCGTGGACGAGGCCCACCGCATGTCGGCGGCCGCCGAGGACCGGAAGAGCCTGCGCTACCGCCTTGGGGAGTTGCTCCGCGATATTTCAGACCATTCGCTCCTTCTTACCGCCACGCCACACAAGGGCGACCCGCTGAACTTCACCTTGTTCCTGCGCCTCCTGGATGAAGATGCCTTTGCCGATGTGCGCTCGGTCAACGAAGCCATGGAGCGCCGCAGAGCCCCGTTCTACCTGCGCCGGGTTAAGGAGGCGATGGTTTACTTCCCCGAGCAGATGCCCGACGGCACGTGGCAGGCGCGGAAGATCTTCACCAAGCGCATACCGAAAGCGGTGCCATTCAAGATCGACGGCGCCGAATTCGAACTGTACCGTGCGGTGACGCGCTTCGTGAAGCAACAGAGCGTCAAGGCGGCGGCCAACGAGGACGACCCGCGTGCTTGGGCCGTCGGCTTCCTGATGACGCTGTATCAGCGGCGCCTGGCATCCAGCACGCACGCCGTTCGGCGGTCCCTTGAAAAGCGCGCGGCCCGCCTGGACGATGCGCTGAAGCGCGGCCTGCAGTTGATCGTCGAGCAGATGGAGCTGCCGGACGAGGAAGACCTGGAAGAAATGGAGGAGGCCGAGCGCGAGCGCTGGGAGGAGAAGCTGGCGCTCATCTCCCTGGCCCGCGACCCTCAGGAAGTCCGTGACGAAATCGTCGAATTGAACCGGCTGGCCCAAGCCGCCCAGGAAGTCGAGGACTCCGGCGCGGAAGCCAAACTGTCGTGCCTCAAAGCGCTGCTCAAGGAACAGGGCTTCTTCGATCGGCCTGACCAGCGCTTGCTGATCTTCACGGAGTTCAAGGACACGCTCGATTACCTGGTCGAGCGCCTCAAGGCTTGGGGCCTGAGAGTGGGCTTCATCCACGGCGGCATGCGGCCGGGTCTTCGCGACCAACAGGGCACCCGGCTCTGGGCCGAGCAGCAATTCAAGGAGGGCAACTTCCAGGTTCTGGTGGCCACCGAGGCGGCCGGCGAAGGCATCAACCTGCAGTTTTGCAATATCCTGTTCAACTACGACATACCGTGGAATCCGAATCGGCTGGAGCAGCGCATGGGCCGCATCCACCGCTATGGCCAGTTGAAGGACTGCCTGATCTTCAACTTCGTGGCCATCAATACGGTGGAAGGCCGCGTGCTCGACGGCCTGCTCCATCGCCTTCAGGAGATCCGGAATGCACTCGATGACGACGCGGTGTTCAACGTAGTCGGCGAGGTGCTGCCGCCGGCCCAGATTGACAGGGTTCTGCGCGACTATTACGCCGGCAAGCTGGGTGAGGAGGATCTCGAAGACCGATTGCTGCGCGGGGTGAACGAGGACCGCTTCCGGGCGATCTGCCAGACCGCGCTTGAAGGCCTGGCAACCAAGAAGCTGAACCTGGCGATGCTGGTCGAGCGCCGGGCCCGCGCTCAGGAGCGCCGTCTGGTGCCTGAGACAATAGCGCGGTTCTTGACAGAGGCCGCGCCGTTGGCCGGGTTCTCGTTGAAGCCCCATGCGGCTCTGCCGTACACGTTTGACCCTGGCGCCATTCCCGGCCGCCTGCGCGCGTTCGAGCGGCAGGACGGCTGGCGCCTGCCGCAACTCGCCTCCCGTTACCCGCGCTTCGCAACTGATCGCAAGGTGGCCGAGGAGAACGCGCTGGAGTGGGTCACGCCCGGGCATCCGCTGTTCGAGGCGCTCCGGCGCAACGCCGTCGAGGAGGCGCGCGCCGTGTTTGCCGATGGTGCATGCTTTCATTCGCTGGTCCATGAGCGTCCCGCAAGGCTTGATTTCTATCGCGCTCGCGTCGTTGACGGTCTCGGCCAGATGATTCACGAGCGCTTGTTCGCGGTCGAGCTAGCCGAGGGTGCCGAGCCCCTGCTGCGTGAGCCGGCGGTGCTCGGCAACCTGCAGCCGGCCACCCCGCCGGATGCGCTTCCGGCCGTCGCAGCTATGCCGGAGGCTGTCGGCTTCCTTCAAGAGCGGGCGCTTGCGCCATTTCTTGACGAAGTGAAGGCCGAGCGTGTAGCCGAGATCGCCCGTATCCGCGATCACGTCGAGATTTCCCTCACCGAGTTGATCGCCCGAGCAGACCAGGAGATCGGCCGGTTCGAGGAGGAAAAGAACCGGGGCGTCGATGGCGCGGCCGGGCTGCTTGCCATCGCCATCGAGCGCCACGATCAGTTGTGTCGCCGCCGCGAACGGCGCCGCGAAGAACTCGACCGCCAGGGATCTCTTACACTTCAGGCGGTGGAACGCATGGCCTCCGCGCTTGTGCTGCCATTTACCGACCAGGAGGCCGGTGATATTCGGCGTCTCAAGCCAAATCCCGAAACTGAGGCGACGGCGATGCGCGTGGCCATGGAGTACGAGCGTGCCGCCGGCCGGGCAGTGGCCGACGTTCATGAAAAGGACCTTGGCTACGACCTGACCAGCCTCGACACTCGCTCCGGCGAATTGCGCCTGATCGAGGTGAAGGGGTTGGCGGCATCGGACGGCACCATCGTGCTGACGCCCAACGAGTACCGCGTGGCCGAGGACCGGCGGGATTGCTACTGGCTTTACGTTGTTACCGACTGCCGATCCGACAATCCGAAGCTGCATGTTCACAGCAACCCGGCCGCCAACCTTTGGAAGCCCATCCAGGTGATCCAGCACTTCATCATGAAGGCCTCCGACATTCGAGGAGAGTGACCATGACGCAGATTCTTGCACTCCTTGGCGGGCTCTTTCTCGGCGGAATCGTGGCCTGGCTCTGGGCGAGTTCGAAGGCCAAAGCCGACATCTCTTCTCTGCGGATCGAAGCAGAAGGGAAGACTCGCGCAGCGGAGACCCGGGCGGAAGAGTTGCGCGTCCAGGTTACCGGGTTGGAGCAACGGCTCAAGGCGCTGCAGGGGGACCTGGACACCGAGAGAAGCCTGAAGACGACGGCCGAAACACGGTTGGACGAGGCCAATAAGAAGTTTGCGGAAGAAAAGGAACTGCTGGAGTTCTCGAAGAACAAGCTCCGCGAGGCGTTTGTCGCCATTGCAGCCGATGCCCTGCGCAACAACAACGAGGCATTCCTGCTACTAGCGAATGCTCGCCTGGAAGCGGCGGCTGGCGAGGCCGAAGGCGAATTGGACGCTCGCCAGACGGCGATCAGCCAACTCGTAAAACCGCTGAAGGACGCGCTGGACAGGTACGAGGGCCAGGTTCGGGAGATGGAGCAGGCACGGGCCAAGGCCTACGGGACGCTTGAGGAGCAACTGCGCAATCTCGGCACCGCCAACCAAGAGCTCCTGCAGAGAACCGGCGAACTGACGACTGCCCTCCGGGCTCCCCAAGTGCGCGGGCGATGGGGCGAAATGACGCTTCGTCGCGTCGCAGAACTCGCCGGCATGTCGGACAAGTGCGACTTTACCGAGCAGGAGACCATTACCACGGAGACCGGACGCCAGCGGCCGGACATGATCGTCAACCTGCCCGGCGGCAGGCGCATCGCGGTTGATGCGAAGGCCCCCCTTTCGGCTTTTGCCGACGCGGCGGCAGCCGCGGGCGACGAAGAGCGGAAAAAAGCCTTGGAGGCGCACGCAAGAGCGGTCCGCGCCCACATGACGCAGCTCTCGTCGCGCCAGTACTGGCAGCAGTTCGAGCCGGCGCCCGAACTGGTAGTCCTGTTCCTGCCCGGCGAGTCTTTTTTCTCCGCTGCGCTGGAACAAGATGCCCGGCTGATCGAAGACGGAATCCAGAGCCGCGTCGTTCTTGCCACTCCGACCACGCTCATCGCACTTTTACACGCGGTGGCCTACGGCTGGCGCCAGCAGACCATTGAGGAGAATGCACGCAAGATCAGCGATCTCGGCAAAGAACTGCACGACCGCATACGCACCTTCGCCGACCACATCGCGGCGGTCGGGAAGTCACTCGAAGCTGCCATGGCGAGTCACAACAGGGCCGTCGGGTCGCTGGAAAGCCGGGTGCTGGTCAGCGCCAGGAAATTCAAGGAACTGGGCGCCACGACCGGCGCCGATATTCCAGAACTAACGCCGATCGAGACAGCGGTTCGACAGTTAGCCGCAACCGAGGGAGAGGGGCAGTGATTGGGCGGAAGGACATGCGGGGCGGGCGGCGACAACGCTCGGACCGGGGGTATTGAAATGAGCTTTGACAGCGTCTGGGCTAGGATTGGACAGGCAGCTGGCCAGGAGTTCCGTACTGTCACGGGGAAAGCATTCTCCTTCACCATCGTGGGCAACGCTGTGAAGCCGGACCATACGAACCGCCTGCTTCCCCGATCCGACTTCGAGAAGGCGTACAGTCTGGCTCCCTTACGAGGACCTGGCCAGATCAACCTGCTTGTCCAGGGACCTGCTTACGTCTACGCGATACTGACTGATCCCAGGATAGCGGGGTGACCATGGCAGTCAAGAAACTCGATCACGACACGCTCGAGGTCATCGCCGAAACGATCTGTGGGTCTGGCGAAGGCGGAGGAGCGGTGCCCTACTCCTCCGCCGCACCATATCGCACGAGGTCCGAGATCATTAGGTTCTTCGAGAAGCTTGGCATAGCGCCGGCCGGACAATCATCGACCCGCAAATGGTTCGTCCTCGAATCGTTGAGAAGTCTGAATGACCAGACTGGCGGGGAACTGGTAACGCCCGGAATCGAAAGTGTGCTCTTGCGACTGGCGAATCCACAGGAATACCGGGGCGACATGAAGGTAACGCAGGAGGTGACATCGTACCTCAACCGAGTGTTGGCGCTTGAGGGCCTGCAAATTGTGCTGGAAGGAATCATGCCTCACCTTCGCCCAATCCGTCCTGCCGCACCCCCGCCGAAACCCAAAGAACCCGCATTTGAGCCACCACCGGACTTCACTCGACTGGCAGTCGAGCAGCGCCTGGCAGAAATTCTGGCTGGCCGATGGAGCGAAGCGCAGAAGTGCGTTCAGGCGGGCGCCTACCTCTCGGGAGTTATCATGATGGGAAGCTTGCTTGAAGGACTGTTGCTCTCAAAGGCAGAGAGCAATCTGGCACTCGTCAATAGGGCGTCGCGGAGCCCTAAGGACAAGAGCGGCAAGACGAAACCCCTACACGAATGGAGCCTCTCCGCTCTGATCGATGTGGCAAACGAAGTCGGCTGGCTACAGGGCGATGTCAGACGTTTCAGCCACGCGCTCCGCGAGTCACGCAACCTGGTCCATCCCTATCAGCAGCGACTGGAACCGGCTGACCCGGATGTTCACACGTGCTCGATCTGCTGGGAGGTGGTGCGCGCTGCGGTTGCCGACCTGCTCGAAGTTGAAGGATCTTCGCAGTCAGCGGGAGGGAAACCTTGATTCCGCGCGAATGTAAGCGGCTGGCGGAGGTGGACTTCCCGGTGGCGAAGGTGAGCGCGCATTCGGCGCGGGAGAAGTCCATCCGCCATGGGCATCCGTGCACGCTCCACCTGTGGTGGGCGCGAAGGCCGCTGGCCGCCTGCCGGGCGATGCTGATGGCGCTGCTGCTGCCCGACCCGTGCGACCCCTGGTGCCCGGCCGATTTCAAACAGCAGGCGCGCAAGCTGCTGAGCGGCATGCCAAACTGCGGCAGGACGGCCAGCGACAACGCGTTGCGCCAAGCTTTGCTCAGCTTCATTGCCGACTTTGCCAACTGGGACAACTCGGCCAAACCGGCATATCTCGATTGTGCGCGCGGACTGGTTCGCGCCGCTCATGGCGACAAGCCACCGCTCGTGGTTGATCCGTTTGCCGGTGGGGGCTCGATCCCGCTGGAAGCGCTGCGCGTCGGCTGCGACGCGTTCGCGAGCGACCTCAACCCCGTTGCCTGCCTGATCCTGAAGGTGCTGCTTGAGGACGTCCCCCAGGGCGGACTCCAACTGGCGGACGAACTGCGGCGAGTGGGCAAAGAGATCAAGGAAGCTGCCGAAAAACAGCTGGCCGAGTTCTATCCGCCCGACCCCGACGCGCGTCCGATTGCATACCTTTGGGCGCGGACTGTTCGATGCGAGTCACCGAACTGCGGCGCCGAGATTCCGCTCGTGCGCTCGTCGTGGCTCTCAAAGAAGGTCAAGCGCGAGTGCGCGCTGAGGTACCAAGTTGTCCGTATGAAGGGCGAGGTCCCGCGCGTCGAGTTCGAGGCTTTCAAGCCTGGACGCGACAGCGAGGTGCCTCCGGGCACGGTGAATCGTGCGAAAGCACGGTGCGTGTGCTGCGGGACGGTGCTGAGTCCCGAACGCGTGCGTGCTCAGCTGTCTACGCAGCGTGGCGGCGGGGATGTCATTTTTGACCCAAAAGGCAAGAGAATCGGTGGCGCGCGACTTCTGGCCGTTGTAACGGTCAAGGTAGAGGAACAGGGGCGTCACTATCGCGCACCCAGTGAGCGGGATTACATTGCTGTCTGGAAAGCCAGCCGCGCCCTGAAGAGGTCACAGGACCAGCCATTGCCGAACGGGCTTTGTCCCATACCAAACGAGCCCACACCTGCGGGTGGGGGCTCCGGTGCCGGTCGTGCATTTTCGGTGCAAAAGTACGGGATGAACGTATTTGGCGATCTTTTCACCGCCCGCCAGAAGCTAGCGCTCGTCGAATTCACGAGGGCGAGCCACGTTCTCCGTAGGCCCGATGTGGGCGCCGTTCGCTGCCACGAGGCGCTTTCGCTTGCACTGGGCCGCTGCGCGGATCAGATGTCGACGCTGGTCACCTGGCTTCCGACTATTGAGGCCGTCAGCCACACCTTTGTTCGGCAGGCATTGCCGATCGTCTGGGATTACGTCGAGGTCTGTCCAACGGGCGATAAGTCCGCCAACCTGGGTGCGGCATTGGAATGGGTCGCCAAGGTCATAGAAGAGCAATCCAAAATCGGCTCGGCCGGTCAGACGCAAGTGGCCGATGCCTGCTCTTCACCTCTTCCCGATTCGGTAGCAAACGTTTACTTCACGGACCCACCCTACTACGACGCAGTTCCGTACGCCGACCTTTCCGACTACTTCTATGTTTGGCTGAAGCGTTCCCTGCCAGACCACCCGCTTTGGAGAGACCCGCGTGACTCCGAAAACCGATTAACGCCGAAGGCTGAAGAGATTGTACAGGACGAGGCACGCGAGACAGGCGGCCGCCCCAAGGACAAGGATTTCTTTGAGCAGCGCATGGGCGTGGCATTCGCAGAAGGCCGGCGCGTGCTTCAGGACAACGGGGTCGGCTGCGTGGTCTTTGCCCATAAGACAACCGAGGGTTGGGAAGCATTGCTCTCAGGGATACTTGCCGGCCGATGGGTGATCACCGGCTCCTGGCCGATAACCACGGAACGTTCGGTACGTCTCCGTGCCCGCGAGTCTGCGGCGCTCGCCGCCAGCGTTCACCTGGTATGCCGGCCGCGACCCGCAGGTGCGGGCGTTGGCGGATGGGAAGATGTCCTGCGGGAGTTGCCTAAGCGCATCGGTGAATGGATGGAGCGACTGTCGGGCGAAGGCATCCGTGGTGCGGACCTGGTGTTTTCGTGCATCGGGCCAGCGTTGGAACTGTTCAGCCGCTACGAGCGAGTGGAGACCGCCGAAGGGCGCAATGTCAAGCTGCCCGAGTTCCTCGAGAAGATCTGGGAAGTTGTCGGCCGTTCTGCCTTGCAGCAGGTTTTGGGAACTGCCGAGGCCCGGGCGCGCAATAGTGCCGCAGGAGCGCTTGAGGAAGACGCGCGGCTCACCGCGCTGTTTCTCTGGACGCTGCAAAGCACAGAGCGGCAAAACGGCGGCGCGGCAGAGGACGAAGCCGGCGGCGAGGACCAGGATGATGAGGAGGCCCCCAGCCGTCCAGCCGGCAAGGGCTACACGCTGATCTACGACGTGGCGCGGCGGTTCGCTCAGCCGCTCGGCATCCACCTGGAGGACTGGGAGGGGCGGATTATCGAGATCGAGAAGGGCGTCGTGCGCCTGATCCCGGTCCTGGAGCGCTCCGGGAAGCTACTCGGTCCGGAAGGCGCCCAGGCCATGGCGCAAGCCATCGAGCGCAGCCGCGCGATCGATCCGCAACTGCTGCTGTTCCCCGAACAGAGCCGCGTCCGCGAGGGAGCGGCCCCCGCGGTCCGCGGTCGAGGTCGGGGGCCCAGTCGCGATCGCGAGGCAGCCGCCGCCGAGCCGCGCGCCGGGGCGACCACGCTGGACCGCGTGCACGCCGCCATGCTGTTGCAGGCCAGCGGGCACGCCGCCGCCCTCCGCGCCCTGCTGAAAACCGAGACCGAGCGCAGCCCCGACTTCCTGCGCCTGGCCAACGCCCTTTCGGCTTTGTACCCTAAGGATAGCGAAGAGAAGCGCCTTCTTGATGCTATGCTGTTGGCTGTGCCAAGGTAGCACGGTCCGGCCGTCAAAATGGAGCCGCTATGCACGCGAAAACCGCCGAGAAAGCACCGCGTCGCCTGTCGAAACTGGAGGCATTGAAGAAGAAACACTTCACTCCGGAAGGTAAAGCCGAACGTGTCGCCAAGTCCCTGGCTGCGCTCCATCAAGACCAACCAATCCGTTTATGCCCCGAAGAATGGAAGCGAGTGGTGGAAGAGACCGGCGTCAACTTTTGGGAGGAGAAAACGCTGGACCAACTGGTTGCGGAACAGGGCGTCGAGCCAATCCAGCGCCTGGACGAGATCCTGGGTGCGGGGGCCGGGCTCTGGGAGGATGACCGCGAGTTCGAGGAGTTTCTCCGGGGCATCTACCAACGGCGAAAAGAAGAGAAGAACAACGGCCGGAGTAAGCGGTGAGCACGGTATTGCTCGACACCAACATCGTATCGTACTTGATAAAGAACCATTCCCTTGCAGAGCGGTACCGTCCGACGCTGGCGGGTCACATATTGGCAATCTCCTTCATGACAGTCGCGGAACTGTACGAAGGGGCCTTTCGCGCAAACTGGGGAGACAAGAAGCGGCGCCTGCTCGAAGCCGCCTTGCGGGCCTACGTGGTCATACCTTCCAGTGCCGGCGTTTGCCGGCGGTGGGGTGAAGTCCGTGCCGGCCGGAAGCGCCAGCCGATCTCGGCACAAGATGCATGGATGGCCGCCACTGCGCTCGAATATAACTGTCCGCTTGTCACTCACAACCGTGACGATTTCAGCGGTATTCCGAGCTTGAGCATACTCAGCGCATCCTGAAGGACATGATGGAACCTTGGTACAAAGTCGCAACGCCGCGACCCGAGGTGCGCGAGGGCCGGTCGTTCAACCCCGATGAATTCGCCATCGCGCTGGAGCAGGTGATCGCGCACACCGCGCCCGGCGATTACCGTTACCCGAAGCAGTTCTTCGACCGCACCTGCTTCACGCGGGCGCTGAGCGAGCATTTGGGCCTCGTGCTGCGCCGGGTGGCCGGCCAGACGGAAAACACACCCGCCGACCTCAGCCTGATCACCCAGTTCGGCGGCGGCAAGACACATACGCTCGCGGCCATCTACCACCTGTTCCACAGCCCGAAGGTCTCCGCCGAGCACGCTGAAGTGCAGGCGCTCCTGAAGAAGAACGGGCTGAGCAGCGTCACGGCAGCGAAGGTTGCGGTGTTCGTCGGCAACGCCTGGGACCCCAGCGACGGCCGCGAGACGCCCTGGCTCGACGTCGCCTGGCAGCTTGCCGGCGCGGCCGGTGTGGAGGCGCTTGGAGCCAAGGCGCGGACAACGCCGCCCGGGACCGAACGCTTGGCGCGCCTGTTCGACGTGGCCGGTGGCCGCGTGGTCTTGCTGTTCGACGAGGTCCTGAACTTCTTCAACCGTCACCGTGACCTGGGCGAGAGCTTTTACGCCTTTTTGGATAACGCCGTGCGCACGATGACCGGCGCCCGCGGCAGCGCGGCCGTCATCTCCCTGCCGCGCAGCCAGACGGAGATGACCGACTACGACGAGCAATGGCTGAACCGCATCAACAAGTGCGTCCACCGCGTTGCCAAGGACCTGATAGCCAACGACGAAAGCGAGATCTCCGAGGTGGTGCGGCGCCGCCTCTTCGACAATTTCGGGAAGGAGAGCGCCCGGAAGGCGGCCGCCAAGGCCTACGCCGAATGGTGCTTTGAGCGCCGGAACCAGTTACCGCCCGAATGGACGGCGGTAGACGCCACCGCCACAGAGGCCAAGGCCCGCGAATTTTTGCGAGTGCGGTTTGAGGCAGCCTATCCCTTCCATCCAGCCACCATCTCAGTGTTTCAGAGGAAATGGCAGGGCTTGCCCCACTACCAGCGCACGCGCGGCACGCTGGCCATGTTCGCGCAGTGGATCTCGTGGGCCGCGAAGGAGAGCTTCCGGAAGGCGCGGCGGGAGGCGCTGATTACCCTTGGCTCGGCGCCGTTGGACGTACCCGAATTCCAGGCTGCCATAATAGGGCAGCTTGGCGAGCAGAAGCTGCTGCCAGCCATCGAGGTGGACATCGCCGGCGCCAACAGCCACGCGGGCGCGCTGGATGCGGACGCCGAAGGATCGCTCAAAGGCATACACCGCCGGGTGGGAGCGGCGATTCTCTTCGAGTCCACGGGCATCGCCTCCGACAAGGCTGCGCACCTGCCGGAACTGCGGTTCGCGCTCGGCGAGCCGGGTGTGGACATCACTTCAATCGACAATGCCGCCCACGCACTGGAACAGCGTGCTTTCTTCATTCGCAAGGTCGGAACCGACGGCTTCCGCATCGGCCATAAGGCCACGCTCAAGAAGGTCGTCGGAGACCGCCGGGCGTCATTGGATGACGCGGAAGTCGAGAAAGCGGTCCGTGCCGCGGTGAAGGAGGAATTCGAGAAAGGCCAGAAATTGCCCCCGCAGTTCTTCCCTGACGATGGCAGCGACGTGGCCGACAGCCCGAAGCTCGGCCTTGCCGTCCTCGACCCGTCTGTGGAGTGGGAGGCGGGGGGCGAGGTTCGCCAGAGGCTCGGGGAATGGACGCGCCAGCGTGGTACCTCGCCACGGCTCTATCCCGCCGCCGTTGTCTGGCTGGTGCGGAAGCCGGGGCGCACGCTCCGCGACAAGGCGGAACTGGCGCTGGCATGGAAGCGGGTTGAAACAGACCTGTCGTCTGGACTGCTAGGGGCCGAGTATGACCGGTCGGAGCGCAGCGACGTGCTGACGCAGCTCCGCGATGGGGTCGAGGGCCTGAAAGATGAAGTCCTGGCGGCGTATCGCTACGCGATCATTGCCGACCCGGACGGCGCCGAAGGTCTGCGCGAAATTGACCTCGGGGCCGGCCACGCCAGCGGGTTAGGCAATCTGAGTGATCGCGTGGTTGCAGCGCTTAAGGCCGAAGGGCTGATGAACGAGTCGGTCGGCGCAGCCTATATTGATCGGAACTGGCCGGTGGCCCTGAAGGAAGCGGCCGCCTGGCCGCTGAAGGGGCTGCGCAAGGCGTTCCTGGACGGCTCCCTGACACGCCTGCTCGACCCCGAAGACGTGTTGCGGCGCCAGATCACCGCCTTTGTTGAGAAAGGCGACTTCGGACTGGCGTCCGGCCCTCGTCCCGACGGCAGCTACGACCGAGTATGGTGGAAGGAACGCGTAGGTCCCGAGGATCTGCTCTTCGACGACAACACTTTCCTGCTGACCCGGGCGAAGGCGGTGTCTCTCAAGGAGACACAGCCGACGGCCGAGGAGCACCCACCGGAAATGAAGGCGCCGGGGCCCGGCGAGCCGCCGGTCGATGACTTCGGCCTCAAGCCACCCAGCGAGCCGTCGCCGGCCGAAGAGAACATTCGCCTGCGCCTTTTGGGGCCGATTCCCTGGGAGCAGTGGAACAAGCTCGGGACCCGCCTGCTGCCGAAACTCCGCAGCGCGGATCAGAACCTCTCGTTGAACCTCGATGCGTCACTGACCGTCCCCTCGCGCGACGTGGCCCAACTGGAAACGGAACTCCGCCAGGCGCTGCGTGACCTTGGTTTGGAAGGGCTGGTGCGGATCGAGAAGGGCCGAGCCAAATCGAATTGACGCTGGAAGCGGGCCGGCCCGAGCTCAGTGGCACAGGCTTCCAGCCTGTGGGCGCACAAGCAAGATGCCGGTGCCACGCACCTCCAGCTTGTGCAGGGACACAGGCAAGATGCCTGTGCCACCTTACAGCGGTTCGATTAGGGCGACGGCGTGGGCGGCGGCGGCCTGGCCATGCCCGATCTCGCCCAGCCCTTCCGCAGTTTTCGCTTTGATGTTGACACAGTCCTGGGGAATTCCGAGCGCGGCAGCCAGCGCCTGCCGCATCGCCTCCCGGTGCGGCGCCAGCTTCGGCCGCTCCAGGATTACGACCGCATCCACGGAGGCGGCTCGGTATCCCTTCTCGCGAAGCAACTCGAGGATGCGGGAGAAGAACACGGTG
>Ga0315295_10003404_pt1 | contig 13559 bp, 17 predicted proteins | sample YL17G14_0_MG_FD_204453 | JGI IMG/M metagenome (GOLD analysis project Ga0315295, IMG submission 204453) | Sediment microbial communities from Yellowstone Lake, YNP, Wyoming, USA - YL17G14_0 | ecosystem: Environmental > Aquatic > Freshwater > Lake > Sediment | place: USA: Wyoming | collected... | reverse complement strand
GCTCGACCAGGTGCTTGACCAGGTGCTCGGCCGGGGCCAGGGCCAGGTGCTCGACCAGGTGCTTGACCAGGTGCTCGGCCGGGGCCAGGGCCAGGTGCTCGACCAGGTGCTTGACCAGGTGCTCGGCCGGGGTCAGGGCCAGGTGCTCGGCCGCCCTGTGCTCGGCCAGGGACAGGGCCAGATGCTCGGCCAGGGACAGGGCCAGGTGCTCGACCAGGTGCTTGACCAGGTGCTCGGCCGGGGCCAGGGCCAGGTGCTCGGCCGGGGCCAGGGCCAGGTGCTCGGCCGCCCTGTGCTCGGCCAGGGACAGGGCCAGATGCTCGACGCCGGCGGCCGGGGCCGGAGCCAGGGCCAGGTACTCGGCCAGGGCCAGAGCCAGGTGCTCGTCCGCCCTGTGCTCGGCCAGGGCCAGGGCCAGGTGCTCGACGCCGGCGGCCGTTGAGTCTTATCTTCTTCCCTCAAACAGTCCACCTACTCCATATATATAATAGCTCATTTTTTCTCTTTTTTCTCATCTTACACACGGTAAGATTTTTTCAACATCAATTGCGATGAACCAGCTCAACCCCTAACTCCTGTGCCGCTAGTTTAGCCAGTTCTGAGCGGTCGCTTGGCGTGAGTAATCGCAGTTCTGATAGTTCGATAGGTTTTCCCTCCGAAGCTTCGAAAAACAGCTTGATCGCCTGAATTTGACTATATCGTTTTTTTGCGATTTCGTTTTCATTCATTTCGCTTTTTTCTTTTTTGCTTTTTCGCTGATTTCTTGAAGCTGTAGTTGGGTACTTTCCAAATCCTGTTTCGCCTTTGAAAGCAGGAATTCGAGGAACATCAAATTGAGTTTTATTCCGTCAGTATCAGGAAAGACATATACCAGATTGAAGAGATCGAAAACCTCATAAAATAGGTCTATGATTGGTTTATATATTGTGACTATTTTCAGCACATCCAAGTTGACAAACCCACCTTTTGGAATCGCGACCGGCTTTTTAGAGCAACTGATTCGCATTTCATCTTTTACCTTCATGTTTTCTGTTCTCCTTTACTATTTGCTGGCAATGTTGCCAGCAAATTTTGTGGAAATATTCCTCTTTTGAAAATAACGTTAATTGACAATATGAATTTTCTCTGTTTGCGTCAAGTATCTTTTCGCAAAGAATACAAATTGTTTTTTTAGATTCTTTCATTTTTACCATTTATCAAAGCTGCCAATTTTTCTAGTTTTTCCCGGTCGATATCGTTTTTGGCTATTTTGGCGTTTGCCAAAATCGCCCGCCTCAACTGGTCTGCGAAATCTCGATTTTCAATTTTAATGGCTCGGGAATCGACTATCGGAGATAACGGGGGAGCCGATACCCTCCCCTCCGTAAGGGCGGGAGAACAGGGTCTGTTTTTGTTTCGCACTACGGAGGAGAGAGAAAGCGACGGGATAATTTGACTACGCAAATACCGCCGCCGCTCCTGCCTAGTATATCGTTTCCAGCGTAAAATGAAATGGTCAATGTTTTGTTCTGTCTCGATTCTGGCCCTAGCCAGGATCGAATCTGCGATCCGTGCGGGGTATGATTCGAGCGCAGACCACAGATCCGCTAAAAACCACGATCTGAGATTTTGATACGTGGGAGCGTTAGAGTCAGGCCGGAGTGGTCTGATACTTGTACAGCCGAAGCCTACGCGCAAGCGCTCTAGTGAGCGTTTTTTAGGCGCGATAGCGCCGTTCGTAGAGTGACCTTGTGCGCCGTTCGTCGTTTGCATAGCAAACGGCGGACAAGTCGAATATCCGCTGCCCTCTTCCTCGACCGCCTCTATGTACTCAGAAGAGACGGAAGAGACGGAAGAGGAATCGGTTGACTGTTTGTCTGTATCTACAGATACAGCAATCGGAAGATCCATTCGCCCTCTTTTTGATGTATGTAGGGAACTGTCGTTCTCGGCCAGGTGCTCGACCTCGGCCAGGTGCTCGGCCTGGTGCTCGACCTGGTGCTCGACCTGGTGCTCGACCTGGTGCTCGACTTCGGCCAGGTGCTCGACCTGGTGCTCGACTTCGGCCAGGTGCTCGACCTGGTGCTCGACCTGGTGCTCGACTTCGGCCAGATGCTCGACCTCGGCCTCGATTAGGGCCAAGTGCTTAACAGATGTTCTGTATCGAGGCGTCCATAGTGCTAACGCGAGAGGGGTGAGCAGACAGACTCGGATCTGCCATGTGCGCCATTCTCCGGGGCTGTACTCGACACGGCCTGAACCTGGTACGGCATACCACGATGCAACAATCAATCCTGCTAGGCGTAATTCTGATAGTGCACGTTCCAGGGTTGAACGGCTACATGCTTCGCGGGTGGAGTTACGGATCGCATCGGCAAGAACGTGATAGGTCGCACAGGTGCCGACATGCCCGATTCTGCCTGCCCTATTGAGCGCCGCGAAAAACGACAACACACGTCGCGCCGCTCTGGATAACGTGTCCACATAAGCTCTAGCATCCGCATCGATACAGATCGCATGGATCGGGATCGCATATGTGATCCGTTCTAGGTGTGTATGATAGGCCAGAGAAAACGCCCTGGACGGTCTGGGAGATAGTAGTTTTTTGGCGGCCATGGTTTCGACTCCATTCCTTCTTTGAGCCGAAACGCAAACGCAAAAAAACTTGACAAACGCTTTTTAACGATTTACACATTTCATGTTTCGGCTTTGGTGAGAAAAGCTCCGGCTTAAACCGGGGCTTTTCGTTTTTTTGCCTGTTTTTCATTTTTCCATAATCAGATCGTATTGGATCGGACAGATAGATTGCTATCAGATCTTCTTGGGTTATGTCAATTTTCCAGAATTCTATTTGTTTTCAGGCTGTTTTCTGGGTTACGATCCAATAAATACAGGCTCGATTGTGGGCCATTTTTTCAAGGAGAACAGGCAAAATGAACGAAAAACAGAACGAAAAACAGCTGGAAGAACCGGAAATGACGAGTGAAATTGAAGAGGGAGTAGATAAAGAACGAAAATTCTGGGCAGCTTTGGCAGACGCGGGATCGGGTTGGACGCTTGAAATCGAGCGATTGCTGCCTCGATTTTGCGAAGGCCATCTAACGACTATCGAAGTGCGACCGGAAGAGGTTATTGATAAGGAGTATATCCGCGATCTGTGCGGCGGAAAACGATTGATGGCTACGTTACGAAACGCACGCGGGGCGTATGTCGGTCGGTATCGATTTACGTTTCCAGATCCACCCCGAGACGGTGACGGGAACATCATGCAGAATCCGGAGAGTCAACAAAACCCTACATTCGGACCTGGCGCGGTCATGGGAGTGTTTACCGAATTTATCCGATCACAGAACGCACAATTCCAAGAAACTCTAAGTTTTTTTCAAAAACGGGTGGACCAAATCGAGCGCAAAAGTGCACCCACTACTGCTATTCAATCCGTACCTGTAATCGAACAAAAATCGAGTCTGGAACAACTGCGAGAACTAGCACAGACCATGCGAGAAATGGAAGAACTGCGCGCCGATCTGGGTTGGGTAGATCAAAGCGGTCAGGGAGAAGTGGATTTTTTGAAGAAAACAATGTCTGATTTTTTCCAATTGCATCTTCAAAAGGAAAAACTGAAACTCGAAAAAATGCAAAATCAGCAACCTGTTAAAATTCCGGAATTGCCGGATCGAAAAACCGAAAGTGAAAATTTAACAATCGACAAAATATCAGACGAGGAACTAGCGATCCAGTTGCATAAACGTGTCGAATCGATGGACCCGGAACAGCTCAACCGCGTGATGTCGATTTTTATGGGACAATATGCCGAACTAGAAGAAACAATGATCGACGACGAAAAACAAAACGTTGACTTGCGAAACATAACTCCCTTATCCTCGAAGGGAGAACAGGGAAGCAGACGACGAGGAAGGCCGCCGAAGAATGTCAGCTCCCTGGCTAACGATCCACCGGATAAGAACCCCTAACATCGCTACTCAGATAGCGCGCACTGTACAGTTGATCGGTCGAGGTATTCTCGACGGTGCACGACATTTCGAGATCCGGGCGTATGCTTGCGGCCTGGCTTCCGAGGCGGAACCTAAAGACTATCTGGGACAAGTGCAGAAAATATACGACGACTTCCTTAAACGTTGGCGCTACGTGCGCGAAAACGGAGAGTGGGTTTGCGTGAGCGGCAACGCGATCCATAATCTGATACTCGGAACCGCCGCGAAACCAGGACAACGCGGTTGGGGAGACTGTGACGATGCCACCGTAGCGTTAGGTGCGTTGATGACTGCGATAGGGTTGCCCGTGCAGATAGTCACCGTATCCGGACCTGGATCGCGATCTCTGTTTACGCACGTTTTCCCGCGTGTTCAAATCCCACGTCTGGGCTGGGTGGCTGTCGATGCGGTCGGCCACCCTGAACACGAACTGGGCTGGATACCGCCTCATGATCGGCTTGCGGTGTGGGATCTGGCAGGGCAACGACTGTTTAGACAGGGCGATTTTTCTCAATTCCGGAACTTTGCCCTTGGCAATGCCGGAGAGATCGAAAAAAAAAAGGGGTTAACATGCAGCACCAAACACAAATTTTTCCAGATTACGGCCTAGATCGTTTCGGGCTGGCTGGTACGGATCGCGAAGCGCCCGATGACTGGGCAGTATCCGGTTTGCGAGAGTTCGGCGCATATTCTCCGGTACTAGGACTTCTCGACGATCCGGGGTTACTGCTGGAAGTAGACGACTCGGATACAGACGCGGTGTTTCAGGGTGTGGATCTGGTACGAACACGAATGCTAGAGCTTGCGCCGGAAGATTTCCGGCACATAGCGCTCTACGGACGGCCTAGAATCGGCTCTGTGGCGCTGGGTGACGACGGGCAGGTATACCAGTATACGGAACCTCCCGGTTTAGGTTGGGGGTTTTTCAAGAAGTTATTCAAGCGGGTCAAAAAGGCGGTCAAGGGGGTAGTACACAAGATCGCAGGAGCCGCGAAAAAACTTATAAAAAAACTTCCGGGCGGAAAGTATCTACTCAAACTATATGGCAAGGTGCACAAGATCGCGATGAAACTGGTCAGACCCCTGACAAAGTTCGTGGGCAAGTACGCCGCGAAGCTCGCGCCGGTCGCTGCCCTGATACCGGGCTATGGCCCAGCCATCGCAGCGGGGCTATATACAGCCGGGCGGATAGCAAAGATCATGTCCGCAACCGGAGTGGTGACGGATAAAAAAGGGAAGCCGGTATTCAAATCGGCCAAACACGCGGCGACGTTTAAGGCGCATTTGGAACACGCCGCAAAACAAGAACACGAAAAACACGAAAAAGCGAAAAAGAAAAAAGCGGTAATCGCGAAAAAGCCAGAACGGATAAAAGCTCTAAAGCCAGTCCGGGTAAAAGTCGTCGCAGAACGTCGAGCAGCGAAAATCTCAAAAGCGGCGCGACCGCTACGAGTCGTAGCAAAACCCGCCGCATATCCGCAGTATCCGCAACCGCAATATCCGCAATACCCTTATCAGTATCCTTACCCGCAATACCCGCAGTATCCGCAACCGCAATACCCGCAGTATCAGCAACCGCAACCGCAATATCCTTATCAATACCCGTCCACGGCACAAGCACGGGTAGCCGAAGCGAAAAAAGCACTACCCTATTACAAACGATATCCTTACCCAGTCTATCAACCCGGTACTTTGCGCCATCTGGCTACGATGCTAGGCATGGTTGAACCGCTGGAAGGGGGGTTTTAGATGTATCCACAACGCGGGTCAGGCTGGATACCGCTCGCAATGAGATACCGCCGTCCGGGATATTTGGGGCAGACGGCGGCGCAAATTCTTCACAAAACGCCTACAGCCAACGCCTACTATCAACCGGCCAAAGGCGAGACTATGGCCGGGATCGCAAAAAAAGCCTACGTGGATAAAAAGCTTTGTGAAACCGTGCAACGCGCGTTGTTCTGGATCAATACGTCGCCGAGAAACGCGCATGTCAGACGATCCACGAAGGGCTATGAGGCGTATTCGAAACTACTCCCACAAGGCGGGATACAGCTCGAACCCAAATACGCGGGGATCGCCAATCCTACGGCTGGGTTTGGTTCCGGCAATCAGTATCCGGTTATCTGGCTACCGCCGCAAGGCGGCGATCTTGCGATTGGTCCCGCCGAAGTACCCGGACCCGCCGAAGTACCCGGACCCGCCGAAATACCCGGTCCCGCCGAAGTACCCGGTCCCGCCGAAGTACCCGGTCCCGCCGAAGTACCCGGTCCCGCCCCTATAGAAGTAGAAGTAGGTCCGGCACCTCGGCAAGGTCCGGCTGGGCCACGGGGCGCTATCGGCCCTGTAGGGCCGCCGGGGCCAATTGGGCCACGAGGCGCAATCGGCCCCGTAGGGCCGCCGGGGCCGATTGGTCCACAAGGCGCTATCGGCCCTGTAGGGCCGCCTGGTACGGCTACAGAATCGGTAATCAAAGCCGTACTGCTCGATTACCTCAGAACACACCCTCTTGAGGCTGGGCCGATGGGACCGCCGGGATCTCCGGGACTGCCAGGACCGTTGGGACCGTTGGGACCGCCGGGACCGATGGGACCTCCTGGTCCGCCTGGAACAGCAACAGCCACAGTGATTCGAGATGCGTTGCTGGATTATCTCAGAACGCACCCTCTGGAGGCTGGGCCGATGGGTCCGCCGGGACCGCCCGGACCGCCCGGACCGCCGGGCAGAACCGTAGAAGGGGCAGCTAAAGGCGGCGGTTCCGGGCTGGGCGTATTGCTGGGGCTATCCGCGTTGTCCAAGGTGTTTTTAGGATGATGAAATGATCGGAGCGGCACAGATAGCGACCCAAGAACGCGATCCGATAGCCTCGGAGCTTGCGTTGTGGGAGCGGGCTAAACGCGAGTATGGATCACGAACTACACCTAGAGCTAGAGGTATGACCCGGATCGCGGAACTGGCAGCGCTCTTGCAAACGTTTTTCGACGCTCGGTATCCGAGAATGTCGGTATGGACCGATGACAACCAAACAGAGATCAACGCCTTGCTTGGCCGATACAACACACTAGGCCGCTTGCAGCAAGGCGTAGAGTTACGAAAGTATGCCATTCATTTCAGAGACGCCGATATTTCTATCCTCGCGCCTATCAGCATGACGCGCGAGGAATACCAGAACGATGTCTATTTAGGGCTTCCTATCGTGTATCCTCTAGTGATCGGTTCCGTATTGCTCGCCGGTCTGTTTTTCGCGAAGTCAGCGCTGGATTTTTCGTTGCAAAAAACCGCGCAACAATTCAAACGACAAATCCTGGATACCGACAAGCAGATGTCCGCCGCTCCGGCGGACGTGCGAGCAGCATATCAACGTTTCAAAGAGCAGAACGCAAAAGCAGAAATCGAGACGGCGAACAATACAGAAGATGGCCGGGGGCTGGTAGACAAATTGCTCGGCAAGGGTGCGGGTTGGGGAATTCTAGCGCTGCTCGGTATCGGAATTTGGCTGAGTACCAGAGGGAAACATGTCGCGTGAGAACATCATAAAACGCTGTCCGCGCGGCATGGAAATTCAAGCGTTTCTGTTCGACCGTGAGTTCACATTTGCTAACGGATCTAAGCAAACATGGACCGACAAAGCAGTGATCAAATGGCTTCAAGAACAGGGCCATACAGTAAAAAAACTCAGGGCCGGAAAAAAAGGTCGGTTCATTCGAGTAGGGGTAAGACCCTCGTTTCATTTCGTCAAGGGAACATTCAAAACAATAGTCACCAAACAAGGGCTTAACATCATCGTGGGTTGTCCACGTCCGGGGCATGAAAGCGAACATAAGATCCGGATAAAAAAGAGCCGACAAACGAATCCGTGCGCCAAAACACGAACGAACGTTGCTAGAACGATCTGGCCGGAGGTCATGGCCGTACTTGGGTATCCTACCGAGCTGGAATATCAGCCGATAGGTACGGCCGAAACCGTGCATTTCGCTTTTCCGGTTTCCGGGAACGTTCCGAGTTCAATCCTACTAACGTGCGAAAAGGGCAAAACGCTGTTTATCGTACCGAACGAAAAGAGCAAAACGAAAATTTCGGAAATCGTAGAAGTAAGAAAAGTAAAAAAACTAGCCGATGCGAAAAGACTGTTCTCGGAATGGTCTAATTTCGATTGGGATATGCAATTCTCTCTATCCATCCCGGACAACCTCCAAATGAAATCGATAGGCACAGCTACGGAACTGACCTATGGCTCCGATAAATGGACCCGCACAGATACGTTATACGTTCACGAATTCTCCAACCCCGTCGCGATTCATTGCGATCCCTCGCGAGAATTCTGGATACTGACAGGGAAAAAACTTCGGGTGAAAGCCGAAGGGATAACAGGATAAGAGAGGTAAAAAAAATGCCTGAGATAATCGCGATCAATCCGAGAAAAACAAAAAGGAGAGTAAAGAACATGAATAACCCGAAAAGAAAAACAAGCATCAAAATCAAACGAAGAAACGAGCCAGCACGAAAGCGACGCCGCAAAAGCAACCCCGCTACTCTAGCAGGTGCGACACGCCGCGCCGGAGGGTACGCACGCGCGACAATCGCAGGGATCAACCTCCCGATGGCGTTTAGAACCGCCTGGCCGATGCTCATAGGAGCGCTCGCCGCGAAATTCGCCGCGAAGCGGTTTGTCACAGAGCCGGGGGGAGAGGGCGATGACTGGACTTGGAAGCATTACCTGTTCGGTCTGCTCGGAGCTGGGATCGCCGGAGTCGGCACTAGCGCGATCTTCAAAGGCCGCGCCAGCGCACAGCACGTCTTTCAGGGCGGGTTGCTGCTCATGGGGTACAAGTTCTTCATCAACGAAGTCGCAGCGAAAAACGAGAAGATGTCGGAGTGGTTTTCCGGAGAAGAGGAGGTGCCGGAAGAGGCGCTTCCCGAAGTGTCCGGACAACAAATGCTGCCAGGTTCGATATCGTGGGACGAACGAGGAAAACCCTATGTGCTGGGTGCCGACTACACCTGGAAGCCGATAGACGAATCACATAGACTGCCGGAGACGGCGGGCATGGGACAGATCGTGCCGATCCAGCCTGGCATGGGGCAGCTCGCGCCGGTGCAACCCAGCATGGGAGCGGACGACGAATTCACAAGGGCATACGCGAAACAATAGGTGAGCACGAAAACCGGCCACCTCAATACAGGAGAAAAAAACATGTCAGGTATGGGAACGGCGCCGGAAGGCGCGAACAACGTCAAAGAGGCTTGGATTCTGTACGACACCGTAAGGATCTCCAAGTTTCTCGAAACCGAACCGAACGGAGAGCAGAAGGGATATACCTCGTTCGCCGCCTTGGCCGGGGTCCGCACTATCCCGTTTTTCAACGTTCGAAACTCCAGCATAGCCGGTATCCAATACACGAACGTCCAGTCTATCGACAAATTGCCGTGGCCGTTCATACTCGAATCGATAGGCGCGAGGTTCATCTATCCATCGCCCTACAACGCGCAATTCGTCGTCAGCTCGCAAGCTGCGGCAAAAGTGTTCCAGGAGATCGTTCCTGAGCATTGCGCGTTGCGGTTCACGATCCGAGAGGATGACCGGCTGTTGATCAAGGCCCCGATGGCTCCGGCCGGATTCGGGCCTGTCGGATCGATCCAGTATGGATCGCCCGCGAACCCGACCTACTGCGACAACGTAGGGCAGGGCGAAAAGCACATGAGCAACCGCTTCAAGTGGACCGAATATCTGAACATCCCGCGCGAAACACCGATCAAGGCGACGCTCGAATTCAGCCCCTACGCGCAGGCGTTACTCACCTTCTTGGCCGCGCCGCAGGTGTTAGATTTTCAGGAGGGGCCGGACGGGGAAGGCACGCTCGAAAACGAGGCGCTCATAGAACTGAGCTTGCGCGGCTACAGGCTCGTGCAACAGCGAGGGGAATACTGGTACTAACCAGTTAGGCACTCACAAGCCAGGGCGGGCGATCTCACTTCCGCCCGCCCTGGTTTGTGACCTCTTAGAGAGACGAGGGAAAAAAAATGCAAGAACAGACAACCGGAATAGAAAAGGAGCCTCGCTTTATTCCGATGGAGTACGCAGTGGATATCGAGTGCGGCGCACTGGCAGGAGCGACGCAACGCGGACAGATAGCGCTCAACAACCGCCCCTTCGTGCTTAAAAGGATCAAGCATCAAATCATCGTGGACCTCGAAAACGTGGATAAACCTACCGATGAAATTCAGGATGGCCTGTATCGGCTGGATTGGTCTATCCACGAAACCACGCGGTTCTGGAAGGGATCGATACCTATGGCCGACATGCGGGGATCAATTCGGCATGGGACGTGGTTGGATCTCGACGCGCCGGTGACGCTGCCAGGTTCGGAAACGATACACGCTCAGATCCTAAACGAACGCACACGAGGGGGAGAGACGGATTTCTTCACCGTGCAAGTGGTGTTTGAAGGGCTTGAACGAGTAGACTGAGATGTCTCGATACCTGAATATCGACGATCCGGCTATCAAGGCGTTGCTGGGGGATACCTATCGTCGAGCGGTGAAAGCCGGGTTTGTCGTACCTCCACGGATCAAGCCGCTACTGAAACCTCATTCCGAAATTACGCTCGACCGTGAGACGCTCTACAATCTGAGCCGAGAACCTATTCCGCTCGAACAACGGCGTATCAATCAGCTCAACGATCCTGCGAGCAATACCCACGCGCAACGATACCAAGAATCGCAGCTCGGTAACAAAAACTGTTTCTGGATGCAGACAGAGGAGTTTCATTTTGCGGACGGAGATGTGCTTGAGCTGGCGAGATTTAGCACATTTGAAGGGGAATTCGGCGTAGTGAAAGGGATCAATACCTGGGTGGAATGTACGAACGTAATAAGCGAGCCAGGAGCTACTGGAACTATGGTCGATCTGTTGTCGTTCCGTCGAAATGGCGTGCAGATAGAGTTCGCGTTAAAAATCTCGAATTCCTGGCCTGCTATACCGCCGCAACCGTACCAGGGCATTGCTCCGTATGTGCCTGGACAATGGTTTTCCGATTTCACTTTAGGGCCTAGAGGTCCGAGGTGGCAGGACAATCGATTCGTGTTCGGTATGCCTGGATCAAACGGCAATCAAGTGTTTTGGCTAGTACCTCCGGGGCGACATTTCCGGCTATTCGCCTATCTAGGTGCGGGCGCTGATAACCTCCACTCTCTAGCCGGTCGTCTGCAAGGATTCACTCAGCCGATCAACACAAAGGCTGGTCAATGGTCTTCAGAACATGGCTGGCAATGGTAATGACACTACTACCAACGGTTGAAGCGTTGCGAGCTTGGGCGGGTTGGGAGTGCCGAGATATACCGCTAGATCTGGTACTATCGATCATTCAGCGAGAAAGCGGCGGGCATGTAGGGATCAAAGGCGGGATCGTGAAACAGCCCGTAGAATTGCCTACCGATAAAGGAGCGAAACAGTTATTCGCTTTAGAAGCTGGATTGATGCAGACGATCCCTGCGGTCGTCGAGATGTACAACAAAACTCAATCGCCCACGATCACTATCGAAGATCTGATAGGCCACGACGAACGCGCCGCGCGGCAACAGATCCGGGTAGGGTGCTGGTTTTTTGCGCTGATAGTCGCCAAACTCCATAAGTTCGATCCTGTCCGATTCCCTGGCGCATCGCCAGGGAACGCAACCGAACAACAGCTTCAGCTTGCCCTGGCCGGATATAACGCGGGTTGGGGCGCATTGGAAAACGCTCTGTCGATACTGAAACAACTGCGACAACCGTTAACCGCGAAGGCGATCTATAAACGCTTCGCGACTCAGGGTATCGGGAAAGGCGCACAATACTCTATGCGAGTTTGGCGACTATACAAAAACTCAAATACCGAAATCGCTAAAACCGATAAAGGCGATTTTTGGTCAATCGGTATTTTTGCGATCGTCGCTTATGCGATAAGCAGGTTTTTCAAACAATCCAAACAAGCCGCACTTACGGCTTAAAGGAGAAAAAACATGACGAATGGATATTATTCACCACCGCCCCCTGTCCCATGCCCGATCAATAAACAGTTCAATTGCTGGGGTTGCGATAAGTACCAGTGTTTCCCGGAAAACTCAGGAGAATGCCGGGCGCACCCTCCGAAACATTGTTGTGCGCCGGAAGAGACACAAACTAACAACTACTGGCCGATCATCAACGGAGCCGAGACGCATTGGTGCGCTGAGTTCCGGCGGGCAACGTTCGATCCGGATGAACGGCGAGCACCAGAAGGGAATGTCAGAAACGATCATAATCCCGAAGGAGATCTAGCCGGGGTGTGCTGTTTTTCGTGCGACCATTTTCAGCTAAATCTGGGTAGGCCAGATAGGGTATTAGGCTATTGCTGCGCACAAGCTCCTAAAGCGTGTTGTATTACCCCTGATACCGAATACACCAATCCCAACACCCTGCCCAAAATCGAAAAAGCGGATATCAAATGGTGTGCACACTGGAAGCGGGCGACCGATGGCCGAAGCTTGGAGCTACCACCGATAGGAGGGAATTGAAATGACTGGATCATACGCTGGCCCTAGCGCCAAAAAACGAGGTTGTAGGACATGCCGTAAGTTCCAGTATTACGGCGAAAATTACGAGGGTGGACTGTGGGGAGAATGCCGGGCACACCCGCCGTTAAGATGCTGCGGTTTGGAGGAAGAAACCAATCCACTATTCAACAACTGGCCGCAGATAGATCTATCGGCGGCAGGCATAGGTCCGGGTGGAGAAGATGCGGATTGGTGGTGCAACGAATGGGTACGGAACACCGGAGAGAAAGATATTCCTAAACCGTCACCACCAAGTTAAAAAATGGAACCGCTCATTTGTCCGCACGCCTGCGAGATCCAGGAAATTAAAAAATCGCTGCGGGCGATCCGGAAATGGCTGTTTGCGCTGACTATCGTTGCTCTGTCAGGGTTTGGTCTGGAAAGGCTGGACCTTTCGGCCGATGAAAATGCAGATGTACAAAATCGAGCTAGGCTCGAACGACTCGAACGCCTCATTAGCGCTGCATTACCCGTATTCGTTGACGCAACGAAAACAGAACCGTGAAATGATCCGCCTCATAGTACCGATCATCAACGCAATAACCGCCGGTCTGACAGCCGTAATCGAATTGGTTAAGCTTCTCCGGAAACAAAAAGTAGATGAGCAGACAAAGACGCAACGAACGGAAACACCACCCAAGCTGCCTGAAAACCCCTATTTGTGAAAAAACGACTGCTCAGGATGCCCCACAATCGCCGTTCTCCCTCCCTGACATATCCTAGTACCCCCCTCTAAACTCGGTCGGCCGACCGGCCGGGGATTTCCGCCGGGTGCTCGGCCGCCCTGTGCTCGAGCTCGACGAGCTGCTTGACCAGGTGCTCGGCCGGGGACAGGGCCAGATGCTCGGCCAGGGACAGGGCCAGGTGCTCGGCCGCCCTGTGCTCGGCCAGGGACAGGACCAGATGCTCGGCCAGGGACAGGGCCAGGTGCTCGGCCGCCCTGTGGTCGAGCTCGTCGCGGTGCTGGAGCTGGTGCTCGGCCGGGGGCTGGGGCTGGTGCTGGGGGGGGGCCGGGGC
>Ga0315295_10003402_pt1 | contig 13561 bp, 8 predicted proteins | sample YL17G14_0_MG_FD_204453 | JGI IMG/M metagenome (GOLD analysis project Ga0315295, IMG submission 204453) | Sediment microbial communities from Yellowstone Lake, YNP, Wyoming, USA - YL17G14_0 | ecosystem: Environmental > Aquatic > Freshwater > Lake > Sediment | place: USA: Wyoming | collected... | reverse complement strand
CTGATCTACCTGATCAACAATTATGACACGATGGATGATGTGCCCATCGAATACCTGATGAAATTCATCCCGGGTCCCGACTTCCCCACCGGCGGGATCATCGTCGGTAAGGAAGGCATCGAAGCCGCTTATGGCTCCGGAAAAGGGCGCATCATTCTGCGCGGCAAGGCCCACATCGAGGAGACCAGCGGAAACCGCCACCGGATCGTCATCACCGAAATCCCCTACCAGGTGAACAAATCCACCCTGATCGAGCGCATCGCTGACCTGGTGCGCACGGAAAAAATAGATTCCATTGCCGATCTGCGGGATGAATCTGACCGGCGCGGGATGAGCATCGTGATCGAATTGAAACGCGGCGCCCAGCCCAAGAAGGTCCTCAACCAGCTGTACAAATACACCTCCCTGCAGACCACCTTTGGCGTGCAAATGCTGGCACTCGTCAATGGCGAGCCGCGGCTCCTGCCTCTCAAGAAAGCCCTGCAGATCTTCCTGGAGCACCGCCAGTTGGTGGTCACCCGCCGTACGCAGTTCGAGTTGGAGAAAGCGCGCGCCCGGGCGCACATCCTCGAAGGGCTCACGATCGCCCTGAACAACCTGGACGCAGTCATCCAGACCATTCGTGAGTCAGCGGATGCGGAGAAAGCCAAAGAACGCCTGATAAAGCGTTTCAAGTTGTCCGAGCTCCAGGCCCAGGCGATCCTCGACATGCAATTGCGCCGCCTTGCCGCCCTCGAACGGCAGAAGATCGAGGATGAGTACAAGCAGGTCAAAGGACAGATGACCTACCTGGAGGACCTGCTCGCCCATCCGAAGAAGATCCTGACCCTGATCCAGGAGGACCTGAGCGCCCTCTCCGACCAGTACGGGGATGAACGCCGCACCCACATCGCCGGGGAAGCGGTGGAGAACCTGAGCGAATCCGACCTGGTGCCGGACGAGGCCGTCCTGATCTCGCTCACCGCCCGTGGTTATGTCAAGCGCGTCGCCGCCACTGCCTACCGTTCCCAGGGTGCGGGCGGCAAGGGTGTCACCGGTCACCTCACGAAAGAAGAAGACGAGGTGCTCACCCTCATCCCTGCCCGTTCGCTGGATACCATGCTGTTCTTCTCGGACCATGGCAAGGTGTATTCCGAAAAAGTCTACCAGATCCCGGATGCTGACCGCACCACCAAGGGCATCCCTCTGGTCAACGTCCTCTCGCTGGATGCAGGCGAGATCATTACCGCCGCCCTTTCCGTTCCGAACTTCGATGCTGCCGGATATATCACCTTGGCGACCCGGGATGGGAAGGTCAAACGCATGGCGCTGGCTGAATTATCTGCCGTGCGACCTTCCGGGATCATCGCGATCGGGTTGGACAACGGGGATATGCTTGGCTGGGCACGCCTTACCAACGGGAAGGACGATATCATCCTGGTCACCGAACACGGCAAGGCGTTGCGCTTCGCCGAGGACAAAGTCCGCAGCACGGGCCGTAATTCAAGCGGCGTGACCGGCATCAAGCTGGCCTCCGGGGACAAGGTCACCAGCATGGAAGTGATCGAACCCGGCGGAGACCTGCTGCTGGTGACAACGCAGGGGTATGGGAAGCGCACCTCATTGACCGAATACCCCGCCAAAGGTCGCGCCACGGGCGGAATGCAGACCATCGCCAAAGCCGCTTTCGATAAGATCGGACCCATTACCGCGGCGCGTGTCGTCCAGGAAGTGGATGATCTGACCATCATCTCTGCCAATGGCATGGTTCTGCGCATGAAGGTGAAGGATGTAAAGCATGCCGGGCGCGCCACGCGCGGCAATCACATCATGGATGTCAAGGAAGGTGACCGGGTGGCATCCATCGCGCGCATCGCCACCGCCGAATTAAAGCGTGCCGGGGTGAAAACCAATGGCGATGTTCCCCCGGAACCAGGCAGCCAGTTTGAAATGCCCTTGAGTTGATCCTTTGATACTCAACAGAAAAAAATGCGATGCTCTGGCGAGCATCGCATTTATGTTCGATTTTGGGGGAAGCGGTTTCGGTGGTTCAGGATAGGAAGGCAGGGAAGATCTTCCCGGTCATCAACAACAGCATCGTTCCCAATAAACAGACCATGATCAGGAGCATGGCTGCCAGGATAAAACGCTGCTGGGCGGTCATCCCGGTCACCTGGTCGAGACTGCGGTGCGGTTTACGCTGCCGGGGCGGTTTGGGCGTCTTGGGTTTCTTGAGCGGTTTGGTCTTTTTCTTGGCTTCGGATTCCTGTGGTTCTTCGTCTGGCTGGAAGGAAGCCTCATCACGCAGATTTTCAAGCATTGTTCACCTCGTCAGAAGGCAAATGGAACGTTGCACCTGTAAAAGTATATCATAACACCCGGCGGAGATGCACTTCCCCGAATTGCACAGAAAACTCTTGCCCGTCATCCGCCTGCAGCAACAGGCTGCCATCCTCTTCCAGCCCGGCGATCTTTCCGACCTTTGCTCTCCCTTCCTTTATTTGAACACTCACTCTCTCCCCGCGGAAAGCCAGGCGATTTTCCCACGCAGTCAGGAATTCATCCGTACACAACCTGTCTCGCCAAGTGAGCAGGGCGCGCAGGATTTCAACAAGAAGACCGAGCCGGTCCACCGGCTGTTTCAACTCCCCTTCGACGCAGCCCGCCGGATAATCGACAAGTTCGGAAGCCGGGACTGCTCCGGGGGAAATATTCACCCCGATCCCCACCACGATGTTCTCGAGCCGATCCCCCATCCAGGTTGCTTCAACCAGGATTCCACACACCTTGCGTTGTTTTATCAGGACATCATTCGGCCACTTGATCTCCGGCTGCAGTCCCATGGTTTCCAGCGCCGCGCATACCGCCACCGCTCCCAGCCCGGAGTAGCGCGCCACGGATCGACCTTCTCCGCTCAGCGGACGCAGGACGAGACTGAATGCCAGCGCCGTGCCTGGCGGTGTGAACCAGCGCCGGCTGCCGCGGCCGCGGCCGGAGGTCTGCTCCTCCGCGTAGACCAATGCCAGGTCAGGTGCGCCGCCTGCTGCCCAGGCCAGGGCTTGATCGTTGGTTGAATTTATTGATTCGTGATAGCGCACATCCCCCAGCGGGATTTCGAACAGCGCCTTGCGGAAGGTGGATTCGTCCATGCCGGGTTGGCTCCGGTTCTCACAGGCAATCGGTAGTGGTTTTATGGACTGGGTAAATAATAATGAGGGTTCACAAAGCCGCCGTCCAGGCGCACTTCGAAATGCAAATGGGCGCCAAAGGAGTTGCCCGTGTTCCCGGCCAGGCCGATCAGCTGACCCGCATAAACAGACTGGCACGGTACTACATTGATCTGGCTCAGGTGACCGTATACGGTGATGAATCCATTCCCGTGATCGATCATCACCAGGTTGCCATAGCCGTAGTTCCAACCGCCCTGCGCGATCGTCACCACGCCTGCATCGGCAGCAACTATGGGCGTGCCCTCCGTTGCCGCAATGTCGATCCCCAGGTGACCGGACCAGAATTCATTGCCGGAAACCCAGTGATTCGGGCTCGGCCAGACAAATAATCCACCGCCAACCGCCCCTCCTCCGCAGGCAGCCCCGCTGACATTGGAGGTGCCGGAGCGGCCGCGCGCCACGGTTGGCACGATCCATTGGACGGATTCGCGGTGCCCGCTGGGTACCATGACGTAGGTATCCGGTTTAATTTCCGGATTGGTCAGATCAATGTTATTTCCCGGCCAGTTCAGAATATCATCCACGTTGGCTTCAAATTCCTTGGCAATCGAATCCAACGTATCCCCCGCCTGCGCTTTGTAATAAACTCCGTCCGTGGGAGGAATGTTCAATATTTGCCCAACACGGATGCTGTCGGGGCTGTCCTGTAAAATGTCGTAATTGGCCCACAGCAAGGTTTCCGGTTTGATATTATGGTCATTTGCGATGCCAAAAACCGAATCCCCCCGCGTAACCGTGTATTCAACGACCTTGTAATTGGTGCTTGAAGAAATGGCTGTCTTCAGGACGATATGCCTGACGATCGCCTGCGCGCCAATATCCAGACCAGGAATTGTTGGCAGGGAGGCTGGAGCTCCAACTTCCGGCGGGGTGGGCTCGGGCGCGGCGGAAACACGCCGGGGAGCGATCTTCCAGGCTGTGAAACCCAACAGGATCACAACGATAAGTGCCGTCACTCCCCACGAGATACCGTTGAAAAGCCGGGGGGAGCTGGCGAACCTGTCCTTAGAGCTCATATGCCTTCAGTCAGGGTCTCAAGGAATTCCTGGTTGTTCTTGGTCTTGGAGATGCGCTGCAAGAGCGCCTCGGTAGCCACTGACGCATCCATCCCTGCCCCCTGCGGCGGTGGTGTGACCATCTGGATATACATTCTGCGCATGGTCCATACGCGTTGAAGAATATCCGGGCCGAGCAGCAGGTCTTCGCGGCGGGTGGAAGAACGTTCAATATCCACGGCCGGAAAGATGCGCCGTTCCTGCAGTTTACGCGACAGGATCAATTCCATGTTGCCTGTGCCCTTGAATTCTTCGTAGACCACGTCATCGAGACGGGAGCCGGTATCCACCAGGCAGGTCGCAATGATCGTCAGCGAGCCCCCTTCCTCGATATTTCGGGCGGCACCAAAGAAATGCTTGGGAGGATACAAAGCCGAGGGATCCATACCGCCCGAGAGCGTCCGCCCGGATGGGTTGACCACCAGGTTATAAGCCCGCGCCAGGCGGGTGATCGAATCGACCAGGATGACAACATGCCGGCCGATCTCGGTCAGGCGCTTTGCCCGGTCGAGGGCAATTTCAGCGGTGCGCACATGCGCCGTTACCGGCTCATCGAAGGTGGAGGCCACCACTTCGGCATCCACCGACCGGTCCATATCGGTCACTTCCTCCGGGCGTTCCCCGATCAGGGCAACCATCAGGGTCACATCCGGGTATTGGGTGGAAATCGCGTTGGCGATATGCTTCAGGATGGTGGTCTTGCCAGCCTTGGGCGGTGAGACGATCAAGCCGCGCTGACCGCGCCCGATGGGGACGATCAGGTTGATCAGGCGGGTGGAGAGGATATCGCCCCGCGTTTCAAGATCAAAACGCTTGTCGGGAAAGATCGGGGTGAGGTCTTCGAAGCGCGGCCGGCGCCGGGCCTCTTCCGGGTCGAGTCCGTTGACCGATTCGACCTTGATCAGCCCGTAGTGCCGCTCAGATTCACGCGGCGGGCGGACGTGCCCGATCACCAGGTCGCCGGAACGCATTTCGTAACGCCTCAATTGCGCCTGCGAGACATAGATGTCATCTTCGCCGATGTTATAGCGCGCCGAGCGCAGGAACCCGATCCCCTCGCTCATGATCTCCAGGATTCCGCCGCGCATGTCAATGCCCTGCTGGGCGGCTTCTGCCTGGCAAATTCCCAGGATGAGGGCTTCCTTTTTCAAACGCTGGGCATTTGACAGGTTGAATTCCTTGGCCATGTTGCGCAATTCGGCCAAGGGTTTGTTTTCAAGTTCAAGTATGTTCATTTTGCTTTCTCAATGTGTTGGTTGATAGGTTGGAATAGTTTACGGACAAGCGCCCCCAGGGCGGGCTTGTTTGGGAATTTCGATTTTAAGAAGGTGGGTAAGGATTCGGATAAATCAACTTGTCATCCAGGCAGGATGATACGAGCGTTCAAGTTCCCGGAAATTATAGCATGTAACTATGAGGGCTGCAAGCGGTTCCTGCTCTTTAGCCATCATGAATATAGCGGTTCTGCAATTCCCATAAGCGCTGAAAAAGTCCTCCTGTATCAAGAAGATCAGCCTGCCGGCCCCGCTCGATAATCCGGCCTTGATCCAGTACCAGGATCTCATCCATATTTTCCAGGCCCACCAACCGGTGGGTCATAAGCAGGAGCGATTGACCCTTTCCGAGCTTGAACATTTCATCCAGGATATTCCGCTCCAATTGGGGATCCAGGTTGGCAGTAGGTTCGTCCAGCAGGAGGATGGGGGCTCTCTTCAACAATGCCCGTGCAATCGCGAGGCGCTGGCGTTCCCCGGCGCTGAGGCGGAATCCGCGCTCTCCGATGACCGTATCATATCCCTTCGGAAGCCCGAGGATGTATTCATGGATGTGCGCCCGCCTTGCTGCAGCTTCCATTTCTGATTCGTTTGCCGATGGCAGGGCAAGCAACAAATTCTGGCGGATCGTATCGTTAAAGAAATAGGTCCGCTGGGGACTGAGGCTGAACATCCTGCGCACATCTTCCTGGGCGTATTCATGCAGGTCGAGCCCATCGATCATGATCCGCCCGTGCGAATAATCCCAGAAGCGCATCAGCAAACTCGCCAGCGTGGATTTCCCTGCCCCGCTGGGACCGATGATAGCAACCCGTTTTCCGGGTGTAAGGAGGAGATCAATATCCTGCAAAGCGGGTTGAGATTGATCAGGATAGGTGAACGCAAGACCGGATACTTGCAAGGTGTGGCCCTGACCAGAATCCAGCTGCAAAGATTTCCGAATGGAGATCGAATCCCGGACCAGGGGAGCCTCATCCACAATTTCATACAGCCTCCTGGCAGATTGCAGACTGGAGGAGAGCGTTTGAGCAGCCAGCGGCAGCGGATTGACCGCCTCGAATCCTGCAATGGCTGCCAGGGTGACAACTGCCAGCATCACTCCCGGCAGTGCTCCCGAAACGACCATGGGGATGGCAGCCGCCAGCACGGTCAGCATCCCCAGGTTCATCATCAGGATGTTCACTGAAAGGGAGATACCGGTCAGCGAGGCATGCTGCTGCTGGTTCCGGCGATAGGATTTACCAGCCTCGAGTAGACCCCGCCCGTAATCCCTGCCGCGGTTGAAGACAAGCAAATCCGCCAGTCCGAATATGCCTTCCAACAGACTTGCCTGCAGGGCAGCGCGGCGCGATGCCAGTTCGGCTCCGAAACGCCGGCTGAGCAACCAGGCAAGCACCGGCGCGCCGGCACCAAGCATGAGCAGATATGCCAGGTACACCCATGCCAGGCGCGGGTCAAATCGGCCCAGGAAGATCATCATCCCGACCGCAATGACGATTGCCGTCAATGGCGGAGCCACGACGCGCACGTAAAAGTCCTCCAGGGAAGCCACATCCGCGAGTATGCGTGCGAGCAGATCACCGGAACGACGAGCCATCAACCGGGCGGGAGCGAGCGGCTCCAGGACCCGGTAGAACCAGGAGCGAAGATTCGCGAGCAGCCGGAAGGTGACCTCGTGAGATGTCAGCCGTTCCGCATAGCGAAAGACACCCCGCACGATACCGAAGAATCGGACACCCACAATGACCACCTGCAGAGTCCCCAGCGCAGGGTGAAGGGCGGCAGCAGAGATCAAATAAGCAGAGGTGCCCATCAGGCCAATATTACTGACGATCGTCAACGTACCAAGCAGTACCGAAAGGACCAACCAGCCCCAGGAACCGCGTAAGAAACCAAGCAAGCGGATGACTATTGGTGGATGGTGCAGCGAGGGGTGTCCCCCAGTGTCGGGATGGGCGGGATCCGGTACGCTCCGATCCTCCTTGAGTTGATATTCCAGCGGCTTGCTGGATTGTTGTTCCGACCTTAAAGAAGCGCTTACCATGCGAGCATAAATTCCACCCAGTGCCACCAGCTCGGGAAGTGTCCCTGCTTCTACGAGAGAACCTTTTTCCAGAACGAATATCTTTTCCGCTTGCAGAACCGTATTGAGCCGGTGGGCGATGGTGATGACCGTGCGCCCGCGCATCAATTCGTGCAAGGCGGTGTCGATCAGCATCTCCTCCTGCGGATCGAGGCTGGAGGTCGGTTCGTCGAGGATCAGGATGGGAGCATCCTTTAAGAACGCGCGCGCCAGGGCAAGTCGTTGAGCCTGCCCAGAACTGAGCCGGGCACCTTCTTCCCCAACGATCGTTCCATAGCCCTGCGGCAGGGATTGGATCAGCCCATCCAGCCGGGCTGCCCTGCACGCGGTTTCCAGTTCACTGTCAGAGGCTTCAGGTTTCGCCAGCCGCAGGTTAACCCCGATCGTGTCATGGAACAGGTATGGATTCTGCGGGACCCATGCCACCAGGGCGCGCCATGCTTCTTGCGCAATATTCGAGAATGGCTGATCGTCATAGCTCAGATTCCCTTGCGAAGGTTCCATGAATCGCAGGAGCAGCGCGGCCAGTGTCGTTTTCCCCGCTCCGCTGGTGCCGACCAGGGCGACATGCTGCCCGATTTCGATCTCCAGGCAGACATCCTGCAGGGCTGCATCGGTCTCATTGGGATAAGTGTAAGAAACGTGCTGAAGGGTGATCTTCTGACCAGCTGCCGGGATCTCCAGAGATCCTTGTGATTCATTGGTGGAACCGGTGGCAGTGGGAAGATCCAGGATCTCAAAGATCCGACGCGCGGCAGTCGTCCCCGACATCCCGGCATGGAAACCCAGACCGAGTCTGCGCAACGGGAGATAGAACTCCGGCGCCAGCAATAGAATAAAGAAAGCCGGCTGGAAAGCCATCTGCCCATAAAGCAGGCGCAGGCCAATCTCCACCGCCACCACCGCGGTGCTGAGCGTGCCGACCAGTTCGAGAACAAGGGCGGAAAGAAAGGTAACTCGCAGCACACCCAGGGTCACATCGCGGAAGCGGTTGCTTGCTTCCGTGATCGAGTCGGCGCGATCCCGGCTGCGACCCAGTTCCTTGAGAGTGGTCAAGCCTTGCAGGCTGTCGAGGAAATGAGCGCTCAAGCGGCTGAGAGTCTCCCACTGACGCCTGGTGAGTTTTTCAGCCATCTTTCCGATCAGGTACATGAAGACCGGGATAAGCGGGGCGGTTAATAACAGGATGGCACCCGATAGGGTATCCCGCGGAATGATAACCAACAGGATTGAAAGTGGGATCAACGCGGCGAGGGCCAATTGCGGCAGGTACTGGGTGAAATAGGCATCCAGCGTTTCCACCCCCTCCATCGCCGTGTTGACCAGCTCACCGCTGCGCTCTGCCCGGGTGTAAGCCGGGCCCAGGCTCAGGATCTTGTCAAACAACCGCTGGCGCAGATCGCTTTTGACACCTGCAGCCACTGCGCTGGCACAGACCTCACTCCCCCAGCCCAGTATGGCCCGCAGAAGAATTATGCCGATCAACACGCGCATCAGCGGCGCCACATCCGCCAACGATTGCCCGCGCAGGAAAACCCGCTCCACCACCCGGCTGAGTCCATCTGCCTGGGCGATGATCAGCCCCCCGGTCAGCAGCCCGAAAATCAATACAGCCGCCAGGGCAAGGCGGCTGTCGCGAGCCAGAGCCAGCAATCGGCGGGACAGGCTTGGCAAGGTCTACCTTGTCATCCAGAATGACGGCAGGAAGATACGCAGGAGCGTGTCCAGCAGCACACCCAGGAGGAACAGGTTTTCAAACAGGCGGTTGTGATAAAACGCGAATCCGGAAAACCAAGTGGGCCAGCCCGGCCATTCCTTGGGCGGTTCAGCAGGTCGTGGCTTGGCGTGCACAGCGATCACCAGCATCAGCCTCTTCCCGGCCAGTAAAACGATGAGCAGCACCGGTGTAAAATAGCGCCCCACGAAGATCATATAGATGATGACTGCATAGATCAGGAAGAAAACCGCCATATTCAGGTATCGGGCGGCCTTTTCCCCGATCCGGACCGGCAGCGTGCCAACCCCTTTCTTCTTATCATCCACCCATTTATCAATGTGCTTGCCGATATTGATGCTGACCACGCTCAAACCGAAAGGCACTCCCGCCAGGACGATTTTCCAAATAGTATCCGTCCAGCCGCGTGCCAGGACACAATAGACGCCTGCCACAAGGATCGGTCCCCAGACGAGGAAAATGGATATCTCGCCTAGTCCCAGGTATTTCAGGGGCCAGGTATAGAACAGCAAGACCAGGACTCCAAAGGCGAAAAAGCCAAGTACTGCCGGAGAATAGTGTGTGTAAAGAATAGCAAATATGCCTGCCAACAACGCCAGGAATCCGCTGACCGCGAACCAGCTCAATTGCTGGCGCCGGGTCCAAAAGGCCTGCACCAAAGGATGAACGCCGTACTGGGTGCGAAAATAGTTGTCCTTGTCGATGCCGCGCTGGAAATCGGTGTAATCGTTGAGCAAATTATTCGTCCCATGGGCGATGAAGAGGCCCAGTGTCACCACCAGCCAGGGGAGAAACGAAAAATAATGGTCGCGCCATGCCAGGAGTCCTGCGATCGCGCAGGCATAGACCGTCACAGTGGTCACTGCCGATCGGGTCGCGATCAGCCATTTGGAAATGAAATCAAGCCGGTCCCATTCGGCTTTCACATCGATCTTGATCAGTTCGGAAAGGGCTTTGCTCCACATCCTGAAATTGATCTTCATGTCGATTCTCCCTGGAGTTAATAGGTGAGGCTTTCCGGTTTAGACTCCAGGCGTTTGCGAAAGATCCGGTACGTCCAGGCCTGATAAATAAGCACGATGGGCACAAAGATGGCTGCCACGATCGTTATGACTTTAAGGGTATACGGTGAGGAGGAGGCGTTGCTGATCGTCAGGCTGAAGGATGGATCGAGGCTTGAGATCAGCAGGCGCGGGTACAACCCCATGAACACCATCAGCGAGGTGAAAACAATGGTCAGCGCGCCGCAGACGAACGCCCAGCCGGTCTTCCTGGCGCGGATGAGCCAGCCGGCGGCAAGCAGCGCGGCTGCAGCCAGCACTGCCGCGGCGAGACCATTTATACCGGGCTTGGTCAGGATGTCGGTCCTGAAGTATGTCCAAACCACGAAGGCTACTGTCAATCCTGTGGAAATGATCCAGGCGATGAAGGAAACCTTCTGCGCCCGTTCGGCAATCCCAGCCGGAGTCTTGCGGGTCAGGTAATTGGCTCCGTGCATGACGAACAGGGATAAGAAAACCAGCCCACCGAGCAAAGCATAGGGATTGAGCAGGGGCAGCAGGCCTCCGTAATAGTTCATATCCTGTTCGATGGCGAAGCCTTGCATCATGTTCGCCACGGTCACGCCCCACAACAGGGCAGGAACCAGGCTGCCGGTGAAGATCGACCAATCCCATAATGCCCGCCAGCCTTTGCCTTCACGCTTGGCACGAAACTCAAACCCAACCCCGCGCAGGATCAGCGCCACCAGCATGAGCACCAGAGCCAGGTAGAAACCGCTGAAGAGGGTTGCGTAGACGTGCGGGAAGGAGGCAAACAGCGCCCCACCGGCAGTGATCATCCAGACCTCATTCCCATCCCAGACCGGGCCGATGGAATTAATGATCACCCGCCGTTCCTGGTTATCCCTTCCCAGGAAAGGCAGGAGCATGCCGACACCGTAATCAAAACCTTCCAGGAAGAAGAAACCGGTAAAGAGGATGGCAACGAGAATGAACCAGACTGTTTTGAGATCCATTTTTCTGCTCCTTTATTCCTCGGCGGTTTCCGCAGCCTGCGGTTTAGCCGTGCCAGATCGGACCATCAACCAACCTGTGACAGCCACCAGCGCTCCCAGGACCACCGCGAACAGGATCAAGGAAAATAATACGGAACCAGCGGTCAGATTGGGTGAGACGGCATCCTGCACTTTTTGCAGACCATAGACGATCCATGGCTGGCGGGCGGATTCGGTCAGGATCCAGCCAAAGGTGCTCGCCAGGTAAGGCAGCACCATCGCTGGGATCAAAGCGAGAAATAACAGGTTTTTCTCCCGCAGGAACTTCACCCTGGGTCTGACGAGAGCCAGGAACGCCAGGAGCACCATCAACATGCCGCTGCCTACCATGATGCGAAATGACCAGAATGAGAGAACCACAGGTGGGATGTAATTTCCCGGGCCATATTTCGCCACCGCCTCCGCCTGCCAGTACTGCATGCCATTAATACCGCCCGTGAAATTGCTGTATAAAAGGAAGGATAACGCTTTTGGAATGCGAATCTCAAAAGGATTTTCCTGCGCGGCTTCATTAATTCCTGCGATGAGGATAAAATCAGCCGGCTTTTCGTTCTCCCAGATCGCTTCCGCGGCGCAGATCTTCATCGGCTGGGTGCGCGCCAGGAACTTGCCATGGGCGTCGCCCACCAGGCCAACCATGAGTGCGCCGATCAACGCATAGACTGCAGCCCAGCGGAAGGCTGTCTTGAAGAATTCATTCTCCCCGTCCTTACGCAGGAGGTGCCAGGCGCTGAAGCCCAGCACGAGGAAACCTGCCGTGGCAACCCCCGCGGAAAGAACATGAAAGAACTGGTAGGGCAGGTTCGGATTGGTGATCAACGCCAGGAAATCCGTCATCACCGCCCGCCCGTTCTCAATGGCATAGCCAACCGGGTTCTGCATGAACGAGTTGGCAGCCAGGATGAAGAGGGCAGAAAATGTCGAGCCGACTGCCACCAGCCAGATCGCCGCCAGGTGCATCTTCCTACCCAATTTTTCCCAGCCAAAGACCCAAAGACCGATGAAGGTGGATTCCAGGTAAAAAGCCAGCAAGGCTTCGATCGCCAGCGGGGCTCCAAAGATATCGCCCATGAAACGCGCATACCCCGACCAGTTCATGCCGAAATGGAATTCCTGCACAATGCCGGTGACCACGCCTGCGGCGAAGTTGATCAGGAATATTTTCCCCCAGAATTTCGTCTGGCGCTTGTAGATCTCTTTCCCGGTTGCCACATAACAACTCTCAAAAATGGCCACCAGGATCGAAAGCCCCAGGGTGAGCGGGACAAGAAAGAAATGATAGATCGTTGTGATCGCAAATTGTAATCTCGACAGAATCACCACATCCATGGCAGCCGCCTCCTTGTCGCCTTTCTGGTCGACTTTGAAATTATATCAAGACAATGTCATCGCGCAGCCATCTGCGCGCGGGTCAGATCCGCCGATCAAAGTACCGGTTGTTGGATCGCGCAGGATCGCCTGGCCGCGGCCAAACAAAACCTTCTCCCAGCCGTTCACCTTCATCACCTGATGCCCACGTTGAGCCAGGTCGGCTATCACTTCAGCCGGGATGCCTTCTTCCAACGCCACTTCACCCGAGGCAGTCCCATCCTCGATGCAGAAGCGCGGCATGTCCAGCGCAGACTGCGGATCGGTCCCTTCGCCCAGGCGCAGGAACACCTGCAGGTGCCCCTGTGGCTGCATGAACCCTCCCATCACGCCCATCGGACCGAAGAGCGAGCCATCCGTCTCGCGGGTGATCATCGCCGGGATGATGGTGTGATAGGGGCGTTTACCCGGCGCAACCGCGTTGGGATGACCGGGGTCAAGACTGAAATTGTGACCGCGGTTCTGGAGGGAAAAACCCCAGCCGTGCGGCACGATCCCCGTCCCGAAACCCATGTAATTGCTATTAATGAAAGAACAGGCATTCCCCCACCGATCCACGACACCGAAGTAGACCGTGTCGGAACCTGCCACCGGGGTTCCGCGCTGCTGGTCCACGGTTGCCTTTTTCCCATCGATCAGCAGCCGGCGTTCCGCTGCATACTCTTTCGAGAGCAATCCTGCAAGGGGAACTGAAATAAAGCCCGGATCAGCAACGTACCAGCGTGTGTCGGCAAAAGCCAGGCGCATTGCCTCGATTTCCAGGTGCAGGCGGTCGGCAGAT
>Ga0315295_10003401_pt1 | contig 13562 bp, 15 predicted proteins | sample YL17G14_0_MG_FD_204453 | JGI IMG/M metagenome (GOLD analysis project Ga0315295, IMG submission 204453) | Sediment microbial communities from Yellowstone Lake, YNP, Wyoming, USA - YL17G14_0 | ecosystem: Environmental > Aquatic > Freshwater > Lake > Sediment | place: USA: Wyoming | collected... | reverse complement strand
TTCGCTCTCGGTGCCGCCGTCGTTCAGGCGCGCCTGGATGCCCAGGATCGGAGCGAGCACCGCGAACGCATCGGGCATCGGGCCGTCAAGCTCGACCATGGGTCCTGTGACCCGGACCTTCGATCCCGGACGGTGGTAGTCACGCAGGAAGCCAGGCAGCACCAGCAGACGCTGCGGGCCCTCGGCCAGGTGCTTGTAGTCGATCACGTGGCTCGGGTTCTTCTGCCACTTGTTGGAGGCGTACATGACCGCGCCTTCCCCGGCCTGCCAGCGCCCGACTTCCTGCATTTCGCGCGGCCACTTCCATCGCATGGCCTGCTCTTTCGTGGCCGGCGCGTCGATGAACTTCTCGCGAATCGCCGTGGCAGATCGGCGCGCGTCCGAGCCCGCGAAGTTGCGCTCGTACCTCCTCATTTGCGCGACGCCAGCCTCCCGATGTAGCTCGACCCGAACAGCGCCACAGGTGCGCCGATCGCCCCGTACAGCGCCCACTTCTTCCTGTCCTTCTTGAGCGCTGCGGCCGTCAGATAGCCGCCGATGGCACCGGGCGCCGCCGCCATGGCTGCCAGCGCTCCGAAGAACAGAACGTGCGCGACGACGCCGCCGCTACCCATCCAGTCGATGCCGCTTAGCCCCTGCCGCGACAGGGGCAGGATCGATCCCTTGGCAACCGGACCGCTGCCGGCAGGGTGCAGCGCACCCGGCGCGGGGCGCCCAATGTCCGTGCTGGCCACGCCGATCGCAGTGCCGCCCGTGAGCTTGGGCACGGGTAGGTCGTCGCCGAGGCCCCGGCGCTCCGCGGACTGGAAGTAGTCGTACCCGCCCACGTCGGGGCGCCAGCGGGAGTACATCATCGGTGCCCCCTCTCGTACCAAATCGCGGTGCCGAGCCAGAGCGCGAACGCCCCGAACGCGACGCCTCCCCACCAGCATTTCTGGTCGCTGATCACTGGCGAGCCCTCCGGCTCCGCCGGTTTGCCGCGTGCGCAGGCGCCTTCTTGAACAGGGACGTGAACATGCGTAGCTCGTGCAGCGCGTAGATCCCGAGCCCTGCCACTCCCACTCCGATAGCGAACTTCGCCCAGAGCGGCAGCGGGGGCGTCACACTTCCGTCCTTCTCTGAGAACGTGCCTCCCGACGTGATCCGTGACGGTCCCCCCGTCATCGTCTCGGTGGTCATGCCCGTCTTGATCACCTGCCGCACGTTCGCTTGCTGTGCCGCAGTGGTGACGTTCTCCAGGTTGAACAGGTTGCGGAGGTTCCGCGCGTGGTCGTAGGTGGGGCGGTCGTAGTTCTTGTTCCACCAGCTAACGCCGTCGAGCCAGACCTTCCACTCGTCCTGAATCTTGCGAGCCGAGTCGGTGACGGCCGGCGTGGCCGACATGTACTGAGCGATGGCGTCAATGTCATCGCCCTGGTCGCCCAGCGCACTGATCCCACTGGCACGCAGCATCGGAACGTAGCTCATGGTTTCCAGAGCTTCGCGCTGCGCGCCACCCAGGGTCAAGTTTTCGGTCGCCGCGTCAGTGCGTCGCTGGCTTCTGCGGCTTGCTGTACGCCTTGTACGCCATCCAGGCCGACGCGAGCGCAACCCCAACGTAGCCCCACCGAGGGATCTGGTTCCCCACGGTGGTCACGTCGCGCCAGTACGCACTCGGGGGCTGGCCGGTCGTCGCGTACCGCTGCACGGCAGCCGGCATGGCGCTCACCGACGGCACCACGATCGCGTTGCTCGGTAGCTGCGCAGCCGACATGGACTCAGATGTGCCCTTTCATCTTGTCGCTCAGCAGGCCGAACGCGATGGTCCCGACGACGATCGCCGCGAACGCCCAGCCTTGAGCACTGGTCATGCCGGGAGGAGCGTCCGATCCGCGCAGCGCGCCGGACTGGAAGTACCCGGCACGGTACGGCATCCGGTACTGCGACACGTCGAAGTAGGTCCGCCCTGCGGGCCAGCGGTTGGCGTCGTAGGCGCGGTGGTCCGCACCGAGGCCAGCGAAGCTGATGTTGCTGCTGCGGAACGGAGCCCGGAAGTTGGCGACCGACGTGTAAATTCTACGCATCTTAGAGTCCCTTTGCGGCGTGGCCGACAGCCGACCATTTATCCACGAATCCCTGCCCGTTTGCAACTTTCAGCAGATCAAGCGCCACGTCGAGCGGTCGGGCGCGCTTCTTGTAGTTACAGTCCCAGCAGGCGGGCACCACGTTGTCAGGGGCGTGATGACCGCCTTTGCTTCGAGGAACGACGTGGTCCTGGGTCAGAGGCTTCCGCATGAAGCAGTAGGCGCATCTGTTCTCGTAGGCCCATTGAATGAACCTCCACTGGCTGTCCGTCACCCCTGGGGATCCAGCCAGCGATGCCCACCGCTTCCGTGCATAACGCTGGCACGCCACACGGCGGACATCTCGGCCCTTCTCGGTCGTCGCGTACCGCCGAACTTTCTCTGCGGCGGTCAGACCGACGTTCTGAGGAAGGACTCGCTTTCTGGCAGCGAGGAGCACGGCGCACCCGCATGACGTTGTTCCGCCTGAAACAAGGGAGCCGTGCGGCACACTGAGCTTCGCCTGTCCGCAGTCACAAACGCAGTCCCATAGCGTTTCTCGCCGGTTTTCCAGTCGCCCCGAATGTCCTGTAACCACCAGCCGTCCGAATCGGCGGCCAATCAAGCGTCGGTGCGCGGCCTCGTTCTTGTGCGCTTGGTAGCAGCCACACGAACGCTGGTACGTGCGAATCGCGCTGCTGTCGATCTCGATCGCTTTGCCGCAGTCGCAGCGCATCCGCCATCTGGTCCCCGGAATCAGCTTCTCCACGAGCGTCAGCATCCCGAATCGATCACCTGGCTGGTGCTTGACGCTGGCGATGCGCCGCCAGCACCCGCATGAGACTGTCGCCTTCCCCAGCACTCCGCTCTGCACCTCTTTTTCCGTCCCGCAGTCACAGCGCACCTTCCAAGACCCCTTGCCGCCTTTCGCAAGGATCGTGAGGCGCCCGTGACGCTGCCCGATCGCGAGAACGCGCCTCGGGGCCGGTGGCAGCACGGACAGCAGTATCACCCGCGATCCAGCCTTTCGAGTGCCCGCTCCACTTCGTCGGCCTGGCCCTCGGTGATCACGTCGAGGATCACCAGCGACTCCACGTCCCATTCCTTCCACGCCTTTTCGAGTGCGCGGAGGTCACTATTCGCCTCGGCCACGACCGACCGGTAGTGCGCCAGCGCCGCCATGATCTGCCCGGCTGCCTCGTCGAGAATTTCCTCTGCAACGCCCTTGGTCACGCTGCCCTCGCTTTCTTCGGCTTGAAGAACACGACGTACCCGACCAGCGCCAGCGCGCCCACACCGATGCCGATCTTGGTGGTCATGCTCATGCCGGCCTGTGCGACCTGCTCGACCTCTGCCGAGGCGTGCGCGGGCTCGATTTCCGCTACCGGCGGCACCGGAGGTGGCTCGGGCAACGGCGGAGGCGGCGTGGAAGGGCTGATCTTCGGCTTGCGCACCGGCGCGGCGCGCAGAGACGGTGGACGCGGAGTGGGCTTCTTCGCTGCCTGCGCGGCTTTGACTGCCGCCACGTAAGCAAGCAGATCGGCCGCCTTCTTGTCGTTCGCCGCCTTCACAGCGGCAGCGTAGGCCAGCAGCGCATCCCGATCCTTGGCCGCCTTTACTGCTTGCGCGTACGCAACCAGATCCGCCGCGCGCTTGTCGTTCTGCGCCTTGACCGCCGCCGCGTAGACGGCGAGCGCCGCCCAGTCCACCGGAGCGGCAGTTGACTGCGCTGACGGAGTGACGGAGGCGGGCACTGGCGCCGCTGCGGCGCACACCGGAGCGACTGGCTTGAGTTTCGCGCAAGCCGCGTCAAAGTCCTCGGCGTTGCTCGCGTAGGCCATCGAACGCCTACCCTCACTGAGGGCCCACGCCTGAGCGCCGCACGTCTTGGGCCCGATCAGCCCATCGGTATTCAACAGCGCGCAGTGTCCAGCTTGCAAAGGCGTGTTGAGCGCATCTTGAATTCGCTTCACTCTTTCGTCGGGCCACTGGGGGCTCGGCGGCGCACCGAGCGCTCGGCCACGCCGCATCGTTCCGAACAGACCGCGCCCCGAGGCGCTTCCTAGGATGCCGTTCATGCTTTCACCGCTGCCTTCTTCGCGGCCATGATCAGGCCCTTCTTCTTCGCGTAGACGATCGCTGCGACACCCACCACGGCGGCGATGCCGAGCGGGAGCGCCATGCTGGCCTGCTTGACGGGAGGCGGCGGCGGAGGCGGAGGCGGCGGTGGCGCTACCACGATCTTGGCGGGAGCGGCAACCGCCGGACACGACAACGGAACCGAGTAGAAGTGGGGGCACGCGCTCGACGCCTTCGGAGAGAACTGTCCGCCCATGGCAAACAAGGCGCCACAGGTAGCCGCATCCCACACGTTCGTGACAGCGATCGGCTTGTAGCCGCTGCGCATCAACGCAGTATTTAGCTGCTGCTGAATCACGCCGATTTCTGCGTACCGCTGCCCAGCGTTGATCACGCACTCGCCGTCGCGATTGAGCGGCGGCAGCAGAGCGGAGCGCGTGGGAGGCGACGGGAGCCGCGGCGTCACCTGCACCGGAGGCGGGGGCGGCACGGCGGCCGGGAGCTTGGCTGGGAAGCTGACTGGGCCCGTCTTTGCGCAAGCCGCGCGAATGCTGGAGGATACCAGCAGCCCCGCGAGCGTAGCGGACACCTTGAGCTTGCCCGCCGTCACATCGGTGAGCGTCGCTCCCGCCGTGCCGCAAAGCAGACCCGAGACGCGGCCATCCTCTGGGATCGGCTGGAAACGCCCCGGCGCGAGCGCCTCGCTGTTCAACAGCTTCTGAAGCAACATGACCTCGGCGGCCGTTGGTGCCGGGATCGCTGCGGGAGCGATTGCAACGGCGACCTTGCTCGGCGCCGTCCAGGGGTAGAGAGGATCGCAACCGATCTGGAGCGATGCCTTGTTGAGCAGCGCCGCCAGCGGCGCGCTGAGCGACAGCTTGCCGGCCTTGACGTTGCTGACCGCGTAGTTGGCCGCACCGCATGTCGCCTTGCTCAGTTTGCCGTCGGTCGGGAGCGCCATCATCCCTCCGGGGCCGAGCACCTCGGCGTTCAGGCCGCCTTGAATCGCCGCCACGTCCGCTGCCGTCAGGACCGCGGGAGGCGAAGCAGGCGGCGGCGCAGCCTGCGCAGCAACGATCGCGCGGCACGCCGTGACGGCCGCAGGAAAGTAGGTGGCGAACACGATCGCGAAGTCGTCCGCTGGCTCGGGCTCGGTCGGGGCGGCCACGTAGGAGCGCTGGAACGCATCGAGGCCAACGCATGTGCCACGATCAAACATGCCCGTCTCTGCGACCTTCGGAAGCCCACGCGCGCCTAGCTCCGCGTTGAGCATCTGCTGCCAGCGACGCGCCTCGGGGTGCACCACTCCCACCGGGAATGGCAAGGTGGTCACCGGCTGCGGGGGTGCACACGTCGGCACCACCGGGGCCTTGGTAACATAGCCACAACCGGCAGCAAATTGCTTACCGTACGCGGCCAGCAAGCTGGTCAATTCGGGACCGATCTTGCCCTTGGATGCCCAGGTCATCGCGCCGCAAGCACTCGGACCGATTAGCCCATCCACGCTGAGCTTGGTGGAGCACCCCGCGCGCACAAGCTCCACGTTCAGCAGTTCCTGTAGCTTTTTGACCCGCGCATCAGCCCACCACTGACCTGGAACGCCCGCGGGCAGGCTGCCTCCCGTGCTCGTGGTCGGCGTGGTCGTCTTGTCCCACGCGATCACGGGCTCCAGGTTGTCCAGCCAAGCGGTGTAGCTGTCGTCACCAAGAGGACGCCCGCGCTTGCTGCTACTGAGCACCCCGTTGGCGCTGGACCGACGCCTACCGCTGCCGAGGGAACCGAGCGACATGGATCAAAACCAGCCCTTCTTCTTGCCAACGACAGCCAGCCCGACGGCGAGCACGCCGCCGCCGATCATGGCCCACGTGCCGGCGCCCATCATGCTCGCCTTGGCGGGCTCGACGGGAGGAGCGGGAGGCGGCGCCACGACCACGGGCGGGGCGGCGTACACCGGCGGCGCCTTCACCACGGTGGTGGTGCTCCCGCCGCCACCCGGAGCGGTCGCGCCTTTCGTGGCGCACACCGCAGAGTAGACGGTGCCCATGGCGCCCAGGTTCGCGTCGATTGCCGCCGCGGTGCTCGCGCTCGCCAGCGACCGCCCCGGACCGCGATACCAGGCGATGGCGCCGCAACCCTTGGCGCCGAGCTTGCCATCCTGGGTGAGGCTGGTGAGTCCTGCCGTCGCGAGCACTCGGTTCAGGTACCCCTGAAGCTCGCTCACTCGCGAGTCGCCACTCTCTCCCGAGCCCTGGCCCCTGAGCGGGGGCGCGGTCGGGCCCTTGGCGGCGACGACGGCGTTGGGGTCATCGATCATCGGCTGGAAGGTCGTGGAGTAGTCCGCACCGAGCGTGCCGAGCCCGAGCCCGTACAGCGACGGGCCGAACACTCCGCCGCCTTTCTGTTCCGTGCCGAACACACCGTTCCCCGCGTCCACGTCACCGAGCCCGCGCAGGGCCGGATTGCCGTCGTTGAAATCGCTCGGCTTGAACACGCTCTGGACCGACCGCATGTACGGCATCCCGAACGTGGGGCGCGTCCAGATCCCGCCGTGGAAGCGGGTCGGGTACGGGTGCGTCGTCGCGACGTAGGGGTTCGGTACTCCGTAGGCCATGGTTCAGCTTACCTTCTGCTCGGTCGTTCTCAAAACATTCGTGCACCGCTCGACCGCGGGAGTGCTCCGTACTGGACGAACTGCTCAATATCGTCTGCTGCCTGCTGAGCGGTGCCCCAGCGCGCGTGCTCGTGGCCGGGGATGCGAATGAAGAATTCGTCCCGCTTCATGCGCTTGATGAACAGGTTTTCGCCTGCGGGACCGCAAGGGACATTCACCTCGTCGCTCACGCGCATCTTGCGCAAGTCCGTGGCGGTGAGGCCCGACACACCGTTGCGCTCCAGCCCTTCATGGGCCCGCTCCCACCCGTACCCGCGGGGCAGCGCGGCGTACACTTCCGGCCGCTTCTTCTTCAGCAGCGACGCGAGCCAATGGCGCATGAAGCTGTAGAGCGTCTCGCGCCCGCTCTCACGACGTAGCTTTTTTGCGAAGTCCGCGTTGGCGCCGTAGATGGCTCGCGCGCGATCCGCAAGCTCGTCGGCGTACTGGCGTAGCGAGCCGTCTCCGCCGACGTAGCTCTCGACCTCGCCGATCACCGCGTCGGCCACGACCTCGGGAATCAGTGCGGTGGCGTCCTCCATCGACTTCGCCTGGCGTTTCGCGTTCGGCGCGTGGCGCCCCTTCTTCTCGACGACGAGCCGCTTCCTCCAGCCGCGCTCGGCCGCCTGGCGTCGGAAGCTGGCCGCCGCAATCTCGGCTTCCTCGTGCGTGTGGTACGACCCCACGACTCGCTCAGGAGCGGACGCCCCAGGATCGTAGACCGCCACCACGAAGCCGGCCCGTTGACCACGCGCGTTCGGCGCGTATCCCTCCGCGACCTGCATCGACCACTCCCACACCGGGTGTAGCTCGTCATCGAGCCATTCCGTGTGACCGAGCGCGATGGCGCACTCCTCGGCGAGCTTGGTCATGTTGACCTCGCCGGTGAGTCGCTCCACGAACGTGCCGGGCTCGCTGGCGAGCGCGTCCCGCATCCAGCCCTTCGCGATTGCGGAGTCCGGCCGCGCGTGGCGTCCCATCGTGACGCGCTCCTCGTGGGGGCTCATGCGACGCGCCATCGCTATCGCCGCTCCTGTGCCGCCCGGATCAGGTCGTCCAGGTCGCCGTCGTCGATCATGCGCGCGAGCGAGGTGTACGCCTCGTGCTGCTTCACGTTGTTCGCGTCGAGAGCGTCGTTCGCCAGTCCGAGCGCGATGGCGTGTGGCGTGACGCTCGCGAGCACCGCTGCCACGTGGTCGGCGCCGAGGCGGCGTTCCACACCGCCCAGATCGAGCATCAGGCCCCAGTTGGGGGCGTGGCCTGTCGCGCCCTCGGGAGCCGTGTACCAAATCTGGAGGCTGTCGTCGCCCGGTGTCCACTGCGCGTAGAACTGATCCGGTCGGGGCTCCGACTTGACGAATCGCTTGACGGTGTTCACCCCGCCGGACCGGTCGTGCTTGGCCCTCAGCCATGTCGAGCGGGCGGACGCCTTGAACGCTTCGACCTCCGGCCACCCCCCTTGGGGGCCAGACGCAGGAAAATGCGTTCGGATTGGCAGGTCGCTCACGACACCATCGATCTTGATCGCGTAGGACGTGTGCATGGGGCCGTCGCCGAACCATGCCTTGCTGCCGCGCGCGTTGGACTCGTGCGCCCTGTACCTGCTGCCGCGGCTTCGCAGGATGCGCTCATTCTCCGCCTCGGTACGACTTCTTCGCTTGTCGTCGTACTCGTTCCACTCCGCGCGCGACATTTCGCCTCCGTCGGCGGGATACGCCTCCGTGGCGCCAGGCGTGAACCGCGACGGACGGTGGCGCACCACCCTGCCGCTTGACAGAATCACGTCGTCCTCGTCCGTGGCGCCACCGCCCGCGTTGGACTCGTGCTCCGACGAGTACGGAACGTGATCGGCGTCGGCATCATAGTCAACGTCGCCATCTTCGGTGAGGTGGTTGGCCACCCCAGAGCCGTCCATCTCGAAATCGCCCCCGCACTCGTCGCATGACTCCGGGCCCGCGTTCGCCCGCATCGGCTCCCCGTGTGCCGAGATGACGCCGTGACCGGGCACGTGCTTGACGTTTGCCACCTTGCGTGCGCCCGGGAACGCCGCCAGCACCGCGCGGATCTGGCCGCTCGTCGTAGCGCTCGGCGACTCCTTCGGGTCGAGCACGACCACCTCGCCGTGGATGCGGCTCGCGATCGGGAGCGCGTAAGAGTAGACGGTGTCGCCGTCCGTGCTGCACGTCGCCTCGCGGTGCGGGCGACGGGCCGCGAAGGCGTTGATCACGGCGGAGACGTTCTTGCGCGCGTTCTCGACCAGGCTGTGCCGCCCCCTGTGGATCTGGCCCCGTGCCTCCTCCCAGCTTGGAAGATCGGCCCAGCGGGGATCGTTACTCAGACCCTCGCGCTCGTGGTGCTCGCAGATCACCTCACCGGGCGGGAGGTGCTCGCCGCAGATGCGGCAGTGGCCGGCGGCGGCGTTGGGCTCGTGCTCCGACAAGTAGGCGCGGGGAGTATCGAATTCGTCGATGAGCTTGCCTCGCGCGTGCCCAGCAGCGTCCTGCCGAAGCTCTGCCTGCTCGATGTCCCCCGACCGCACGGCGGAGTCGAAGAACTTACGGGCAGCAGCAAGCGTTGCAAAGAAAAGCTCCACGGAACCGCTCACGGTACTTTGGCTCACGTCGTACGCAGTGCCCAGGTACGGGAGGTACCCGACCATCGCCCCGGCCTCTCCCGCAGGGACCAGATGCTCCGCACCGGGCGGCGGATTTTTGATTCCAAGCGCGTTCTTCTTCATGGCCTTGTCGTCCTCGGATCCGATCCCGAATGAAAAGTTGCCGTCGAGCTTGAGGTGCACGGGGTTGCCCGTCATCCGCGCCGCGCGCTGCAACACATCAGCCTCGCCGAACGCGCCATGCTTGAAGTTGAACTGACCACTCATCGGGTCGAGCTTGATCACCTTCTCACGACGATAGACAGCGAGCGCCCGCTCTGCTTCCTCCCGAGAAAGCCCGGCGCGGTCCATGGCGTATTCTATGAACCGGTCCATAGCGTTTTGCTGCCGCGTCACCAGGGCGCGGGCGCCCGCTCGCAGGTCCGAAGATCCGCCGTTCGCCGCCATGCCGCTCATCCCTCTGTGCTTCGCTTTGTACGCGAGGTACGCCGACGGTTCGCTCGTGGCGCCTTCTGCTGCCGCCTTGTATCCGTGGTAGTAGTCGCGCCCCTGCCGCTTCACGACGGGAGGTCGCTCGCCGGTGCCGGTCGTGCAAAGCTGCCGGACGTGGCCTGCCTGCCGGTCACGGCGCCCCGCCGCGAATCCCTCGGCGAACGTGCCGGAGCCGCTGTTCGCCTCGTGCTCGATCCCGAACCAGCTTTCCTCCTCGGCGCACTCCGGGCAGACCACGCCGCCTTCGCCCAGGTCCACCATCGGCACGTCGCACCGCGGGCACGGGTCGCCCGTGCGCTCCGATACCGGCACGGCCGCTGGCTCGAATTCGCCCTGGAGCACCTGCTCCTCCGTCTCCGCGCAGCGCGGGCACGTCGTCCCGTGGGCGCCGTAGTCGATCATCGCGGTGCCGCACTCCGGGCACGGCTGCCCCACGCGCGCCAGGTCCGTGTCGCTCTCCTCTGCCTCGGCGTACCACGTGTCGCCGCGGCCCTCGGCCTCGACGATGCGCCCGGTGCGCCCGCGCTCGTCCTCGAACCGCGAGCTACCGGCCACGGGCTGATAGCCCTTCGCCCGGAGCAGGTCGAACGCCGACTGGTAGGAGAGCGGGCCGAGGCGCATGAGTGATCACTTCTTGCCGGCGTTCTGCGCCACAAGCGCCGTGGCGCCGAGCCCGACGCTTCCGAGCAGCACGCTCGCGATGGCGCCGCCCCACGAGTAGGTGCGCTCGTCCGCGCGGCCCGGCGCGAGCGCCTTGCCCACGATCCAGCCCGCGCCGAAGCGCAGCCCCATCCCGAGCAGGATGGTGGTGAGCGTGGTGGCCGCGGCCACGCCGGTCAGCACGCCGGCCTTCGTTTCGCTGATCACGTCGGTCGCTTCACCGAGCGCGCCCGCGAAGGGGGACACTCGGCTCGCCACCTTACGGAACGTGCCGCGCTGCCGCGGACCGACGGGGCCCATGTTGTACGCGCCCATGCCGTTCATGCCGAACGCGCCGATGCCGTTCTGCGCGAAGTATTCCCCTGTCCCGCTGGCGGCGCGGATCCCCTCCGGCCGCTGGAGCACCGAGGCAGGCGTGGGATGGGAGTGCGACTCGAACGCTGGCGCGCCCGCCGCCGCCGACTGGATCCCAGGATGCGCGTGCGGTCCGAAATACTCACCGAGTCCGTTGGCCATGGTTCAGTGCCTTCTCCGGGTGGACTTCCGGCTGTTGCGAGCTTGCGTCTTGCCTGGCTTGCGCATGAAGTACCAGAGCGCGCCCACGGCGACCGCGGCGCCGCCCGCGAGGAGCGCCGCCTTCTTACCGTCCATCCCTGCGAGCCCCAAGCCGGAGATTGGCGCTCCCCCCGGCGTGATCTGCTCGGGGTTCTGGACGACGTTGGTGATTGACTGGAACGGCATGGCCCCGCGCGAGGTCTGCTGCACGACCGGAGCGAACGGCTGGTTCAGTCCGCGCTCGATGAACGCGACCTGCGCGCTCGTGTCGAACGCGATCGGGCTGTTCGGCACGACCACGATCGGACGCCCCGTGGTCACGTCCCGCACCTCGCTCGGGTGGAACATGCGCTCGCGCGCGAGGTAGCCCGGGAGTGAGAACCGCACCTGGAACACGCCTGCGTCGCCATGAATGTTCGGCGGCGTCACCTCGGGGTTGTCGAACACCCCGTTGTTCTGCACGTCGTCCATTTCGGCCATCAGCCGAAGCTCGTTGAGCGCGAAGCCGGAATCGGCCTTCTCGTCCTGCACCTCGTCGTCGGTGCCGGCCAGGTGGCGACCGTGCGCCTTGTCGATCAGGGCCTGGTAGTGCGGAGCGGTGCTGGACGAGTAGCGGGTGTCGCTCGCTCGGTTCACGTCCGACCACATCGACGGGGGGGTGCCCGTGTACGGCTGCGATGGGTACTGCGGATAGCGGCTCATGGTTGGAACCTACCTTGCTTCGCGGCGTGCCGCGACTTTCGTGCAGTGAGCGTCAAGCGGCCTTCTTCTTTCGGCCGAACGCCAGCCAGCCGCCGATGGCGACCACCGCGACGATGGCCAGCAGGCCACCCGTCCCGAATCCCGCCTGGGCAACTGGCGGGGGCTCGTCCTCCTCAGAGGGAGCGGTCACCTCCGGCGGCGCACTCGGGGGTGGGGCGGGCGGTGGGCTCTGCTTCGGCGGAGGCGGCGCGCCCGGCGGCGGGGCCGTCAACGCCGGGGGCTTCATCGGGGGCGGCAGGGCCTTCGGCGGTGCCGGGGGCGGCGTCGTGGCCTGCACGGCCGGCGGCAGCGCCGCTCGCACTTTCACCGCCTGCGCGTAGGCGACAAGCTGTGCGGCCCGCTGGTCGGCCTGCGCCTTCACCGCCGCGACGTAGGCGAGCAGGTCGGCTTTTGCCTTCGCGTCGCGCACGGCCTGCGCGTAGGCGATCAGGTCAGCCGACCGCTTCTCGTTCGCCGCCTTCACCGCGGCGGCGTACTTGGCGACCGCGGCCCAATCCACCGCGGGGGCTGGCGCCCGGCGCGGGACCGCGGCGCGCAGCGTCGGCGGGCGCGTCGGCGGGCAAATCGGAAGCGTCTCGACCCAGCACGGCAACGTCGTGGGGAGGTCGAGCAGCCCGAGCCCACGCAACACCAGCGGCTTGCAGGCGGCGTGCGCCGCGTCGTGCTGCGCCTGCGTTGCGCACGCGGGGTACTGACTCGGGTCGCCAGGGCCCCTACGATCGTAATCGGTTCCAAGGTCGTGGTAGCTCATGGTGATGGTCCTCGCGGTGCAGCCCTAGTCGATTTTCCACGCTCGCCACGTCGTGACGCGAGCGAGCATCGTGGCCTCGCGCGTGCCGGCGACGGTGTCCACCACGATCCAGCGCCCGCTCTTGGGCTCCTTCACGCGCGAGAACACGTGGCTGAAGTTGTTCGGTGCGCCGAAGCCGACGGTGACGAATTCCGCTTCGCGCCCAAGCTGGCGCGCCATCGTCGAAATCAGCAACGCGGCGTCATCGCAGTCACCGACTGCGACGCCGTGCCGCGAGATTTCCTCGACCAGGCGCTGCGGATCTTTCACAAGCTCCAGCGCGATCGGGTCGTTCGCGTACTTCACCTTCTCGCCGACGAAATTTCGGACAGCAAGAATCTCCGACAGGTAGTCCTTCGGCTGAAGGCCGCGCGTGCAGTATTCGACCGCGCCCCGCACGAGCATCGACCGCTCACCGCGAGCGCCCAGGCATAGCTCGCGCATGGTGTCGATGGTGGTCTGCGGTCCGCGGAACGCGGAGATTCGGGTCGGCGGCGAGTCGGTTATTGCGGGCATGGCGGTGCCTTGCGGCGCGCCTCGAAATCGAACCGGCCCCCAGCCTACCTGCTACCCGGCTACCCCGGCAAGAAACGTGCGCCCCGGCGGCGCCCGGCGCTCAGGTGCCGGTCTTTTTCGGGGGCTTGCCGTCGGGAGTGGGCTCGCCGTCGCCATCCTCGACGCGATGCCCGCGTAGCAGCACGCGCGCGGCGGGGTCGCCCTTCCAGAACGGTTCGATCCATTGGCGACGGCGGAGCGAGTGCCGCGGACCGTGCGCCTGGTTGGTGAAGTGGCCCCGCACGAGGAACTGCACCTTGGGGCTCCCACCCCGGCGCGGGCCAGTGAGAGCCTCGGTCACCGAGTCGCGCAGATCGATCGTCACGGGCTGCGCGAGCAGGTAGCGCGAGCCATCCGGCGGAG
>Ga0315295_10003399_pt1 | contig 13566 bp, 9 predicted proteins | sample YL17G14_0_MG_FD_204453 | JGI IMG/M metagenome (GOLD analysis project Ga0315295, IMG submission 204453) | Sediment microbial communities from Yellowstone Lake, YNP, Wyoming, USA - YL17G14_0 | ecosystem: Environmental > Aquatic > Freshwater > Lake > Sediment | place: USA: Wyoming | collected... | reverse complement strand
CATGGTCTCCTCTCGTTGTTTTTGTTGCCACTGCTCCAAGAATTGAAGAGTGGTCAGGTAATCGAGAGCTTGATGTGGTCTTACTGTATCATATATTATCTCCTACTCCAATAGTTCCCTCCTCAATTCAGCGATATCAAAGGAGCATCTTGTCACTTCATAGAACTCCTCCATGTGGGTCCTGTGAGCTCGCTCTACACCCCCATTTAGCTTCGGGGAACGCAGCGGCAAAATGAAGAGTTTGATCTTACGCCTTTGGCATTCCTCCTCGAACACCGCTTCAAATTCTGAGCCATCATCAAAGCCTTGCTGTGGAGTCCATCCAGCCACTGCCGGGCAGTCTCCCGCCTGAGGCGGACGACGGTTGCATCATCATCACCTCCTGGGTGATAGTTTACTCCAATCTAAGTTAGATTGGAATTCTCTCTGCAATCTATGGTTCGGGGGAGACCGTCACCACTTGACAATGGCAGAGACTGTGATATTATATTACTAACAAGGTGAAAAGTTTGCAGGTTGAAAATATAATGATAGATAAATCCAAGCATCGGCCCTCAGACAAGCAAGCATATCGGTTCTTGCAACTTTTCCTCGAGGCGTCGGCCAGAACGACAGCACCCAGGCCCGAGGAATTGACCATCCTAACAGGTCAGCTGGCTGCGCTGCACTATCAGGGGCAGGCCCCGCCCATTGACGACCCAGTCGGCCTGTACCGGGTTATGGACTTCCTCCGCCGAAAGGGAAGCCCAAGGATGAGCGAACTCGGCCGGGCCCTTTCGGTGTCGCTCTCCACCGCGACGCGAATAGCAGAGGTCCTGGTGGACACCGGGTATGCAGAGCGATTATCCGATCCCAGTGACCGCAGGCTAGTCCGACTTACTCTGACCGACCACGGTAAGAGGGCTCACGATGTCATCGAGCGCTTCTTGCTGCAAAACATTAGAAAGAATCTCGACTTCCTCACAGTAGAGGAACAGGCCGTTTTCCTTGCCCTTGCTGACAAAGTAACGGCCGCTATTAGGAGAGACGCAGCCCATCAGGAATAGCGCCATAAGGAGGGAGAGAACTAATGGGCACAGAAGAGAGATACGATATTGTTGTGGTAGGCGGAGGCCCTAACGGTGTGACGGCGGCGGCATATCTGGCCAAGTGCGGCCTCAGCGTATGCGTGCTGGAGGAGAGGCCGGAAGCGGGAGGGGCTTGCGAGAACACGGAGCCCATACCTGGAGTGCGCATCAATCCGCATGCCATGCTCATGTATGCAGCGCCAGCCCCGGGATTCGAGCAGTTGGAGCTGTGGAAGTACGGCTTCCGTATGGACTGGAATCCCACCATGGTGGACTTGGCACAGCTGGCAGAACGGGGTGTGCCGACCACGGAGGGGCTATCACCGCTCACTGAGAAGGACATGATGGGCTGGGCCAAGATAAGCGGCATGCTCACTCAGCCCCCGTTCATCAAGGAGCTCCTGCGCGCCACCTTCTGGTGCCCGCCGCATCCCCCTGAAGTGGAGGTGACGGCTGAGAACATCCCCTATATGCAGGTGTATAAGCAGCACCAGCCGGATGTGTGGACAGAGGAACTGCTGGAGATGACCCTGTTCGACCTCATGGACGAGTATTGTGAGACCGATCCCTTTAAGGTGCAGCAGGCAGTAATATCTTGGTACTCGGGGGCTGCTGCTCACTGGGAGGGGGTGGCTATCCCCTCCCTTGGCTGCAACATAACCCTTAATATGTACAAGACTAGCGTCCCCCGCGGCGGGATGCACGGCTATTTCCACGCCATCCACCGTGCTGCGGTGGCCCACGGTGCGGTGGTACGCACCTGCTGCCCCGTAGACGAGATCATAATAGAGAACGGGAGGGCAGTCGGGGTGCGGCTCAGGGAAAACGCTGCACGAGGCGAGAAGAAGATCTGGGCGGATAAGGCGGTGATCAGCGGCGTAGATATCAAACAGACCTTCCAGAAACTGATGGGGCCGCAGCACCTGGACAGGAGCTTCCTCAAGAGGATAGAGGACATCAGCATCAAGGGTGGCAGCATCTACTGCTCTCACATTCTCACCAAGGAACGCCTCCGCTGTCGACCTCAGTTCAGGGGCATGCTGGCGGGGGATCCAGGGATCGGACCATACCCCTGCGACTCGAGGGCTATCTACTACGAGCACGCAGCAGATGTGGATGGCAAAAAGGGCAACCCCACCATGCCGCCTGAGAGGGTAATGTGGATCGGGACTCCCTACTCCAGGTTCGATGCCACCGACCCGCAATGTACCATCCCTGATCGCTATCTGATCTCTCCTATATACCTCTATGTCCCCCCGCCGGAGTATCACGTGCAAGGGCGGGACGCCATAAACAGGGTCAAGGAGAAGACGAACGCCTACATTCGTAAGGCCATGAGCCAGGTGGTGGAGAACCTGGATGAGGACAACATCGTCTATCACTGGGCTAACACCCCCTATGAGTCCGAGTTCCGCAACACCGGCCTCATCGGGGGCAATTGGTGCGGCACCCGTCACTGCGGTGACCAGTGGGCGGAGAAGCGCCCCCTGCCGGAGTTGGCCCGCTATCGCACTCCCATTGACGGTCTCTACCTCTGCAACCAGACGGCCGGACACCCTGGGGGCTTATGCCTGATGGCCATCCCTTACAACCTGATGCATATCCTTATCGAGGACGGGATCGCCAAGCCCGGCGATTGGTGGTATCCATCGCCGTGGTACATACCACAGCAGGGCAAGATATCGGCGATACCCCGCCACTAGAACAGAGAGGAGGACACTATGCCAGCGCAAATATATCCAGAGATCTTCCAAGAGTTTCCCCTGGAAAGCGAATGGGATGTCATCGTCATCGGTGGCGGACCCAATGGGCTGATAGCCGCAGCCTACCTCGCTAAGGCTGGGGTCAAGGTGGCCGTAGTCGAGCGTCGCTACGAGATCGGGGGCGGTCTGCTTACGGAGGAGGTCCTCTTCCCCGGCTATTACTCCAACGCCCATGTGGTCTATCATATGATGGTCGACTATATGCCCGTGATCAAGGACTTCAACCTGGATCGCCACGCCCTGGTCTGGATAAAGCCTAATCTCCAGACGGCCATGGTGTTCAAGGACGGGAGTTCGCTGCTCCTTACCCGCATGATAGAGGACACCAAGGACTCCATCAGCAAGTTCTCCACAAATGACGCTGTCGCTTTCGGCAAAGTGATGCGGACCTGGCACAAGATGGTGAGCGAGATACTGGCCCCGGCCACTTATGTGCCCACCATGGCCCCCATAGATCTGGTGGTGGCCATGCAGCGCACCGAGATCGGCCGCGAGTTACTGGAGATAAACGAAGAGAGCCCTCTGCAGATCATCACCGATCTCTTCGAGGACGACCGGGTACGGGCCTTCATGCTCTATGCGAGTTGTATGTGGGGGCTGGACCCCCGGGAGACGGGGGTAGGGCTCTTCGTTCCCCTTCTTCTTGACCGGGGGATAAATAAGTGCTACTGCTACGGCGGCTCACACAAGTTCGCCGGCGCCCTGGCCCGGGAGATCATCGGTGCCGGGGGTACCATCGTGGACGCTGCTGAGGTGACCAAGATACTGATGGAAAACGGCCATGTCGCCGGGGTAGAGATCGCCGAGGGCCGCACCCTGCGCAGCAAGGTGGTGATGTCTACCCTGGACCCTCACACCACCTTCCTACACCTGGTGGGAGAGAAGCACCTGCCGACGACGCTCAGGGACTCGGTAAAGCGGTGGAAGTACGACAAATGGAGCTTCTACACCCTTCACGTAGCCTCTGAGGAGGCCCCTCGCTATGCCTGCGACGACCCCTGGGCCAGCGAGGCCTTTATGACCATCTTTGGGTTTGAGGGCACCGACCAGGTGCTCTCCCACTGGGATAACGTGGTAGCGGGTAGAATCGATAACGCCAGCTTCGGTGGACATGCCACCTGCGAAAGCCTCCTCGACCCCCACCTTGTCCACTCCCCACATGGCGGGTATGTCTCCTTCTTTCAGATGCATGCCCCCTACGAGATAGAGGGGGGGTGGGAGAAGCGGGGTAAGAATCTGGAGGAAGCGATACTTGCCAAATGGGAGAAGGTGGCCCCGAACTTCAAACGGGATAAGGTTATCGCCACCACCCACGAGACTCCAATGGGCATCGAGACCCGCTTCCCCAACATGCGCCGCGGTGGGATAAAGCAGGGCGACTACACCCCCATCCAGTTGGGATCCTTCCGTCCCAACCAGGAGTGCTCCAGCACCAAGACGCCCATTGAGGGCCTTTATGTCTGTGGCGTCTCCACCTACCCAGGGGGGCTGGTGTTGGGGGGGGCGGGCTACCTCGGTGCCAATAAGGTGGCAGAGGATCTCGGCGTTAAAAAGTGGTGGAAGCCCATGCCGGAGATAGAGCGCTACGTCAAGACCTATCTGGGGTGAGCGTGAGCCGCCCCTGAAAATCCGCCCAATTGCAATGTTAGACTGGGGAATGAGAAAGAGAGACTTGGATAGTCAGGAAAACATCCGGCTAAAGAGGCCGTTGACAATGCCATCTTGAAGAAGGTGTTTCGATAGAGGGAGTCACCTTCACATGAAGAGAAAGCAGGAGGGTGCCCTCACTGGGTACCGTGTTCTGGACCTCGCCGATAGCAGGGGTGCTTATTGTGCCAAGTTGCTCGCCGACCTGGGCGCGGATGTTATAAAGGTCGAAGAGCCTGAGGGAGACCCTGGTCGTAGGATACCCCCCTTTGCGGGCGATGCGCCGCATATTGAGAAGAGCCTCTATTTCCTCCACCGCAACGCCAACAAGCGGGGAATAACCCTTGACCTGGAGACGGGCGAGGGTAGGGCCATTCTTCAGAGCTTGGTGAAAACGGCAGATGTTCTGGTGGAGAACTCGCCGCCGGGATATATGGTGGGACTGGGTCTCGGCTACCCGGTGCTCAAGGAGATAAACCCAGGGCTAGTCATGGCTAGTATTACTGAATTCGGGCAAAGCGGCCCTTACAGGGACTACAAAGGCTCCAACCTCGTCGACTTTGCTCTTAGTGGCGTCATGATCACCAGCGGCTTCCCCGGGAAGACCCCCTGCATGATGCCGGGGACGCCTGCCTATGATGCGGCCTCCGTGGTGGTGGCCATATCGATACTCGCCGCACTCTACAACCGCGCTGCTAGCGGACGAGGGCAATATATCGATGCCTCGGTGCACGAGGCCTCCCGCATCGGGCTCTACCCCTGGCCAGTGCCCACCTACTCCTATAGCCTCAACCTGGATGGCCCGCCGCCAACCATTGAGACGCGGCTAGGGCCATCCGTATACCCTGTCTACCCCTGCAAAGACGGCTTCATCCGGGTTGTGGCATTAACCCCTAGACAATGGGATGCCCTGGTGCGGGTACTGGGAAGCCCAGAGGTGCTCCTTTTGCCTGAATGGAGGGAGTTCCTATACCGCATAGGCAATGCCGACGACCTGTACGCGCTGATGTTCGAGTTCACTATGAAGTACACCATGCTTGAGCTTTTCGAGGCGGGCCATCGTGAAGGGGTGCCTATCGGCCCGATACTGAATATAAAGGGCTTTGTCGACAATCCCCAGACTAAAACCAGAAAGTTCTTCATCGAAATCAACCACCCCATTGTAGGCAAGGCTCTCTACCCTAGACCGCCTTACAAATGGAGCGTGACGCCGGCAGACATCCGACGACCTGCCCCGCTTCTGGGAGAACACAACAAGGAGGTGCTTCGGCAAGAGCATACCTCACCAAGAATTAGCCAGACGGCTTCAGTTGGGGAGAACAGGGCACCGCGCTTTCCTCTGGACGGGATCAAGGTGCTCAGCTTCGGTACTGGAGCGGTAGTTCCCGACTGCGGCAAGATATTGGGGGAGCTCGGCGCCGATGTCATCAAGATAGAGTCCAAAGAAAACCTGGATTTCATGAGGACCATTGGGCTGGATATCAACAACATAGCCGGGTTCAACGAGTCAAACCGTAACAAGCGGAGCTTCGGGGTCAATCTCAAGAAGGAGAAGGGAAGAGAAATAGTAAAGCGTCTCATCAAGATGAGCGATATTCTGGCGGAGAACTTCCGCGGCGGGGTAATGAAAGACTTCGGGCTGGACTACGAGAGCGTACGCCATCTCAACCCGGAGATCATTTACCTCAGCAGCCAGGGCTTTGGCGGTGGAGGGCCTTACAGCGACTTCCAGGCCTATGGTCCGCTGCTCTCCTCCGCCTCCGGCATGCTCTCCCTCTGGTGTCATCCCGATGACCCCTATCCTGTGGGTTCCAATGCCCCCCTTCCTGACCATGTGGCCAGCAAGCACCTGGTGGTGGCGGCGCTAGCCGCCCTCGATTACAGGCGCAGGACGGGCAAGGGGCAGTTCGTAGACATGGCTCAGACAGAGGTGGCGGCTAGCCTCATCGGTGAGCACTATCTGGAGTATACCATAAACAAGCGAATTCCGACGCCGCTGGGGAACCGAAGCCTTTATGCCGCGCCCCATGGCTGCTACCCCTGCATGGGAGAGGATAGTTGGTGTGCCATCACTGTGTTCAACGATGAGGAGTGGCATGGGTTATGCGAGGCCATTGACAATCCTTTCTGGACTCATGACCCCAAATTCGCCGATACCCAGCGACGGCTTGAGAATGTTGAAGAACTGGACAGGCTGGTAGGGGAATGGACTGCAACGCGCGACGCCCGCGCGGTGATGGAGACCCTGCAGCGCGCCGGGGTAGCTGCTGGCATTGTCCAGCGTGCCACCGACACCCTTGATGACCCACAGCTCAAGCATCTGGGCGCCATAGTTGAGTTAGACCATCCCGTAGCTGGCAAAAGGCTCTATCCGGCCATTCCCTTCAAGATGTCCAACACGCCACCCCTCAAGAGCACCCGCGCTCCCCTGCTGGGAGAGCACACTGACGAGATCTGCCGCAAGCTCCTGGGAATGTCGGAGGATGAGATAGAGAGGCTCAAAGGGGAAGGCGTCTTGGAGGGGCCAGCCACTTGATATTGCAAGAAAAGGAGGTATGAGCATTGAAAGCAGCGGTACTATACGAGGTCAACAAGTTGCTCAGTGTAGAGGATATCCAGTTGGATGAGCCCCAGGGACAGGAGGTGCTGGTGAGGCTTGTGGCCTCGGGGGTGTGCCACAGCGACCTGCACTGCATAAAGGGCGACATCCCCCAACCACTGCCTATGGTACTGGGGCACGAGGGTGCGGGCGTAGTGGAGAGGGTGGGCCCCAGCGTTACCACGCTCCAGCCCGGCGACCACGTGGTGCTTATGGTGTCCTTCTCGTGCGGGAAATGCCGCTACTGCGTCGAGGGTAGACCCACCATGTGCGTTGGGAACATGGACACCTTGGCGATGGGCTCCCTCCCCGGAGGAGCAAAGCGCCTCCGCAAAGGAGACCAGGAACTGAGCCACTTCATGGGTATTGCCAGCTTTGCTGAGTATACGGTGGTGCATGAGCGTCAAGCGGTGAAGGTGCGGGAGGATGCCCCGCTGGAGGTGGTCTGTCTTCTGGGTTGTGGTGTCAGCACCGGGATCGGCGCTGCCATCAACACCGCCGGGGTGAGGCCCGGCGAGAGCATCGCCATCTATGGCTGTGGGGGCGTTGGGTTGAGCGCAGTCATGGGTGCTAAGCTCGCCGGGGCGGGCAAGATAATCGCCATCGATACTTTAGATAAGAAGCTGGAGATGGCAAAAGATTTAGGGGCAGACTATGTGATCAATGCCTCCCGGGAAGACCCTCAGTCCAAGGTCATGGAACTTACAGGAGGAGGAGCGGATTATGCCATAGAGTGCGTAGGGAATGTGGAGGTCATGGCGACGGCGATGGGTTCCATTCACGGCGGTGGTAAGTGTGTCATAATGGGGTCAGCCCCCATAGGCAGCATGCTCAGCATCGCACCATATGAGTTCCTGTTGGGGAAAACCATCACCGGTAGCGTGCAGGGGGGCATAAGACCCTTCATTGATATTCCGAGGTTCGTCGACCTGTTTATGGATGGCAAACTCCCCATCGACAGGTTGATTACCAAGACCTACAGCCTGGAAGAGGTAAACGACGCATTCGAGGCGCTAGAGAAAGGTAAGGTCATGCGTAGCGTAATCAAGCTCTAGCCCTTGGAATCGCAGAACATGCGGTAGTCTTAATAAGGAGGTTATGATGCCGGATACCACTTTTGATGCGGTGATAGTAGGAGGGGGAAACAAAGCGCTGCTGCTTGCCCTGTACCTGGTGAAGTACGGCGGCATGAGCGTGGGCATTTTCGAGAGGAGGCATGAGATCGGGGGCTGTCTTGCCACCGAGGAGAGCGCCGCCCCCGGTTTCCGCGGCAATACTCATGCCACAATCATCCTTCCCTGGTATTACCTGCCGGTGTGGCGCGATTTTCCCGAGTTCTGGGACTATGGAGCGCAATGGGAGCAGTATCTTTGCAGCGATGGAGGCGTCTTCAGTGATAAAGAGAACTGTCTTGCCATTTACAGCCTGAAGCACGACCCCAAGCAGGAGCGTACTGCCAAAGAAATAGCCCGCTTCTCCCAGCGGGACGCTGAGAAATGGCTGAAGCTATGGGAGCTGTTTCAGAGTGACGAGATGCAACGAGTTCAGATAGACAACATTTTCCTGCCCGCTGAACTCAGGACCTCTCCTGAAGTGATGGAGAGGCAAGTGGCCATCTTACCCAAGGCCTTTGAAGCCGGCTTTATTCCCGATTCGATATTTATGACCTCTAGCATGATACGTGCAGCGCGGGAGCATTGGGAGAGCCAGGAGTTACAGTTCTGTATGTTGAGATTCGTCGTATCCGGGGTAATTGACGTCAGCGATCCCGGGTTTGGGCCGCAACTGTTGGGGATGGCTGGGACGCTCCCCACCATAGGCTTCAACAGAGGGGGTACTCACCAGATAGCCCATGCTGCTCACCAAATATTGGTGCAGAGTGGGTGTAAGTTCTTCACGCATGCTGAGGTGGACAAGGTCATTATTGAAAACGGAGAAGCCAAAGGCATAAAGCTCATGGATGGCAGTCAGGTTAGTGCCAGAAAACTGGTTGTTAGCGCGGGGCTGAGCACCGAGCAGCTCTGTTTCGACCTAATAGGCCGGGAACATATTGATCCAATACTAACAAGACGTGTTGAGCTTCTGGAGAGGACTTTCGGCTGTCTTATGTGGTACACGCTTGCTCTACACAAGGCCCCCCAATATAAGGCAGCCGCCTTTAATCCTGATATAAACGAGTGTATGTGGCTGGGGATGGCACGGGATCCCGACCCTGAACACATTGCCAGGGAGTGCCACTATGTCAAGCTTAAAAAATGGCCCCCACTGGATGATTACTGTATTAATGTCTGGTGTCACAGTCTGGTTGATCCATCATATGCACCCCCTGGGAAACATACTGCCCAATGTGAGCAAATAGTTGTTCCCGTCACTGCTCATACCGAAAAGGAGTGGCTGGAGATAAAGAAGCGCTATGCTGAGGAACTGGTTTCAATCTGGCAGAAGCATGCACCTAATATGACCTGGGACAATATCATAGGTGTTGATACCAACAGCCCTTACGACACCCTGCGTATGAAAAATATTGCACCCACCGGGCAAATGGGTGGACTGGATCGTACTCTATATCAGATAAACGAGAATAGACCTACTCCTGAGCTGGCTAACCACAGAACACCCATAAAGAACTTATACGCCACCGGGTGTCACTGGTCGGTTGGTTCCAGCGCCTCGGCGTCTGAGTCATACAATTGCTACAGGGTCATCGCCACCGACCTGGGGCTGGGCAAGCCCTGGGAGGAACCGGGAAAGGAAGAACCGGACTCCCTGATGCAGCAGATGCGGGCGATAGAGAAGAGAGTGCAGGACTCAGCCAAGGCGAAGGCTTAGGAGGAGGTAATGGCAAAAAAACACGATGTGATCGTGGTGGGGGGAGGGCCAGGGGGACTGACCTGCGCGGCGCTCTTGGCCAAATGGGGACTTAAGCCACTGCTCCTGGACAAAAACGAGAGCACCGGTGGCAAGGCGGTCACCATCTCCAGAAACGGCTTTATCTACGACCTAGCTCCCAAACTCCAGTGTCCGATGAGAGGGTCGGCCATCGAGAAGGCCCATGTGATGCTGGGAATCGAGTCCGAGCTCAGGCCGATCTACCTGGAGGGGGAGAAGGGGATAGCCATGTCGTACCGAAGCCGGGGCAGGGATAGGTACCGCACCGAGGTTCACTCCCAACAGGGCACGGACGCCGCAGGTCTGTTTGACCTCTTGGAGCTCAATGCCGAAGAGCGCGAGCGCACCGTGAGCATAATGACCGATATCGCCCTGATGTCTCAAGAGGGGCTGGATGCTCTGGACGGCCTGACATTTGAAGAATACCTGGCCCGGCATAAAGATGTGCCCGATGCTGTCTACAGCTACCTCGCCATGATGTCCAACAGCTCACTGGCTGAGCCTATAGACCTGGTCTCGGCTTCCGAGCAGGTGAGGATAATGCAGGATATATTCCGGGGTGGGGGTGGTGGGTACTACGCCGGCGGCTTCGGGCGTGTGCTCAATAACCTGGAAGAGGCAATCAGCGCCAACGGCGGTGAGGTAAGGACACAGACCCGCGTGGAGAGGATAGAGGTCTCCGATGGCCGGGTGATTGGGGTGGTGGCCGGGGGGAAGGAGTTCAAAGCCCCCATCGTGGTGAGCGACGCTGGTATCCAGCCCACGGTGCTCAGGCTGGTGGGCGAGGAGCACTTCGATAAAGGCTATGTGAATTATATAAAGGGCCTGGTCCCGGGGTGGGGCTTTACCGCGGTGAGATATTTCCTCAACAAGCCTGTGTTGAAGCAGGCCGCATACATGATCTACTCCGACGAGAGCTGGTGGAACATGGAGCGGTATGTGAGCATCCGAAAGGGGCGTGTGCCCGAGGAGGTGATCATCTTCGGCCTGGTTCCCTCCAACTACGACTCCACCATGTCCCCCTCGGGTAAACAATGTTTCATCGCCGGCACCATCTGCCCCCCCGACCCACAGGAACAGCAGGTACAGATGCTTTACGGCAAGATGGACGAAATGCTGGAAAGGGTATACCCTGAGGTGATGGACGCCCTCGACTACAAGGAGTATGAGGGCCCGGCGGAGATATCGGCCTCTACGCGAGACCAGGTGCTGCCAGGGCAGGGTGGGGAGTGCGTTGGCCTGGGGCAGGTGGTGGGCCAGTGCGGCAAATACAAGCCCTCGCCGAAGGCACCAATACGCGGGCTCTTCTATGTGGGCTGTGACGCCGGGAGCGCTGGCATGGGCACCCACCAGGCCGCGGACTCCGGTATCAAGGTAGCCCACATGGTGTTCTGGTACCACCGCCTGGGACTGGCGGCCCGCTGAAGAGATAAGACTAAGGAGGAGAAATGCCACAGCGTTATGACGTGATCATTATAGGGGCAGGCCCCAATGGCCTGGAGATGGGCGCATATCTCAGCAAAGCCGGGCAAAAAGTGCTCTTGCTAGAGAAGAGATTCGAGGCGGGAGGGGGGCTGGCCACGGAGCAGGTCACCCTGCCTGACTTCTTCCACAATACCCACGCCATCTACCACCTGATGGTGGACTACGCCCCCGTCTACCAAGACTTCCAGTTCGAGGATAAGTACAGTGTTAGGCACATCTGGCCCGAGCTCCAGTGGGCTATGCCTACTGCCGACGGCAGGTGCCTGTGCCTATACCGGGATCTGGACAAGACCTGTGCCTCCATCGCCCAGTTCTCGCAGCGGGACGCCAAGAGCTACCGTGAGATGGTGCGCCTCTACGACGAGATGATGAAGAAGATCATCGGTCCCATGACCTTCATCAAACCGGAGCCCGCTCCCATCATGGCATTCAAGGCGGAGAGGACGGAGCTGGGCAAACAGATGACCAGCATGTCCGAGAAAACGCCGGAAGAGGTCGTTAAGGACCTCTTTGAAAATGACCTGGTTAGGACCCTGATGCTTTACATTTGCTGTCACTGGAGCTTGGATTATGACCAGTCCGGTGTCGGCTATCTCATCCCCCTCTACCTAAACCGGGCCACCCACTACCGCCTGGTAGCGGGTGGCTCACACCGGGTATCCAACGCCCTGCTCAAAGCGATCTTCGAGAACGGAGGACAGATCAGGACCAACGCCCAGATCAAGCGCATCATAGTGGAGAATGGGACGGCGAAGGGGGTGGAGATGGAGGATGGCACCAAGATCATGGCCGACAAGGCGGTGGCCAGCACCATCGACACCCACCAGACCTTCCTCAAGTATGTGGGCAAGGACAAGCTGGAGAAGGACTTCGTGGACATGATCAATATCTGGCAGTGGGACGCCTGGAGTCTGTGCCATCTGCACCTGGCTCTGGCAGAACCTCCCAATTTCAAGGTGGCTGCTGCCAACCCTGAGATCAACAAGGCCTTCGTCTATCTCCTGGGCTATGAGAATCCTCAGGAACTGAAGAATCACTGGGAGGCCATGCGAAAGGGCGGGCTGCCGGAGAATGCCGGCTTCAACTGCTCCTTCCCCAGCGTTCATGATTCTTACCAGGCTCCTCAGGGTAGGGCCAGTGGCCTTATCTCCCAGATGGCCCCCTTCAACATGAAAGACGGTGGCTCTGAGAGATGGCTCTCCATCAAGGTGAAGGAGGAGTGGGCCAAAAAACGGCTGGCCATACTCCAGAAATATGCCCCCAACATTACCAAGGATAAGGTGTTGTGGACTTACATCACCACCCCGGCGGATATCGAGAATAAGTTCGCCAACATGGTGCGGGGCTCCTACAAGCAGGGTGCTTATCATCCCCTGCAGATGGGGTTTCTAAGACCTAACCAGGACTGCTCCAATAACACCACGCCCATAAAGAACCTCTACCTGGGAGGGGCTTGCGTTTACCCCGGCGGGCTGGTGATCTGGGGGCCGGGCTACAACTGTGCCAACACCATAGCTGAGGAGTGTGGAATAAAGAAATGGTGGCAGGAGCCGGAGATAGTGACCAACGCACGTAAGCAGCAATACATATAGCGTGTGAAAAGAGGTAGTATAGGATGTTATTCAGATCGACTGGTCTAGGAAAGACAGAGATGGCGGGAGACATCGAGGGGCTTCAGCGCCAGGGAGATTACATAATCCTGAGGGTGAGGACCACCGACCCCGTAGTCTGGAAGGTGAGGGTCGCCCTGAGCTTCAAAGACGTGGCTAAGGTGCTGAAAGCTCTCGTCAGGGTTTCCGTCATCGGCTTTATGCTCTCACCATCGCAGTGGTTTAAAAAGAAGGCCGAGCATCCGGGGGATTTCTAGAAGCGCATCATGAACAAAGATCACCTCGACGTTATCGTGGTCGGGGCCGGTTTCGGTGGCAGCACATGTGCCGCTCTACTGGCGAAGCGAGAGCTTAGAGTGCTCCTGCTGGACAAAAACCCACGCGCCGGCGGCAAGGCCATGCCCTTCTCTAAAGGGAGGTTCAGCTATAACCCTTGGTTTATCTGCACCGCCCCCGTCACGGGGAACCTGTTTGAGGTTGTTCTCGAGGAGCTGGGGATAAAGGAC
>Ga0315295_10003398_pt1 | contig 13567 bp, 11 predicted proteins | sample YL17G14_0_MG_FD_204453 | JGI IMG/M metagenome (GOLD analysis project Ga0315295, IMG submission 204453) | Sediment microbial communities from Yellowstone Lake, YNP, Wyoming, USA - YL17G14_0 | ecosystem: Environmental > Aquatic > Freshwater > Lake > Sediment | place: USA: Wyoming | collected... | reverse complement strand
ACCTGACCTTCATATACTTTTTCGCCCGGCTCGACGAAAAAGATACCCCGGTTGTATAAGGCACCAAGCGCATAAGTCGTAACCTGTCCGGTAGTGGTTGCTATCATAACACCGGCCTTTCGCTGAGGTATCGCTCCGCGCATCGGCTCATATCTTTCAAACGAATGGTGCATAATCGCTCTGCCCTGGGTTGCGTTCATCATCCTGGCGTTAAGGCCGAACAGGCCGCGAGACGGTATAAGAAATTCCATGTGGATAAAGTCGCTTGTCCCGCTTTTGGCGCCTATCTTGATTACTTCACTTCGCCGGTCGCCCAGAAGACTCATCACGGAATTCTGACAATCCGAGGGGCAGTCCACCACAAGTGATTCTATCGGCTCATGTTGCTCGCCATCAACCATTCTCAAAATTACGTTCGGCTTGCCCACGCATATCTCATACCCTTCTCGCCGCATATTCTCCAGCAGGATACCCAGGTGCATCAACCCCCTGCCCGAGACATTGAATTCGTCGGGCGTCTGCCCGGGCTCCACTCTTAATGCAACATTATGCTGAAGCTCCTTTTCGAGTCTTTCGCCTATCTGCCTGCTCGTAACGTATTTTCCGTCTCTGCCGGCGAAAGGCCCGTCGTTGACCCTGAAGGTCATAGTCATCGTCGGCTCATCGATGGAGGTAACCGTAAGCATTGAAGGATTTTCCGCACAGGCGATAGTGTCGCCGATTTCAATGGGGTCAAGCCCGGATATCGCGCATATATCGCCGGCCTGCGCGGTTGAAACCTGTTTTCGGCCAAGACCGTGAAACTGATGAATCTGCGCAACCTTTTGCAGTGTATGCCGGTCTTTCCTGTCAATTACGGTAACTATCTGACCTTCGCTTATCTGCCCCGCGAAAATCCTGCCTATTGCTATCCGTCCGACGTAATCCGAGTATTCCTGATTTGTAACCAGTATTTGCAAAGGAGCATCAAGATTAAACTGCGGCGGTGGAACACTTTTTATAATGGTCTGGAATATCACCTGCATATTGTCGGTCTTCTTGCCGAGTTCGGTCGTTGCCCAGCCCTGCTTTGCAGATGCATAGACTAAAGGGAAATTGAGAGCATCATCGTTGGCGCCAAGCTGAACAAGCAAGTCAAACACCTCGTTCACGACGTCCTGCGGCCTGCTGTTTTCGCGGTCTATCTTGTTGATTATGACTATGGGCTTGAGCTTGAGCTCGAGCGCCTTGGTCAATACAAATCTTGTCTGCGGCATAGGTCCTTCAAATGCATCGACTAAAAGCAGGACGCCGTCGGCCATTTTCAGGACGCGCTCGACCTCTCCGCCGAAATCGGCGTGTCCGGGTGTGTCTATTATATTGATTTTATATTCATCGCCTTTGGGGTCCGTGTAGTAAATCGCACAGTTTTTACTGAGAATGGTTATACCGCGTTCCCGCTCCAGCGGATTGGAGTCCATAATCAGGTCATGCTCACTGCCGGCCAGTTTGTCGAGCTCTTCCTGCCGAAACATCCCAGACTGGTACAAGAGACGGTCCAACAGCGTCGTCTTCCCGTGGTCAACATGCGCAATTATCGCAACATTACGAATATGGTCCGAATACATAACAGGCCCTTATATGTGATTAGCGAGTATTCAGGAACTGGTTTAATCCTTGTTTTGAAAAACCATTACTTTACCTTTTTCTTTGTCACTGTCAATACAAAACCCTCGACCGGATATGTTCAAATTTGCAGAGAAGGGAAAGCGGTATCTGGAGGCGGTTGACAAGTACCAGGATATAATCGCAAAGAACGTGACGGAAAATATCTACGATAGGCACGTCAGGCCGACATTTTTAGAATGATAACCACGGATTACGCTGATTAGCACGGATTTTTGCCGTAGAGGTTGCGGGGCACGAAGAGGCCATTTGGTAATTGGTTATTGGTGAGTGGTGAGTTATTATGATTTAACGAATTAACCGATTAACTAATCACCGATTAACTAATGTTCTTCGAGCCAGTGGAAGGCCAGAAGGGCAAAGTCTTTGAAATCCACCCTGCAGTCGCCGTTTATGTCGCCGGCGACAATCGTCTCGCAGACCGGCTCGCCAAAGTATGATTTGCTTGCTTCTCTTGTGCCGCCATAAGCGCCCATATTGATAATGCCGCCATTTGGGAATGGCTCTAAGCCGATTGGACTATTCGGGTCACCTGCATCGATGCACAAACTCGTCATATCGTCCTTCGTCCATCGTCCTTCGTTTGCATCCCATCTGCCAGCCTGTGATTTTAGGTGATAGTCGCCGTTTGCAGCATTAGCAAAGCAAGGATCGGCGTCTATATTGCCTTGGTCGGGCCAGCCACCTTGCACATCGCTGAAGATAATCCATGGTTTCGGTTCGCCATACAATGTTACGCTCCCCCACACGATGCAGTTACGAACGGTGGGACTACCTCCGTTACAAATCCCTGCACTGTTGTACGCAATTGTGCAATTCTCAAGCGATGGGCTGCTGTTGGAGCACCAGACCGCTCCATAACAGTTACCAACAAACAAGCAGTTATTTATCATAGGATTGCTATTGTCGCCGCAGTAGATTCCACCTCCGGGTCCTCCAGTGCCGTTTCCAGCCACTGTACAGTTGGTGATTACCGGGGCGCTACCTCCGAAACAAGCAATCCCTGCCCCACCTGCTTCCTCAGACTCATTGCTCACAATTTTAGAATTAGTGATGACGGGATTGCTACTTGACCCGCAGTATATACCCCCGCCATCCTGATAAGTCAAGTTTCCACTAATCATGCAGTTTTTGATAGTCGGGGAGCTGTTCTCGTTGCAGGCAATACCACCACCCCATTCTGCATAATTGTTAGTCATAATACATCTCTCAATGATAGGATTACTCTGATAGTTATACACCCCCCCACCAAAACCCCAATTTCCACAACGTGCCTCATTCTCATTAAAACTACAGTTTGTTATTGTAGGATTACTTTCTTGATTGTATATCCCAGCCCCATTAACGGCCCAGTTTCTATTAAAATTACAGTTTGTTATAGTCGGGCTACCGCCCCTACAGTAAATTCCGCCACCGTTAGATGCATTGCCATTCGTAATTGTAAACCCATTCAAAACACAATTAGCATCTTCACAATTTTCAAAAGTTACAACAGAACCGCTTTGAAAGCCATCGATAATTGTAGTAGCGACAATATTGGGGTCGTTTGGATTTGTGCTTCTTAAAACAATATTTTTGCCCTTGAAATTGATATTTTCGTAGTAGGTTCCATCGGCAACAATAATTGTGTCACCGTTGTTAGTATTGTTGATGGCGGCCTGGATGTTGTTAAAGTCGGCAGGATTGTCGTCATCGACGTAAATAGTTCTGGCTGTGGTGATTGCAGGAGCGGTCAGTAGCAGTAGAAAAATCGAAAATGCAGTGCATTTTCCTAATGGATATTTTTTTCCATACATTTTTGCTTCTTTCAATAAAAGTCCTATAAGATTATAGCAAATTAGTGGGGTCGGAGGCAAGAACTTTTTGGATTTGCGATTTTGGGCAAGGAAGTCAGGGCGGGTAATTGTGCAGAAAAGGGCGAAGGGCTGCCGATATAGATAGTCGTTAGTTGATAGTGGTTAGTGAATAGTCGTTAGGCAGTTTTTGGCTCATCAAAGGAGAGAAAAAAGTTTTTATAAGACTTTGATAGGAAGTTTGGGGTGTGAGGCGAAAAAAGTCGCACAAGATTGTTAGCGAGCAAAAGAGCGGTCGATTAGGAGCTCGAAGGGCAGCGCTATGTCTGGGGATTGGGGTCTGTCTGGTTCTTCTATGTAGTTGTCTTACTTTCGACATTGGCGACTGGCCGAGCAAGTTTGTGTATCCCCATAATGACCCGGCGGTGAATCGGTGCGGCTGGATAGGGGCTTTTTGCGCGTATTATCTATTGTATTACATCGGGCCGGGCGTGTTCGTGGTGCTGGCTACGGCGATTTGCTTTATGGTTGCCGGGCTGGCACATCGGCCTGCGGGACAGCCGGTTTTTAGAGCAATTGGCCTATCGCTTATGACTATTGGGGCTTCGACCAGCTTTTATTACTTGTGGCCTCACGGGGTCTATAATTTTCCGATGGGTTCCGGCGGCATGCTCGGTGTGGGGACAGCGCAGCTTTTGCGGAGCAATTTTGCCTGGCTGGGCACGCTTATATTGGTTTTGGCCATCTGGGTCGTGGGGTTTCTTCTTTTAGCGGACACCTTTGTTCTGGCGATTTTGGGCGGGCTCGGTCGTGCAGTGCTGGGGATATTTGGCATTGCAGCGCCGGCGATATCTATGGCAAAGGAGCACTCACAAGCACTGGGAGAGATATGGCAAAAGTTAAGCGTCAGGTCAGCCAGAAGCGGACCTGCTTTTGGTGTGCAGGGAGCGGGCCTTTCGAGCTTCAACAGGGAAGTTAAGTTTGTAGAAAAACCTGCCACACTTATGGCGGGCAAGCCCGATGAGAAATCTGAACCGGATAAGGTCTCGCATCCGGCGGAGGCGGCGGATAAAGAGCTAAAGTTGATAGCGGAAAAGGTGGCCAGGCCGAGCGAATTTTATGAGCCGGAGGAGTATAAGAATTATGTTCTGCCGCCGGTGGAGCTGTTGGCCGAGCCGGAAACGGGATTTGCTGCGGTGCAGGAGAAGGTTGTCAAGGCCAAGGCCGGTGCTCTGGAGAAATTGCTCGCAGAGTTTGATATTAATGTGCGGGTAGTTGCTGCGGACACCGGGCCGGTTGTAACGATGTTTGAGCTTGAGCTTGCCGCCGGCATTAAGGTAAGCCAGATTAGCACACTTGCAAACGATATGGCTCGGGCGCTCGGTGTCGGTGCGGTTCGCGTTGTGGCTCCTTTGCCGGGAAAGCATACGATAGGTATTGAAGTGCCCAACAGCGAAAAGGAAAGGGTTCGGTTTAAGAGTATGATGGGGCTGGCGGGGGATACGCCCAAGGGTATGGAGATACCGCTGTTTCTGGGAAAGGATTCGTCCGGGGCGGCGCTTGTCTCGGATTTGACGAAGATGCCGCACTTGCTTATCGCCGGCACGACCGGCTCAGGCAAGAGCGTCTGCATCAATAGTATCGTTACCGGGATAATGCTTACCAAACGGCCGGATGAGGTCAAGCTGATTTTGATTGACCCGAAAATGGTTGAGATGACGGCGTTTAATACTATTCCGCACCTGATGTGCCCGATAGTTACCGAGACGCAAATGGCGGTCCAGATACTCGAATGGGCAACTATAACGATGGATGAGCGATACGAGCTGTTGGCTGAGGCGAGGGTCAAGAATGTCGCTGAATATAATTCGCTCGGAGCCGAGGAGATTGTCAGGCGATTTGAGCCGACCAGCGAGGAAGAAGAGGCGAAGATTCCGAAGAGAATGCCATACATTGTGATAATAATTGATGAGCTTGCTGACTTGATGATGACGGCGGCCAAAGAGATAGAGGCGTATATTGTCCGGCTTGCGCAGAAGAGCCGGGCGGTCGGAATTCATATTGTTCTGGCTACTCAGCGGCCGCAGGCGACGGTCGTTACGGGCCTTATAAAGTCGAATATGCCTTGCAGGGTTGGGTTCCGCGTTGCGGCGAAGATGGACAGCAGAATCATCCTCGACCAGAACGGGGCGGAGACGCTGCTGGGCGAAGGCGATATGCTGTTTCTAAAGCCGGGCTCCAGCGACCTGATTCGCGCCCAGGGGACTTTCGTTGATGAGGCGGAGATAAAGCGGATAGTTAATTATCTTAAGGACATTGCTCAGCCGCAGTTCCATCCTGAATTGACCGGGCTAAAGAAATTTGATGCGGCTGATTTCAGCAGAGACGAGCTTTTTGATGAGGCGGCCCGGATTATTTTAGAGACACAGCGGGGCAGCGTATCACTGCTTCAGAGGCGGCTTAATATCGGCTATGCGAGGGCGTCGCGGATAATAGAAATGATGGCTGCAGCGGGGGTGCTGGGGGAGTATAAGGGCAGTCAGGCACGTGAGGTTATGATGACGCTCGAGGAGTGGGAGAAACTGCGGGAGCAGATGGAGACAGAGGCAGAGCAGGAGGGCCAGAAGGAGGATTCAGCCGAGCCGGCTTACGTCAGCGAGGAGCACAAGGATCACGACTCGGTAGATAACGAAGATGACTGATGCGTAAAAGTCAGCAATTGCCTTAATTTTGCACGTCTTTGTGAGGGGGTAAAATTCGACAATAGCCCTTCTATTCTGGTAAACTATCGGTTATGGACAAAGACCTCAAAGAAAAAACCCTCGCTGAGCTTGAGCAGATAGTTGTCGGACTGGGGCAGAAGAAATATCTGGCGGGATATATCTTCGGTTTTATCCACGACAAAGGTATCAGTGAGATTTCTCAAATTACACCTTTGAGTAAGGCCTTGCGAGCAAAACTGACCGAGCAAGGTTATTATATTTCTCAACTTAAAATCCTTCGCAAACTGACCGACCCCGACGGCACAATCAAATATCTTTTCGAGTTGTCTGACGGCAATCGAATCGAGACAGTTCTTTTGTTTGATTCACCCCGTGAGATAGACCTGAATAGACGAAATCACCTGATTATGGGAGGAAGTAATATCTCACGGGGTAAAGGGCGAAAGACACTGTGTGTTTCGACACAGGTTGGCTGTGCGATGAACTGCGCATTCTGTGCTACTGCGAAGGTCAAACTGCGGCGCAATCTTACAGCCGCTGAGATTGTTGACCAGGTGAATATCGTGCAGAGAGATGAAGGCAGAATCAGCAACGTCGTTTATATGGGTATGGGCGAGCCGCTCTTAAATTACGATGCGGTGGTCAAGTCGGTTCGGATACTCAACGACCCGGCCGGCAAGAACATCGGCATACGTCATATTACTATCAGCACGTGCGGCATATTGCCGGCGATTAAGAAATTAGCGGAGGAAGATATCCATCCACGTCTCGCAGTGTCCTTGAATGCGCCAGCCGATGTCTTGCGAGCAAAATTGATGCCTGTCGGAGCCAAATACTCCATAGCCGACTTAATCGAAGCTGCAAACCTTTACCGGCTGAAGGCAAAGCAGCGTGTTACTTTCGAGTATGTTTTGATAAAGGGCGTAAACGACACGGTCTTGCACGCTCAAATGCTGGCGAGGATGTTGCGGCATATCAGGTGCAGGGTAAATCTAATTGAGTTCAATCCGCATCCCGGCTGTGAGTTTGTTGCCAGCGGGAGGGAGCGAATCGAGCGGTTTGCAGGGGTTCTGGAAGAAACTGGCATTAAAACGACCGTTCGTTTTAAGATGGGCCAGAGTATAAAGGCGGCCTGCGGGCAATTGGGAGCCGCGTGGGAGTGTAAGGACGAGAGATGATGGACGAGAGACGAGAGACGAAAGGCGGTTTTTCGATTATTGCGGTTGGGCTTTGTCCGGCGTGGGATGTTACCTGCTATGGCGAAGGCCTGGAGTGGGGAGAGCATAAGATAGTGACATCGACAAGTCCTTTGCCGGCTGGCAAGGCGCTAAATATCTCGCGGGCGCTTGCGTGGATGGGAGAGAGGAACATTGCGGCGGGCTTGTGGGGGCAGGATGATTACCAGCAGATGCTGAAAGCGATGAGCCAATTGAGGAAATTCATTAAGGTCAAAATGACAGCGGCGGAGGGCAGTACCCGGCGGAACATAACAGTTGTGGATACGCGCAGCACCAGAGAGATGCACCTGCGGCATAAGAGTGAATTAGCGACGAAGGGGAGTTTGGCGAGATTGAAGATGGATTTAGAGAAGCTTGTCAAGAGAAACAGCATTTGCGTTTTTGCGGGGCTGATGCCGGAAGGTAAATTCGTCGGCGAGATTGTCGGGATTATCGAGGCGTGCCACAGTCGCGGGGCAATGATTGTAGTGGATACATCGGGACAGGCGCTGCGAGAGATAGTTGATGCGGGTATATGCTGGCTGATAAAGCCGAATGTTGCAGAATTGTGTGAGCTGGTTGGTCGGAAGGTCAGGGATGAGCCAGTTAGTCTGGCGAAGGCAGGAGCTAAACTGTTGGAGAAAGTTGAGATTGTTCTTATAAGTCGAGGGAGAAAAGGAGCAATAGCCGTTGCCAGGAAGGGGGTGTGGACAGGCCGGTGTGTTGGTCGCGGAAAGGTGCTCTCAACGGTCGGCTGCGGCGATTACTTATTGGCAGGATTCCTGAAGGGTTTGGAAGATAGGGAGGACGTAATTTCTGCTCTGCGGGTAGCCATAAAGGTCGCCACAGCGAAGGCCTGGGGGTGGATGGAGAACAAAGATTGGTCGCAGGTGCGGCGCCATGTAAAGGTCAGAATGGGGAAAATTGTCGATGCGGCACGGGAATGAAGGGTGGTTTTTCTTGCGGTTTTGGGGTTTTTTAGAGTGGTGAGGGAGTATTTGAATTTTTTGCCGGAAAAGGGTTGATTAGTTGGTGCCAGTTGTGTATATTACGCCGGTTGGAAGAAATGGGAACTGATTGCCCTGCCGCACGGGGCCGGAAAGAAGGTAAAAAGTTAAAAGTAGAAATTTTGCACTTTTACTTTTGCGTTTTTAACTTCTGTGGGGTCAGCAGTATCACGGCGTGGCTGACTCAAGCCTCCGACAGGGCCAATTCAGGCCGGGACAAGACGGTCTCCGTGACAGGCAATTGATTGTTTATTATTTACTATTGATTATTTTAGAACGGACAAAACGTTTAGACTTGTGCGCCGGGACTTGAGATGTGGGTGATTACCCGGTGGTGTAATCGGTAACACAGGAGGTTTTGGTCCTCCCATTCCAGGTTCGAGTCCTGGCCGGGTAGATTGAAGTGAAGTCAAAAGTTAAAAGTAAGGTAGTATGACTGAACGGGTGGCGATAATATTAGCTGCGGGTGTCAGCAGCAGGATGAACACGGAGCTTGCAAAGGTGCTGCACGAGGTGTGCGGCCGGCCTATGCTGGCATACGTGCTGGATGCCTGCCGGGAAGTCGGCGTGGAAAAGATATACATCGTGGTCGGCTACGGCGCCGAGCAGGTCAGGGAGCGGTTTGCCGAGGACCCGGATATCGTTTGGGTTCACCAGGATAAGCAGTTCGGAACCGGCCATGCGGTTCTATGCTGCAAACAGCATCTTGCTGGTTTTGACGGGCAGACGCTTGTGCTTTGTGGTGATGGGCCTTTGATTCGAGCAGGGACTCTTGCCATACTGTTGGAAAAACACAAGACGGAACACGCGGCGGTGGCCCTGGCAACAGCGGTTCTGGACGACCCGACCGGCTACGGGCGGATAGTCCGCGATGTATATGGCAATATACAAGGCATCGTTGAGGATAGTGACTGCTCGCGGGAGCAGTTGGCTGTTAAAGAGGTCAACCCAAGCTATTATCTGTTCAATAATAAGATTCTTTTTGATGCGCTGGAAAAGGTCAAGCCGGATAATGTCAAAGGGGAATATTACCTGACTGATGCGTTATCACTTATCATTGCGAGCGGCCATAAGGTCGTAGCCGTTACGGCGGTGCGGCCTGAGGAGGCAATGGGCGTCAACAGCAGGATGCAGCTCAGCACCGCAAGCAAGATTATGCAGAGGCGGATTCAGCAGGAGCTGATGGAGCACGGTGTTACAATAGTTGACCCGGATAATACCTGGATTGACGCCAGAGCAAAGATAGGGCGGGATACGGTGATTGAGCCATTTACATATATTCACGGCAAGGTTAAAATCGGGCAAGGTTGTCGCATCGGGCCGTTCGCCTATCTGAGGCACGGCACGGTTCTGGAAGACGATGTTGTGCTGGGTGTCTTTACGGAGGTTAAAAACTCCACTTTAGCTGACGGTGTTCGTGCCAGGCACCACAGCTATATCGGCGATGCCGCCGTAGGGCGTAATGTCAATGTCGGCGCCGGCTCAATAACGGCTAACTTCGATGGTGTTAAGGTGAGCCGCACGACCATAGGCGATAACTGCTACATCGGTTCCGGCTCAATACTGATAGCACCGCTGGAGCTGAAAGACGGCTCGCACGTAAGCGCAGGGACGGTGGTTTCGCAGGAAAACGTAGAGAAAATCGGACGGAAGGAGCAAACAAGTGTTTCTAAATGATGGCCTGAAGATATTCACCGGCAGCAGTAATCCGGCGTTGGCCGGCGCGATTTGCGATTATTTAGACATTCCCCTTGGGGGCGCCACGATTGAGAAGTTTCCTGACGGTGAAAAGGGTATCAGGGTGGAGGATAATGTTCGCGGCAGGGATTGCTATGTTGTGCAGTCCACCTGCACGCCTGTTGATGAGAACTTGGTGGAGCTTTTAATTTACTTAGACTGCCTGCAAAGGGCCAGTGCCCGCCGGGTCACTGCGGTTATTCCTTACTTTGGGTATGCCCGTCAGGATAGAAAAGATGAAGGGCGAGTGCCAATTACCGCCAAGCTGGTGGCCAATATTATTACTGCCGCCGGGGCTAACAGGGTGTTGGCGATAGACCTGCACACCCAGCAGTTGCAGGGATTTTTCGATATACCAGTTGACCACCTTACCGGTGAGCTGGTGCTCAGCAGGTATTTCAAGGATAAGAAAATCAGCAATTTGACCGTTGTTTCGCCGGATGTGGGTAACATCAAGACCGCGGCCAAATATGTGGCGCACCTGGGCGGGGACCTGGCGATTGTGCACAAAAGGCGAGTCAGCGGCAGCGAGGTGAACGCATACGAGATTATCGGGGATGTTGCAGGCAGGAATATCCTGATGTGTGATGATATCATTGCCACCGCGGGGACGGTGTGCAGCGCTGCCGAGCTGGTCAAGCAGCGAGGGGCTGAAAAGATATACGTTGGCGCCACGCATGGGGTTTTTGTGGCGCAGGCATTTGAGCGGCTGGCACAAAGCCCTATTGATGAGGTGGTAGTTACCGACACAATACCGTTAACTGAGCAGGCCAAAAAGCTTGGCAGGATTAAGGTCCTCAGCGTAGCACCAATGTTGGGTGAGGCAATAAAGAGGATTTACAGAAATGAATCGGTCAGCAGCCTGTTTAATCAGTCTTGAGGAGTTGAAGTGTAATAAACCGATTAAAGTAAAGTGAGCAGATATGGGAAAGACAGTGATTTTGAAGGCGGAAGTTCGGGAAAAGACCGGCTCGAAGAGTGCGGCAAAGCTGCGTAAGAGCGGGCAGATACCAGCTATTGTCTATGGCCATAAACAGGAAGCGGCGGCTATTTCGCTGGACGCCCGCAGCTTTGTCGAACAGCTCCATCACGGTCATCGACTGATGGATATACAGGTCGGTAAAAAGAAAGAAAAGATGATTGTTAAAGACCTGCAGTATGACCATCTGGGCAAGGACATCATTCATGCGGACCTGATGCGGGTTGATGTCACCGAGACAATCAGGGTAACTGTGCCTGTTGAGCTTAAAGGCATAGCCTACGGCGCGCATGAGGGCGCTATCATTGAGAAGCGTGTGAATCACCTGGAAGTTGAGTGCAAGGCAACCGATATTCCCGAATCTATCGTTGTCTCGGTGAAAGACATGAATATTGGCGACGTCGTGCACGCTCGCGACATTGCGCTTCCGGAAGGTGTTAAGCTTGTAAGCCCGCCGGAGACATTAGTGGCTGCGTGTAGTATAGTTATTGCTGCCAAGACCACGGAGGAAATTGAAGCGGAGGCGCCGGCTGCGCCAGAGGTTATCACCGAGGTCAAACAGCCGGTAGAAGGGGCTGAGGAGGAGAGAGAAAAGGAAAAATGAGAATAAGTTATGGGCCAGATGAAAATGGTGGTCGGCCTCGGTAATCCGGGTGAAGAGTTTGTGGATACGCGGCACAATATCGGCTTTAGGATTATTGATTCGCTGGCAGAGGCGGTAGCGATAGATGTGAGAAAGAGAAAGTTCGGCGCTCGTGTCGGGACGGGCGAGGTTGGAGAGAAAAAGATAATATTGTTGAAGCCGTGGCAGTTTATGAACCGCAGCGGCGAAGCGGTTGCAAAGGCAGTAGGGTTTTATAAGCTGCCTTTGAGTGAGATGTTTGTGGTAACCGATGATATGGCGTTGGAGCCGGGCAGGATTCGCATCAGGGCAAAGGGTTCATCCGGCGGGCATAAGGGGCTGGCAGATATTATCGAGAAGCTCGGCACCAGCCAGTTCGGGCGGCTGCGGGTCGGCATCGGCCCGAGTGAACAGCAAGAGACAATAAATTATGTTCTCGACCGGCCGACTCGGCGCGAAAGACTGCTGCTTGATGAAGCCATCGGCAGGGCAAAAGATGCGGTGCTTTGCTGGCTGGAGCTTGGTGTCGAGGCGGCTATGAATAAATTTAACAGAATGGATATAAGCTCGTAGTTCATAGAAGATAAACAACAAACTATGAAATACGAGCAACGAACCGTTTTAGCTGGAGGTAATTAGTTTGGAAGCTGTGACCAAGAAGTTGTATGAAGGGATGTTTCTTGTCGATTCGGCTCAAGCGACGGCGGACTGGAACGGCGTTCTTTCAACTATCAGAACGATATTAGAAAGAGCCGAAGCCGAGATTGTCTCGTTGAGGAAATGGGACGAAAGGAAACTTGCGTACGGTATTGGCGGCAAGAGCAGAGGGACGTATATCCTTTTGTATTTCAAGGCCGAAGGCCGTAGAATCAGGGACATCGAGAGGGATGTTCAGCTGTCGGAGAAGATTATGCGTGCCCTGATTCTAAACGCCGAGCAGATGACGCCGACCGACATCGAGAAGGAAACTCCTGCTATGAAGACGGAAAAGTCCGCCGGGAGTGGACAGGAGAATCAAGGAGCTCCAGAAGGGACTGTCTCTGTTGGAGGCGCGGATGAAGGAGTGCAGGAAACCAGTGAGCGAAAGTCCACCCCCGACAAAAACGTTCGGGGGGAGGCGGCAGAGCCGTAAGGCAGAATATAGTCCGCCTTCGGCGGACAAGACAAGTAGAAGGGATGGAGTATGGCTGGTTTTAACAAGGTTTTGCTGATGGGCAATCTGACGCGTGACCCGCAGTTATCATATACGCCCACCCAGACGGCGGTGGTCGATTTCGGACTGGCGGTCAATCGCCGATGGACGGGCAAAGGAGGCGAGTCAAAAGAAGAGACCTGTTTTGTGGATTGCAGGGCGTTTGGCCGGCAGGCGGAGAATATAAACAAGTACCTGACAAAGGGCAGGCTGGTTTTTGTTGAAGGGAGACTAACGTTCGATAGCTGGACCTCTCAGGACGGCACCAAGCGCAGCAGGCACAGGGTTACGGTTGAAACCTTCCAGTTTCTGCCCGGCACGGCGGGTGCGCCGCCGGAGATTCATCCTTCGGAGGTTCATCCTTCGGAGACCTACGGAGAACGGACGGGCGAGCAAATCGACCAGAGTACGGGCCCGGATACCGATGCAGAATCCGCCACTGGCGGACCAACAGGCGGCGGCAAGGATGATATACCGTTTTAAGAATTTCAGCCACAAAGGCCTTCTCCGCCATAGTGGCTACGAAGGCTGGAACACAAAGTCACGAAGATAGGTAAGGGCGATTCGCCCCTACTTAGTGTCTTGGTGCCCTGCCCGCCGAACTCTCTGGGCAGGCGGGCTTTGTGGCAAAA
>Ga0315295_10003397_pt1 | contig 13570 bp, 16 predicted proteins | sample YL17G14_0_MG_FD_204453 | JGI IMG/M metagenome (GOLD analysis project Ga0315295, IMG submission 204453) | Sediment microbial communities from Yellowstone Lake, YNP, Wyoming, USA - YL17G14_0 | ecosystem: Environmental > Aquatic > Freshwater > Lake > Sediment | place: USA: Wyoming | collected... | reverse complement strand
ACGCTCGTGGCTACTGGCCGAGCCGGAAATGAGAATGGAGGAGGGCATGGCAGTGGTCTTGATCAAATGCCTCGGGGCTTGCCCCGAGGATCTTTACTTCTAGGCTCAATCGCGGAACCGTGCCCAGATATTGCCTATGAACGATAACTCCCACCGCAGCATGCTGATATCGGCTTTGCTCATTTCACTAGCCTCTTCGTTAAGTGCTTCAACTGTTGTTTCGTTTTCCATAATGAATCACGAAATGTTGGCCTCGAACTATCCGGGCTACCTTCCGCAACAGTCTTCCAATCGTTTGGTAATAGACGACAGCTGGGATAATGTCGGCTCTCAAAATAGATGCACAACTACTGTTAATTTAGTTCTGGGTGTAAATGGACCAGTGTATGGTGGTGGATTTACGTCTGGTCAGATAATTTACGAGTATTACGGCAATGAATTAACGGCGGTAGTTGACGATTTTGATCCACTCGGTGAAGCGTTTTACATAAAAACGATTTACCTCGGTTACTTCACGCAGGGGTCGGGGGAATCTCTGAATTTTGAAAGATATTCTGGGTATGGATATTTTCTAGGACCTCAAGCCGCGATACCAGGTCCAGGATATTGTCTGGGGTCAGGTTGGTCCTATTAATTGTGAAGTGAATGCTCCGCCTAAGTTCGACCAGCGTGGAAAAAACTCACGACCGTATTTTTTCATCGGACTTCTGGTGCTTCTAGTTACCGCGCTGCTTTTTGTCTCTCGCGGTAGAAAGCCCGACTCGACCGGCGACTCAGTCGGCAAGACCAAGTCTGCGCCGCCAGGCCGTGCCATTTACGCCACTTCAAAGCCTTTGTTGAAAGCCCCGGCACTCTCCAGCGAAGAAGAGAAATTGCAGGTCGCACAGGAGAAATTGTGGGAAGGACTGGTTTTGGCAACGGGGTTAAATGCCGGTCTAGGCGAAATCCAGATGAGAGCGGCCCGAACCCGGCTCAAACAACTGCGCTGCGACTATGATGATCTCGTCATTCGAAACGCCAAAGAGCTGAAAATCGGTCCTGATTTTGTTGAATTCCGGGTGGGGGCTTTCCCTGACGAAGGCAAAGAACTATGGGAGGAATTCCGCCGGGACATTGCCGGGATATTCGGTGAACAGACCGATACCTATAACCGGCTTTTTGAAAAAAATCTCATGTCGGCATTATTATTCATGGGGGCAAAAGAACAGACCTACCGATATGAACGGTTTGTCATCGACGGGGTGGTCGGCTACGTAAAGACAATCCAAACTTATGATCGGGGGAGCGGACAATCGTCTGGCTCCAAGTCTAACGGTGCCAAATATTACTTCACCGGAGCCGTTGAATTCCGACTCAAGCAGGATAGTTTTATTGGGCCGTTGATCCCGCCTGATTTTTAGTGCCAGCCGGGCATGGTTGTGAGCATGGACTATCGCTGCGCTTCTGCAGCGTCACCCCTTCCCTGTCGGTTGAAAAATCCCCGCGCCGTGTAACAGGAAAATTCTCGCGCCTTCGCCCCGGCTGGGACAACCTGCCCTCCGTCAAGTTCAACCCTTCTTCACCATGAGTGTTTTCCTGATCGTCATCGGAGTCCTGCTCCTTGCCGCCATCGTCCTCGGCCTGTGGGTCGCGGGTGTCTTCAACTCGCTCGTCACCCTGCGCAACCGCTTTAAGAACGCGTTCGCGCAGATCGACGTCCAGCTCAAGCGCCGCTACGACCTCATCCCCAACCTCGTCGAGGTTGCCAAGGGCTACATCAAGCACGAGCGCGAGACCCTCGAGGCCGTCATTGCCGCCCGCAACACGGCCTACGCCGCCTCGAAGGCCGCCGCCGCCAATCCCGCCGACGCCGGCGCCATGAAGGGCCTGCTCGGGGCCGAGGCCGGCCTCGCCGGCGCCATGTCGCGCCTGATGGTCGTCGCCGAGCAATACCCCGACCTCAAGGCCAACCAGAACATGATGCAGCTCACGGAGGAGATGACCTCCACGGAGAACAAGATCTCGTTCGCCCGCCAAGCCTACAACGACTCCGTCATGGTCTACAACACGAGCCGCGAGTCCTTCCCGACCAACCTCCTCGCCGGCGTGTTCAACTTCGCCGAGGCCCAGCTCTTCCAGGTCGACAACGCCGCGGAGCGCGCCGCCCCGCAGGTCAAGTTCACCTGACCGGCGGCCGCCGGCTGCACCCATGCTCTCCACCACCAATCCCTCGCTCGCCGGCCACCGCGTGACCAAGGAGCTCGGCACCGTGCGGGGTATCGTCGTCCGCTCGCGCTCGGTCATCGGCAACATCGGCGCGAGCATCCAGACGCTCTTCGGCGGCGACATCACCCTCTACACCGAGCTCTGCGAGCACGCCCGCCAGGACGCCTATGAGCGCATGTGCGCCCACGCCCGCGCCCTCGGTGCCAACGCCGTCACGGGCATGCGCTACGACGCCACCGAGGTCATGGGGGGCGTAACCGAGGTGCTCTGCTACGGCACCGCGGTCGTCGTCGAGCCGGCCGCCTAGCCAACCCGCCCGGGGCATGGACTTCTTCGAGGCCCAGGAGCGCGCCCGCAAACGAACCAACCGGCTCGTCCTCCTCTTCGTGCTCGCCGTGGCCGGCACCGTCGCCGCGAGCTATCTCGCCGCCATCGTGCTCATCCACCAGGTCGGCGGCACCGAGCGGCGCGGCCGCTATATCACCGCCTATGGGGACGAACCGGCCGGGCGGGGCTGGTGGGATCCGCGGGTGTTTGCGGGCGTCGCGGTGGGCACGCTGGCCGTCGTCGGTATCGCCTCGCTCTACAAGTGGTCGCAGATGCGCGCCGGCGGCAGCGCCATCGCCGAGATGGCCGGCGGCCGGACGGTCAATCCGAAGACCACCGATCTGCGCGAGCGGAAACTGCTCAACGTCGTGGAGGAGATGGCGATCGCCTCCGGCATCCCGATGCCCGCGGTCTACGTGCTCGAGGCCGAGCCGGGCCTCAACGCCTTTGCCGCCGGCCTCACCACCAGCGACGCCGCCGTGGCCGTCACGCGCGGCACGCTCGACAAGCTGACGCGCGACGAGCTGCAGGGCGTCATCGGCCACGAGTTCAGCCACATCCTCAACGGGGACATGCGCCTCAACGTCCGCATCACCGCCGTCGTCTTCGGCATTCTCGTCATCGGCCTGCTCGGCCGGGGCATCCTCCAGTCGCTGGGCCGCGGCCGCGTGAGCAGCGGCGGCGGTAAGAAAGGCGGCGGCATCGCCGTCATCCTCGCCATCGGGCTCGCCCTGCTGATCATCGGCTACATCGGCTATTTCTTCGGCCGGCTCATCCAGGCCGCCGTGTCGCGCCAGCGCGAGTTCCTCGCCGACGCTTCCGCGGTGCAGTTCACCCGCAACCCCGGCGGCATCACGGGCGCGCTGAGAAAGATCGGCGGCTACGCGCTCGGCGGCAATGTCATCGGACCCAACACCGCCGAGATCGGGCACTTCTTTTTCGCCCAGGCCTTCCAGTCCAGCTTCGGCGGGCTCTGGGCCACGCACCCGCCGCTCGAAGAGCGCATCCGGGCCGTCGATCCGTCGTGGGACGGCAAGCTCTACGAGCCGGAGCAGGTGGTGGATATCACGCACGAGAGCTTCGCCACCGCCGGCTTCGGCGGCGGCCAGCGCTTCTCCGCCAACGAGACTGTCGCGCGCGTCTTCCAGACTCCGGCCGACATCCCGCCGCCTATTTCCGTCAAGCCCGTGGCCTTCAGGCCCGCCCACATCGTGGCCGACATCGGGGCGGTCACCGAGGCGCACTACCGCCACGCCCAGCAGCTGCTCGAGACCATTCCCTCCCGGCTCCGCGAAGCCACCCGCGATCCCGCCTCCGCCCAGATCCTCGTCTACGGCCTCCTGCTCAATGGCGACAAGGCCGCGCGCGACCGGCAGCAGCAGCTGGTGGAAAAACACGCCGGGGCCGCCGCCGCGACCGCGCTTGCCGGCCTGCGCGCCGCCCTCAGCGTGCTCGATCCCGTCGCCCGGCTCCCGCTGCTGCAACTTTCCCTGCCCTCCCTGCGCAGCCTCGATCGCGCCGCGCTCGACCGCTTCGTTACCACGCTCGACGAGCTCGTCCACGCCGACGGAGTGGTCACGCCCTTCGAATACGCGATGCAGAAGATGCTGCTGGGCCAGCTGGAACTCGCCCGTGCGCCCGCCCGGCGCGTGCAGTTCGACTCCTTCGACGCCGTGCGCGGCGAGATCGCCGTCGTGCTTTCCGCGCTCGCCCAGTTCAGCCCCAAGGATTCCGCGGCGGCTTTTGCCGAGGGCGCGGCGCAACTGCCCGTCATCCGCAACCAGCTCGCGCTGCTCGCCCCCGCCGCCTGCGGGCTGGAACAGGTGGATGCCGCGCTCGACAAGCTCGCCGTCTGCGCGCTGCCCATCAAGCAGCGCCTGCTGGTCGCCGCGGGGCATGTCATCGCCAGCGACGGCACCGTGACCGTCGAGGAAGGCGAACTCTTCCGCGCCTTCGCGGCCACGCTCGATTGCCCCATGCCCGCGCTCGGGATGGCGGCTTGATTCAGCCCCTCTTACCCCCCCCGGGGACCGGTAGCGCGAACAGACGTCCCGGTGCCGCGACGTGCGCACGATCTGGATCATCGATATGGTCAATGCAGGACATCAGTTTTAAGAATTCTAAAAATCCCGGCGCGCGGGTGTATGCTACGAGTGTCGAATTCTCCCCAGCCAGCAGGTGCCTCAATTTCGCCCGTCCCGCTTCCCCCCCAAGACCCCAATGCCATGAATACGCCAAGCCCGTTCCGTCTGTCGCTCCCCGCGGTGTTGGTCGCCGCTCTCCTGCCCCTGGCCGGCTGCATGACCGCTCCCGAGCATCGGGCTGCGGTGCAAGACACCACGGGTGACCGCCTGACGGTGGGCACCGTGCAAAGGGAGATTCATATGGGCATGAGCGGCGCCGAGGTCATCGCGGCGCTCGGCTCGCCCAACATCGTCACCACGGACGAACTGCGCCGCGAGGTCTGGACCTACGACAAGATCTCGTCCGAGGTGGTCGGATCGTCGAGTTCGCTGCGGTTTACTCCCTTCCTGGCGGGCAGCGGTGGTTCGCTTGCCGGGGCCGCAGGAATCGGGGCCTCCCAGTTGGCCGGAGCGGTGTCACGCACCGACCGCACCCTGACCGTCGTGATCAAGTTCGACGATAACAAGCGGGTCCGCGACTTTGCCTACCACGCCTCACGATTCTAGTATCGGCCCACCCCATGCGCTTCATCATGCACGGCCTGCTTTCCGTGTCCCTGGGTGGACTGTTTCTGGCCGGGTGCACGACTTCTCCGACCGAAGCCCTTAAGCTCGATACCCAGACGTCCGAGCTGCGCGGCCTGCAGACGCGCCGCTACACCGGCGCCTCGGAAGCAGCGATGCTCTCCGCCGGCCTCGGGGTCCTGCAGGACCTCGGATTCACGCTCGACTCCAGTGAGAGCAGTCTCGGGGTCATCGCCGCCTCACGGAAACTCACGGGCCACCGTCCGCTCAACACCAAGGAAGCCGTCGCGGGTCTTATTTATTCTGCGATCGTGCCCTATGTGGCCGGGCCGATCATGGCCTACCGGGCGGCTGTCGGCTACAAGGAGCCGCAGGTCGTGCACTTGTGCCTCGTGACCCAGCCGGCTGCCGGCGAGGCAGCCACGGTCCGGATCACCGCCCAACGCCGCGTCTATCAGGACGAGAAACTCACGCAGCTCATCAAGCTGGAGCCGCTCAACGATCCTGCATTCTACCGCGAATTCTTCGACCGGCTCGCCAAGAGCGTCGCCCTGGAGGAGCAAAAATCATGAACCGGTCCACCGTTTCCCTGCTGGCCGCCCTTGGCGGCACGGTCCTGCTTGGCGGCTGCGTCGGAAATCCTTCGCTCGCCGTGTTCGCCACGGAAAGCCAGGTGAAACTGCGCAGCTACCAGACGCGGGTGTTCGACACCACCGACCGGGAGAAGATGCTGCGCACCGTGCTCGCCACGCTGCAGGACTTCGGGTTCGTCATCGAGAAGGCCGACGCCACGCTCGGCAGCGTAAGCGGCACCAAGCTGAATCAATACGAGATGCGCATGACCGTGACGGTCCGGCCGCAGGGTGAGACCCGGCTCCTGGTGCGCGCCAGCGCCGAGTTCAAGCCCAAGGGGAACGCGGCGGCCCGGCCCGTGGAGGACGCGGCCCCCTACCGCGACTTTTTCGCCGCGCTGGAAAAATCGATCTTCCTGGCCGCCCACCAAGTCGACTAGCCGCCTAGTGCCGGATCTGGTTGATCACAATCGCCAGGATGATGGACCCGGCGATCAGGCCGCGGGCGTAAAGCGTGCGCTTCGCCTCGTCGGGAATGATTTGGTCCTCGCGCTTCGCCAGCCACATGAAGAAGCCCGCCGGGATGATCAGCGCGTAAAGCCAGTGCACGCCCAGCCGCGTCAGCAGGACGTTCACCCCGTGCGAAAGCGACCAGCCGAGCACGAACGAGGCGAATAGCAGCGCAAAGGTCACGCTCCGGCCCTTGAAGCCGCGCCACAGCCAGGAGATCGCAAACGGGTTGACCATGCCGCCAGTCAAACGGCCGCCGCCCGGCTTGCAAGCCGCCGCCCGGCCGCCAGACTGCCCGGCGTGACCCTGACGGAGAAGCAGCGCCAGTTGATCGAGGACTACGCGATCATCCCCGACCCACAGGAGCGACTGGCCGCCGTCGTGGACCGGGCACGCCGGCGTCCGCCGCTGCCGGAGACCGAGCGCAGCGAGCCGAACCGCGTGTGGGGCTGTGTCTCGCTGGCGTGGGTCGTCGGCGAGGTGCGCGACGGCCGCTGTTATTTCCGCAGTGACGCCGACTCGCCGCTCGTGCGCGGCCTGCTCGCGCTGCTATGCGACTTCTACAGCGGTGCCACGCCCGCCGAGGTCGCCGCCACCGAGCCCGCGCTGCTGGAGGAACTCGGCCTCGCGCGCAACCTCTCCCCCACCCGCCTCAACGGCTTGCGCTCGGTGCGCGCAAAAATCCGTGAATTCGCCGCCGCGCCGGCCGCCTGACCCCAACTTGCCGGAAACCTGCCGCCTCTCCGCTCGGCGTAAGCCCAAGCCAGTCTCCACGCCATGTCCGATGATCCTCATCGCCCGCACCCCTGTTGCGGCATCTCGACCGACCCCGCGGATTATTTCCTGACCCGCCGCCAGTTTCTCAACCGGACCGGCCTCGGCCTCGGCGGGCTCAGCCTCGCCGCCCTGCTTGATCCGCTCAACCTCGTCGCCGCGCCCGCCGGCCCCGAGGACGCCTGGACCAAGCTCGCCCACGTCCTGTTCCAGACCAACAAGGCGATGTAGGTGAATTGAGCGCGCCGGTGCTTTGACAATCCGCCGCGCCGTGGCTTGCCTGTCGTCAGCTTGAACCTCTACGACGCGCACCAGCACTTTCACTTTGAGCAGCTGACGCCGCACCGCGCCGCCATCGCCGCCGAGCTCCGCGCCGTCGGCTTGCAGCGCGCCATCGTCAACGGCACCAACGAAGAGGAGTGGCCGGTCGTCGCCGCCCTCGCCCGGGAATTCCCCTGGGTGCTGCCAAGCTTCGGCGTGCATCCGTGGGATTGCGGCAACCGCGGCCCGGACTGGCAGGCCGAGCTGAGCACGCAGCTGCTCGCCCACCCGGGCGCCGGCGTCGGCGAGATCGGCCTCGACCGCTGGATCGTCGACGGCCTCAAGCCCGACGACCCGCGGCTGGCCGGCCTCCGCGTCGCCCCGCTGGCGGAGCAAGCCGAGGTTTTCGCCGCCCAGCTCCGGCTCGCCGCGGAGCTGAACCGGGCCGCCTCCATCCATTGCGTGCAGGCGTGGGGCCCCCTCCGCGATGTGCTGAAGAACAACCCGCGACCCGCGCGCGGCTTCCTCCTCCACGGCTACGCCGGCCCGGCCGAGATGATGAGGCAGTTCGCCGACCTCGGTGCCTACTTCTCGTTCAACATCCATCTGCTCGAGCCGCGGCACGCCACCCGCCTGAACAATTTCCGCCACATCCCGGCGAAGCGGCTGCTCGTCGAGACGGATGCGCCGACCAAGCCGCCGGGGGGCGCGCTCAACCGCTTCCCCCTGCCCCCCGCCGCCGACGGCTCCGCGGTCAACCATCCCGCCAACATCGCCGTCGCCTATGAGCAGCTCGCGCAGCTGCGCCACATCAGCGAGGAATCCCTCGCGAAGCAGGTGGAGGAAAACTTCACCCGGCTTTTTGGGTAGGGGCGCCTGCCCTCAAGCGCCCTTTTGAGGGCCGTTGGGGGCAACGGCCCCTGCCTCCAGTGCAATGCTCCGCACGACCTCGCCCGCCGCGGCGAAGCCGAATGCCCCGGTGATGAACACCGCCGTCCCGAAGCCGGTCGCACAATCGAGCCGCAGGTTCGAGCCGGCCTCGGGCTCCGCCGCGCACGTGCCGTCGGCCCACGGGAACACCGGCTGCTCCTGCGTCGACACGCACGGGATGCCGTAATGGTGCCCCTTGCCCTTCGCGAATCCGTAATCGCGCCGCAGCTTCTTGCGCACCTGCCGCAGCAGCTCGTCGCCGTGCGAGTCGCCGAGGTCGCTCACCCGGATGCGCGTGGCGTCGCGCCGCCCGCCGGCGCTGCCGACGGTCACGACCGGCTGGCCGCGTCTGACGCACGCAGCGATGAGCAACGCCTTGTTCGACATCAGGTCGATGCAGTCCACGACCCAGCTGAAGCGCGACGCCAGCAACCGGTCCGCCGTCTGGGCCGTGAAATACTCGCTGACGGTTGTCACGGTGCAGGCGGGGTTGATCAATTTGACGCGCTCGGCCAGCGCCGCGACCTTGGGCCGGCCGATGTTGCCGTCGAGCGCGGGCAACTGGCGGTTGACGTTGGTCAGGCAGACGTCGTCGAGATCGATGAGCGTCAGCGCGCCGATGCCGGAGCGCGCCAGCCCCTCGACCACCCAGGAGCCCACGCCGCCCACGCCCACGACGCCGACGTGCGCCGCATGCAGCCGCGGCAGCGCGGCCGTGCCATAGAGCCGGCTGAGTCCGCCGAAACGCTGGAGATAGTCGTCCGATGCTGTCATTCTGAGCGAAGCGAAGAATCCATCGGCCCAACCGCAAGCGAATATGCTGCTGGATCCTTCGCCGCGCTCAGGATGACAACAAGCAACAGTCCGTAGCCGCCGCCGGGCGTCCCGCCACTCATTTTTTGCCAAAAGCTTGGCATCTTTGCATTATTAGCCCGTGGCGTAACTGCGTTGCCCCTCCTTGCTGACCGCCCCGCGGGCGGAAATGACCTTCGTCCGCAGTGCCGGCGGGAGTATTATCCGGCATCATGAAAAGCCAGTTGCACCTGCACGGAAAACGCGGCGTCGACCTCCTCCACGATCCGCTCCTCAACAAAGGCACCGCCTTCTCCCAGGCCGAGCGCGACGCCCTCGGTTTGCGCGGCCTGTTGCCGCCCCGCATTGCCGACCAGGACCAGCAGCTGGAACGCGTGCTGGGCAACATCCGGCGCAAGACCTCCGACCTGGAAAAATACATCTACCTCATCTCCCTGCAGGAGCGGAACGAGAACCTGTTCTACCGCGTCGTGACGGAGCACCTCGACGAGATGATGCCCCTCATCTACACCCCCACCGTCGGCCTCGCCTGCCAGAAATACGCCCTGATTTTCCGGCGCCCGCGCGGGCTCTACATATCCCTCGAGGACCGCGGCCACGTGAAGGCCATCCTGCAGAACTGGCCGCACGCCGACGTGCGGATGATCGTCATTACCGACGGCGAGCGCATCCTCGGTCTCGGCGACCTCGGCGCCAACGGCATGGGCATCCCGGTCGGCAAGCTCTCGCTCTATACCGCGTGCGCCGGCATCCCGCCCACCCAGTGCCTGCCCATCATGCTCGACGTCGGCACCAACAACCCGACCCTCCTGGCCGATCCGCTTTACCTCGGCCTCAGCCGCAAGCGCGTGCCCGGCCTGGCCTACGACAATCTTGTCGGTGAATTCGTCGCCGCCGTGCAGGAGGTCTTCCCGCAGGCCTGCATCCAGTTCGAGGACTTCGGCAACGCCAACGCCTTCCGCATCCTTCACCATTACCGCAACCTGGTCTGCACCTTCAACGACGACATTCAGGGCACGGCGGGCGTCACCCTGTCCGGCCTCTGCTCGTCGCTCCGCCTGACCGGCGGGAAGCTCGCCGACCAGCGCATCCTCTTCCTCGGCGCCGGCGAGGCCGGCATCGGCATCGGCGACCTCATCGTCGAGGCGCTCAAGGCCGAGGGCGTGCCGGAGGCCGTCGCCCGCCGTCAGTGCTGGTTCGTCGACTCCAAGGGCCTGGTCGTCAAGAGCCGCACCGACCTCGTCGAGCACAAGCTGCGCTTCGCCCACGACCACGCGCCGGTCGTCACGCTGGCCGAGGCCGTGGAGGCGCTCAAGCCCACGGCGCTCGTCGGCGTCTCCGGCATGCCGCAGACCTTCACCGAGCCCGTGGTCCGCGCGATGGCGCGGCTGAACCAGCGCCCCGTCGTCTTCGCGCTCTCCAACCCGACCTCGAAGGCCGAGTGCACCGCCGAGCAGGCCTATACCTGGTCCGAGGGCCGCGCCATCTTCGCCAGCGGCAGCCCGTTCGCCCCCGTGACGCTCAATGGCGTCACCCACGTGCCCGGTCAGGGCAACAACAGCTACGTCTTCCCCGGCGTCGGCCTCGGGGTCATCGCCACCGAGTCCTCGCGCGTGACGGACGAGATGTTCCTCGTCGCCGCCCGGACCCTCGCGAGCCTGGTGACCGAGGGCGACCTGGCCCTCGGCCGGATTTATCCGGATCTCAAGCGCATCCGTGAGGTCTCGATGGAGATCGCCGTTGCGGTGGCGGAGGTCGTGTTAAAGCACAACCTCACGCGGATGCAGCGCCCGGCCGACCTCAAGGCCCATGTCGCGGCCGTGATGTTTGACCCCAAGTATCCGCAATACGTCTGACGGGCCCGTGCCGCCCGGTCACTTCTGCTTGATCCCGAGCTTGATCACCTCGGGCGCGAGCATGTCGCTCTTCACGCCGGTGGACACCAACATGCCCTGCTGGTTGAAAAGCGCCGAGCTCGGCAGGTTGCGCACATTCAGTCTCCCGCTGAATTCCCCCTTGCTGCCCTGGCCGTCGAAGAGGACCGGCCAGGCATGGCCCTGGCCCTTCACGAACTTCGCCAGCGCGGCCCGGTCGGTGTCGTGGGCCACGGTGATGATCTCCACGCCCAGCTTCTGGTAGGGCTTGTAGAAGTCCTCGAGCGCGGCGAGCTCCTTGAGGGATGCCTCGTTGGTGGTCGCCCAGAAGATGAAATAGAGCACCTTGCCGCGCAGTTGCGCGGCATCGAACGCGCTGCCGTCGAGGGCGGTGGCCGTCAGCTCCAGCGGCTGCTTGCTGATCTCAATCAGGTTCAGCTCCTCCTGACCGACGGCCGCGAGTTTCTTGTCCGGGCTGGCCGCCAGGTTCCGGGCTTGGGCCTCGCCCAGCTTCGCGTTCAGCGGGAGCAGCACCCTGATGTATTCCCGTTCGTGGCCGGGCAGGAAGCGCGCGCTGCCCTCCAACTCGGCCAGCCGGTCGATCTTGGCGCGGAAATTGTCCGGCCTTCCCCGCGATCCGGCCGTCCGCACTTCGTAGGCGGCATAGGCGGCGTCGAGCGAGGCAAGCACCAGCCGGACGTCGTCGGTGACGTCGGACTTCGTGCGGCGGTTGACGATCTCGTAGCTCAGCTGCGAGCCCCAATAGTCGCGCAGCGTGACGAGCTTCTTGTCCTTGATGGTGCTGCCGAAGTTGGCCAGCGCGTTGATGACGCTCCCCGCGCGAGCGTGGGTCGGGTAGGTCGCCAGGAACCCGAGGCCGGCGACCTGCAGCTGCTGGATGCGGGCCAGGTTGAGGGCGGCCTCCTTGTCGTCGCGGAGCTTGAAGAAAGCGTCGGCAGCGACATCGCCGGTCGATTTTCCCTTGGCGGGTTCGGCGGCAAAGGAACAGGCGAGGCTCAGGGCCAGGCCCGCGGTGAGACGGACAAGCAGGCTGTTCATGGGGTGACGGGGTTGGGTGTGCAAAGGCACCGGCGGCGGAGCCAGCCGGTCCGGTGAGTGGGGTGCCCCCAGTGAATTGATGCCCCTGCGACGGGCAAGTGGCAAAACGGCATCAAGGTGCCGCCAATCCCTGGACGGCCGCGATGGCCGCCGCCTCGCGCGCGGCCCAGTCGCCGGAGATCAGCGTGAACGGCAGGTGGCGGCGCTCCAGCGCGCCGCGCCAGACGCGCAGGCACATCTCGCGGTCGGCCTGGTCCGGAAAACACCGCTGCGGGTCGGGGGCAAACGGCACGTCGATGTCGAGCAGCAGGTAGAGCGCGTAGTTCCGGCAGCGCTGCTCGGCCCCGCGCCGAATGTCGTCGGGGCATGTCCCGTAAAGCAAGTCGCTCCAGAGCACGGTGGTCAGCGCCTCGGTGTCGCAGACGACCAGCCGGTCGGCCGTCGCGGCGAGCGCGTCCTCGCGCCGCCATTGCTCCCGGGCGATGCCGGGGATGTCCTCCAGCGTGATGATCCCGTGCGCGTCCCAGAATTCGCGGGCATACTCCGGCACGAGCGGCGCGCCAAAGTGCGCGGCGAGCGTCTCCGCCAGTCGGGTCTTGCCGGTGGACTCGGGCCCGTAGATGGCGAGGCGCGGAATCATGCGGCGGCCTTCATGGTCCTGCGCCAGGCGAGATGGCCGGCGACCGCCAGCCCGAAGAACACGGCGTAGAGTCCGCTCGTCAGCCGCAGGTCCTTCGCCCAATACACGCCGATGGCGACGGTGTTGACGATCATCCAGCCCGCCCAGTTCTCCAGATGCTTGCGAGCCTGCAGCCACTGGGCGATAAGGCTGAAGACCAGGATGAAGGCGTCCCACCACGGCAGCGCGGCGTCGGTCGTGCGGTGCATGAAGGCGCCCCAGCCGACGGCCGCCGCCGCGCCGAGCGCCACCCAGCCGGCCACGGCCACCGGGGGCAGGCGCGTGACGGGCAGGACTGGAGGCGCAGCGACCCCGCTGCGCGACCCGTCTGCGGGCGGGGTCGCCCGCGCTCCATTTCCCTGCCGCCAGTGCCACCAGCCATAGGCCTGGATGGCAAAGAAGAAGACCTGCAGGATCGCATCGGAGTAGAGTTTCGCGCCCAGGAACACCCACGCATACACCGCCACCTGCACGAGCCCGACGGGCCAGCCCCAGATGTTCTGGCGGATCATCAGCCACACGCCGACGATGCCCAGCACGGTCCCGATGATTTCCCAGATGCTCATGCCGGCCATGTCATTGCGAGGAGTGCAGCGACGAAGCAATCCATCTGTTCGTCATGGATCGCCACGCCGGCTGCGCCGACTCGCGATGGCAATCCTTAGCATGAGGGTCTTTTCGCCCGCACCAGGAAGGCTTCCATCGCCTCGCGCGTCAGCGCGTGGGCGGCGGCGCAGCGGGGGCACTCCACCCGGATGGTCTCGCCGGCACCGAACAGGCCCCCGGGGTCGGCGCGCGCCAGCTAGGCGTGGCCGTGGCGGACAAAGTCCACCGTCACGCCGGCGTCGTTCAGTTCCT
>Ga0315295_10003396_pt1 | contig 13571 bp, 8 predicted proteins | sample YL17G14_0_MG_FD_204453 | JGI IMG/M metagenome (GOLD analysis project Ga0315295, IMG submission 204453) | Sediment microbial communities from Yellowstone Lake, YNP, Wyoming, USA - YL17G14_0 | ecosystem: Environmental > Aquatic > Freshwater > Lake > Sediment | place: USA: Wyoming | collected... | reverse complement strand
AGAGCTGCTATCCGTCTGTAGCCGTACCGACCGTAACACACAGCCAACTGGACTATCCGTCCAGTAAGAGCATCCTCATCCCTCCCCACAACCGCCCGACGCCGCTGCGTGCTCCGCGCCTGTCCCAACACCCTGCATGCCCGACGCTCAGAGACCCCCAAAATCCTCATCACCCGCTCCGCTACACCCCTCCGCTTCGCCGGGCTCAGGAGTTTCCCGAAGCAGCCTCCCTCAATATCGCATTGTCCAACGAGAGATCTGCCACCAACTTCTTCAACCGAGCGTTCTCACTCTCCAGCTCCTTGAGTCTCCTCGCCTGGTCCACGCTCAACCGCCCGTACTCCTTCTTCCAACGATAGTATGAGTGCTCTGTTACCCCCACCTTCCTGCACGCATCCCCAATAGTGCTCCCCTGGCTCTGGAGCACCTCCACCTCCCTCAACACCCGAATCGCCTTCTCTACCGACAGCCTTCTTGCCATCGCCATACCCCCTTTCCGGACCAACCCAATCTACCAAGAAACTCGCACATGGACTGGTCTCGTTTCAGGGGGGTCAGGTCACTGGGTCACCTGAACATCACGGAACTAAAGCGGGACGAGGGGCTCAGAAACGTCCAACTCGCTTCCAGTAGAACGAAGGCAGTTCACCGTTGCGCGGCGACCTCTCAGGCGTGCCTGGCGACCAGAGGCCGACAGACGCGCCCCGCTCCCCTCATTCTCTCTCCGCGAACGCGTCCCTGAGGAGCTTGCTCTGCCTGTCGAAGGCCTGCCTGGGGTTCTTGGGGCCTTTCATGAGAGATATCTCCTGGGTGATGAGGCGCGCAAGGTTCAGCGTATGCGTCTCGATCTTCGGAGCTTCTCTCCTGTAGAGCGGATGGTCGCGGTTTATGTAAATGGTCGTCTCCTCGGAGAAGACTTCAGGGCCGCCCTCTCCAAAACTGTCAACGACGCAGGAGACGCCTGTCTCGCCGAATTTGATCCTCTTCACGACAGCGTTCGGAGTGAGTCTCTTCACCTTCGGCTTTTTCTTTCGCTTCTTGGGCGGGCTCTCCGGCTCTTTGGCTGTCGCCTCCGCGCCCGTCCCTGTCACATCTTCGGACCCCGCGGGCCGCGCCGTACGCGTCAGCGCAGCGCCTCCCGCACCCTTTGCCTCGTCTCCTATCGGAAGCGCTCCGAACGGAGAAAGGTCCGGGTTCGCGGCCAGGGCCCTGTATACCCTCTGGAGCGCGTCCTTGAGCGCCCTACTCACTCTTCTGCCCTCTTTCTTCGCAGTCAACCTGCCGAGGTAGGTCTTCACCTCTCCCATGACGCATTCCATCGCCGCCACGAATGCCTGGTACTCCGCTGAATCCACGATGAACCCTGTCCTGTCGCTCGTGATGGGCAAGAACTCGGCGTTCACCTCGCCCCTCACCCTCGCCATTGCCTTCCCCCACGTCTCCATGCCGAAGAGCTCCCGCTTTATGGTCACCTGCTTCACCTTCACTTCGACGCCTGGCGGCGTCCCGGGGCTCGCCGACTCGGAAAGAATAACTATCTCCCCGGTCACGGGTCCGAACGTGGTTCCTTCGAGGACGGGGATTCTGTGGCCGGAGAGGCTCCTCGGGGTCACCGTGTGGTTGTTGATCTTCACACGAAAATGCGGCGCCTTGATTGGCGTCCCCTCTATGATCTTGGCCTCGATGTCCTGGAGCTCGAACTTCCTCTCCAGGCCGAAGAGGACGACGGTCGTTCCGTCGCCTTTTCTGAAATCCGGGGGAAGTATCTCGAGCGGTAGCCGCCATTCGTCGAGACCCTTCTCCCATCGTTCCTTGTCAAAGACCACTCGGCCCGAGAAATCGCCCTTCTTTGTGATGACCTCGAATCTGGCGCAGGCGGCGAGGCTCGCGAACTTGCCGATGCCAAATTGCCCTATCCTGTCCCGCCCATACCCGGCGGACTTGGGAGCATAGAGTTTCTGCTGAGAGCCGATGTTGAAATACTGCTTGAGCCCGTCCCTGTCCATGCCGTTACCGTTGTCTCTTATCTCGATGGAATCCTCTCCGACGAGGATTTCGACCAGGGTGGCATCGGCATCGTACCCGTTATTCACAAGCTCCCTCACAAACTCGATGCTCTCGGCATAGAGCCGTTCTCCCAGAGTCGTGATGTGGCTTCTGTCTACAGTAACGGGAATGTAGTCGTCTGAGTCAGTGGTCATGACCGGCCCTCCCCCTGCAATTTTGCATTCCAAATGCAAAATTGCAAGGGGAAGTTTGGGGAGATCATCCCCACCTGGGCCGGCTCCCTCGGCCTCGTGGCGATTGAGACGGCGTGCGGCTAGTGGTATAATTGAGTCGACAGCTGACAGTAACGCACGTTCGTCCCGCACACCGGTTAGACGGCGAACTCCAACGAGAACCTCTATGCAGAGTCTCAGCCGGGCGCCGGCGAAGAGGACGTTCGCCAGCGGACCCTCATTCGCTGTTCACGTTTTGCCCGGGAAAACCTGCTGACAATTTGGGCCCGCCGCAGTATTCTCATGGGAGACGTGGAATCGAAGTTCGGGGGTGGGTTCTGCGGCATGTGTTGCTGCTCCGCCTTTCGTGAGTTCGCCGGTGTCTTCTGCTCCGGCTGTCGTGAGGTCGGCCCACGTCTAAGTTGTTCGCCTCGCTGTCAGAAGCACCAAACTGACGGAAGTGCGCGCGTGAGGTCATGATGGAAAACCCGTACAAGAATCTGCCATATAGAGCACTGGCCATACTTGTGGCCGCGATGGCTGTGGTCACGGGAACACTGGTGTCGCTTGAGAGGGGGCATTTCAGCGTCCAGGCATACGTATACGCACTCACGTACACGGTCGCCTGCGCGTTCTGGATAGGCATCATTCTGGGGTTTGTGTATAGCTTTATAAGTGGTCTGCGAAGGGGATACTTCTACATTTTGTTTGCGGCGCTGATCATCATCGGGACGGCACTCGGCACCCAGACTGCCAGCCTGATCATCCACAAGAGACTCTACGCGGGACCCAGGATCACGGCTTTCTCCTTTCTCGTCTCGCTCGGTCTGTCTCTCCTCGCTGTCGCTAACGAACACCTCAGAGACAGCCTCTCCAGGAAGGTTTCTGGTCTCAAGGAGGAGGAGATTGAGAGTCAGATTCTCAAGCGATGCGAGGTCGAAGCGAGACTGAACAGTCTGCAGGCCAGACTTGACCCCTACTTCTTGTTGAATGCTCTCGACACGCTCGCCGGAGTTGTCCACGATGATCCGAAGCTGGCCGAGCGAAACATATCGAAACTGTCGAATCTCTACCGGCGGGCCGTTTCCATGACCGACGAGAGTCTGGTTTCGGTGAGCGATGAGATCGGACTCATCAAGGACTACTTTGAGCTCGAGGGCCAGCGCCTGGGCGAAAAACTCCGCTATACGATTGACTGCCCTGACGCACTCATGGACGTACGAATACCCGGACTCCTGCTCGAACCCCTCATTGAGAACGCCATAAAGCACGGGAGCTCGGACGGGACGCTCAACGTCGCCGTGAAAGTGTGGAGGGAGGGCAAGCATCTCCTGCTCAGAGTCGCTGACGACGGTCGTGGTTTTGACCAGACCAGAATCCCCTTCGGCCTGGGCCTCTTCGGGATTCAGCAGCGGCTCAAGCGCATGTATGATGACGACTATAGGTTTGACATAGGGTCTGAGGTTGGCGTGGGGACTACTGTCACGCTTGGACTGCTGATGAGTTGATGCTGCGCGGGGGGACTTGATGGCGCATGACGCTGGTGTCACGCCCGGCTTCCCGGTAAGTCCTCGAGGCCGCGGCCAGCCCCTCTCAGCCGGCTCCATTCACCCGCGAGATAAGCGCACCCCTATCGGGGCACGTACTCTACCACTCCGATCATCCAGGCACTCACTGCACGACCACAATCTTCCTCACTATGCTCGTGCCTACGGCCTCGAGCTGGCAGAAGAAGACGCCGCTGGCGACCCGCCCGCCGGATTCGTTCGTTCTGTCCCAGGTCGCTGAGTAATCGCCGCTCTCTCTGCTGCCGTCGAACAGGGTCCTGATGATGCGGCCGCTCGGGTCCAGTACCCTCAGCACGACTTTGCCCGGCGTTCCGATGCCGTAGCGAATTGTGACATCGCCGTTCACCGGGTTCGGGAAGGCCTGTGAGAGGAACGTGACTCCTGGAGCCGCGGGTGCCCCGGGGTCTTCCACGCCCACGTTCGCGCATCCAGGCATATCGGGCGGCTCGCCGGGTCCCGTCCACACGAAACGGAAATGCGCCCAGTCGGCGCAGTCCACGTCGGAATCCGCATCGAAGTCTCCCGCAAAGCACTGGCTGCCCAGGGGACCCCCACCCTGACCTGTGAAGCACTCCGTGAAAGCACCGAAGTCGTCCGAGTCTACGTCACCGTCGTTATCGAAATCACCTGCCCTGCCGTTCCCGTTGAATGCGTCGATCTTGGTTTGATCGTTGGTGACCACGTAGCCGGCGGCAAGAATCTGCTGCATCGAATTGTCCAGGTACTTTCGGAAATGGCTGGTCGGGCTGTCGGCGTCTGCGTCAGGAAGGGGCCAGGGCGGCATGTAACCGTTCTCCAGAAAGGCCTGATTGAGTATGTGCTTGACTCCCCACACGTCCACGGCAACCGGGTCGAGGCCAGCGACGAGCTCGTTTCTCCTGGTAGCACCGGCATAGGAAGTCGCCGGACCGTCGTACGGGTTTGCGTTGATCCAGATGCAGTCAAGGAGGTTCAGGTCCGCAGGCCCTATTTCACCGATGAGAGCGCCGAGAATGCCGTAGTGTATGGCTGCGTGCGAATTCGTGCTGAGCTCGCGCGTCACCACGCCCATGTAGCTCTTCACGCACGCGGTAGCTCCGTAGACGGCGTGATGTGATTTGAGCACGGGCACGTTTATGAACTTGAGGTGCTCACGGTCGTAGGTGCTAGTGCCGGGATTCCAGATTCCGTGCTTGAGGCTGATGTACGTTCCGGCCTGGGTCCTGAACTTCGGGTAGGACAGGCAGCCGGTCAACTCCGCGTCGTAAGGGTAGACGACGTACCCGTCCAGCATGTTCCCTTCCGAATATTCTGTCGCGGACGTGTACCTGAGCGCGGTCCAGTCGTAATGCGACACGTTCTGGCCCGCCTGCTGGAAGGCGGCGACCACGTCGTGTGGAGAGAGGGCATGGTCCTGGGCGTTGTTGAGTGAGCGGCCAAAATTGCTCGTGGAATTGAACTGCGCGTTTTCACAGACGACGATTTCACCGGAGAACGAGTCGGGATGGTCCAGTATGCGCCTGATGAGACCTCGCAGAAGGTCCACGTTGGTGCCGCCGCGCTCGCCCCACTGATAGTTGATCTTGATGATGACAACGTCGTCCGCAGCGATTATTCCGCCGGGGCCGGCTACGAGAGATTGGGTGGCCGACTTGTAGAACTTGAGGTCTCCACGACCCATCAGTGCGAGCAGATTGTCAAGCCCAACGAAGCGGTCGGCCACAGGGTCCTCAGGACAATTGCTCACGTGGAATACCCTCGCGCGATACTCCTCCGGCGCGACGAAAGGCTGAGCGAGCGATGCCGCCAGGGCCGGCGCAGATGCTCCGCCCCGGTACTGTCCGGTCCATGCTCGCGCAAACACTCCGCCCGGATATTGCCCAACGCGCGCGACGTAGCCCCCAATACCGACGGCTGCAAGAGTCCCGAGGACACTCAAGAGACATATTGAGCCTAGACACACCCGTGCACGCACTGTTGTCCTCTCCGGTGCGCGCAGAGCCCTGGAAAGGCGGCGCCGGAAGGCGATCAGCCCGGCAAGCGGTGCGATAAGCGGCACTGCGAGCGGAACGCCCAGAGTGACAGCGACAGTTGACATCGCGGCCTGCTGACACGGATATGTGATACGACTGGGCTTTGTCCCGCTTCGGATTATTAGCCACGCAACCGAGATAATTCCTGCCAGGAACCAGAAAACCGCCAGCACCCTGGCAGAAAGCCACGAGGTTCCGCGGGGGGAATTACTTGCAGCATCGTGCGAAGGAATGTCATGCGGCATCTATGCGCACCTCCCCGAGTCCCTTCTATCCCAGCACAGAATCTTGTCATCGGCCCGTAACGGGCCAATGCCGAGGCACTTACCCCTAATTGTAGCACAATATTCTAACGCTCACTAAAGAATATCTAAAGGAGGAACGTACCCAAGACCCACCGATAGAGATACGTGGCGCAGGATTGGGAATTATCGCCAGCGGAAACTCACACGCACCCCCAAGACCCTCTAGGCGCGCGCCACGACCCGTTACTTTATCAGTCTTCTCTTCATCAGCTTTATGCCGGCGTAGAAAGCGGCCGCTTCTAGAAGAACGAGATACAGGAGATTGCCTGTCAGACCGGGTGATGCTTCGCCGGAAAAGACGGCTCGCGAGATGTTGACTGCGTGCGTGAGCGGAAGGAACTGGGCCAGGACCTTGACCCACCCCGGGAACTTATCCAGCGGGAAGAAGACGCCGGAGAAAAACAGCATCGGGGTGATGACGAGCTCGGTATAGTAATTGAAGAAGTCGAAAGTGGGTGCGAACGACGTCACGATCATTGCGAGTGACCCGAACAGGACGCCGATGAACGCCATCAGAAGAAGCAAGAGCAGCACGTTGACGATCGAGGCGGGAAACACTCCCATCAGCATCGCGACGACGAGCATCAGGGAACCGCTTATCAACCCTCTGAAGGCGCCCCAGGCGATCTCTCCGGCCACTGCATCCTCGGCGGACACGGGAGTCGCTATCATGGAGATGTAGAGCTTCTGATGGACCATCTTGACGAAGGTGTAATAGAGGCACTCGAAGGTCGATGACATCATGACCGAAGACACAAGCACGCCGGGCACCAGGAAATGCAGATAGGACCTGCCGCCGAACTGCCCCAGGTACGCACCGAGGCCCACGCCGAAAGTGATGAGATAGAAAAGCGGCTGCCCCAGACTGACTATGAAGGTGGGAACAATGAATCTCTTGTATGAAATGAGATTCCTGAAGAAGACGTAGTATATTCTATAAGAGAGATTCATCTTAGTGTTTTCTTGCGCGCGACAAACGGTCGTCGGACCTGCACGCCAACCCTGCACCACGCGCTGCGGGAGGCGTCCTCTACTCCATCAAGCTCCTGCCGGTCAGTTTGAGAAACACGTCCTCCAGTGTGGCCGGGCGGTTCAAGACGTTCGAGAGATTCAAGTCCACGACCTTCTTCATCACTTCGTGACCGTCACGGCAATAGAAGTAGAGAGTGTCTCCTGCCCGTTCGTGACCGCAGGCAACGTCCGCCATGCGCGCGACGAGCTTATCGTCCTCTTCCTTCGCGATTCTTATCTCGACGACTTCGGTGCCGATCTCGTCCAGGACGAGCTTCTTGGGAGAACCTTCCTTGAGGATGCGCCCCTCGTACATGATGACCAGGCGATCACAGAGCTGCTCCGCCTCTTCCATATACTGCGTCGTGAGCAGTAGGGTCGTGCCCACGCTTTTCAACGACCTCAACCTCTGCCATATGAGGTGCCTGGCCTGCGGGTCGAGGCCGGTCGTCGGTTCGTCCGCGATGAGGAGTCGCGGCTTGTTGAGAAGCGCCCGCGCCACAAGCAGCCGGCGCTTCATCCCTGTGGAGATCTCGTCTATCTTGCTGTTCCTCTTGCCGTCCAGCTCGACAAAATCGAGGAGCTCGGCAACTCGCTGCTTGATGACGGCCCCGGGAATGTCAAAGAACCTGGCGAAGACCAGGAGATTTTCGTAAACGGTGAGGTCGCCGTCCAGTGTGATTTCCTGAGGTACTACGCCGGTTTCCTTCTTGATCTCTCTGTTATCGATGTGTGAGTTCTGGCCAAAGACGGTGACCGAGCCGGAGGTGATGGGCGACACGCAGTGGATCATCTTGATGGTGGTCGTCTTTCCTGCGCCGTTGGGCCCCAGGAAGCCGAAGCATTCGCCTTCGTTGATCTCGAACGAAATGCCGTCAACGGCCGTGAAATCGCCGTATTTCTTGGTAAGGTTCTTTGCGACTATGACTGGTACCGAGTTCACTGCGTTCCTTTCGAAGAGCCTAAGAAAGCAGCCGGGCGAGGCGCTTACAATGAAAGCCGGCCTCCACGCGCGGCAGTCTTATTGCTGTCTCTCGACTTCAAACATCTGCCGTCGGTCCCATTCCAGCCAGTAGCGGATGGCCAGGCGCCGAACGAAATCGAAGTAAGGCTGTGTAAGGTTGCCGTACTCTTCGATTCCACGCGCAATGTCATTGCGGGTTTGATCTGAGTACTCGCGCTTGAGCCGCAGCCTGACGGTATGCCCCTTACGGGTAAACACCGCCTCTGGTCGCGCTTCGGGATCTGCTTCTACCGAGATCGTCCCGTGCCCGAGACTGGCCCCCGTGCTTACCTGAAGACCGTCGTTCAGGCAACTGAGGGGTGGCTGCGGGCCGGCACACGAGACGACTTCCAGCTCATCCGGACCTGCGTCGAGGATCTCTCTGGCCCTCAGCCCCATCTTGGCGCCGACGATGGAATAGATGCCAAGGTGTCGGTGCATCTCGCTGGCCAATACACACAAACGCCACTCTTCCAGTCCGTGCTTTTCAATGATCTCTCTTACGTGGGGACGCACGTCCTTCTTGAAAAGGGCAGAGTCGAAAGGAAACTCTTCAAAGATCACATTTTCATGGTCACCATGACCGGAGAGCATATCAAGCATCTCCTTCCTGACGGCAGCGGCGTTGAGACTGCGGTTGATGCGGTGGCGGGGCTTTCCCGCCAGTTGTGCCATGTCGAAGAGCTCCGGGTGGCAGAGGTAGACCGCAACCAGATCATCCCAGAGCCCAAGATGGCCGTCGCGCACCCGCTCGAACACGTCCGGGTGGTTGTGTGCCGAGGAGATGCGCTGCGCACAGCGAGCATCTAGACCGTCAATCTTGCCCAGTAACGCTTCGTCGAAGAGCAGGTCGTCGTTTCCTGTGTTCCTAATGACATCTATCGGGATGTCGGCCGTGAACAAGAGGTCGGCAGCTTCCGAATCACGCTCGTAGTTGGTGCCCGAAAGGGGGGAGATGTCGTCGTTGTACCAGAGTACCCCTTTTATCCTGCTCTGAATGTCAGGAGCCAGTGTCATGGCCTCAGCCAGATTCGTCAGCGGGCCAAGGCAGACGACCGTGAGGGGCTCACCGGCGTTTCTCAGGCACTCAATCATCAGTCGGGCCGCGCCGATGCCGGCTTGAGGCGGGGCCGCGGTCGGGCTGGCGAGCGTGTCCCCCCAGGGGACCTTCTCGCAGAAGGACCTCCAGGGAGGGGGAGCAACTGAAAGGGATCTTCCTGCGGCGGCGGGTATATCCTCCCTTCCGAGACTCTCGAGCAGAGCACGCACCTTCTCAAGACCGCGCTCGGGTGCCAAGGCGCCATCAGAGCTGACCACCGCGGCTACATCTACCAGATCAGTTGCCAGGAGGAGACACAGGGCACGCAGGTCGTCGCAGGCTGCGTCAGTATCAACGAGCACTTCGAACTTGGCATTGTCCGAGTGCGCAGGGCCTGTCAGGAGCATCAGCAGTATTACGGACACTGCCGATATCACAGTTCTCATCTCCGAAGCGCCGCCTCTAAACTTCGGTGTCGCCAACCGAGATTCCAAGGAAGATGGTCTAGGTGGAAGTACCCCCGGACCAGGCGTCCTCCGCGGGTGACCCCAGGTATCACCGCGGCCAAAGCACGCGCGCGGCTGTCGTGGGTTACCGCCACCGTCCCCGATCACAGGCTCCGCTGCCTACCGCAGGAGCACGCTCTTGCACATGGCTGTCCTGCCCTCTGCCTCGAGACGGGTCACGTAGACCCCCGAAGCCACCGGCCTGCCACTCTCGTCCTCACCGTTCCACAGCACGCTGTGCCTGCCCGCGCCCAGCGACTCATCCACCAGCGTCCTCACGGGCTTGCCCGAAACGTCGTAGACCTTGAGCGAAACGTGCGACCTACCACCCAGACTGAACTCCATCCGTGTCAGCGGGTTGAACGGGTTGGGATAGTTCTGCGCCAGCCCGAACACGTTCACTCCAGGCGCCGGCTCCACGGCAACTGGAGTCTCAATGCTGAACACGGCGTCGCTCGAATCCGGAGCGGAGTTAATCGAGGTGTCGTAGGCCACTACCTTGACAATACAGTCAGTCGATGACGTGTTGGGTACATTCCACACATACACAGAGTCGTTCGGCTCCCCGGTGGCAATCACGTTGGGGAACGTTGCTCCGCCGTCTGTCGAGTAGTAGATGCTGACCGAATCAACCCCAAACTTGTCAATCGCCACCCACCTGATGGTGTCGTCCTGAGCCACGTAGAATATCTCACCGCCGTTCGGCCGGATCACGGTCACCGAGGGCGGCGTCCCGTCAGCGATGGTGAACACGGCGTCGCTCACGTCCTCGGCGGAGTTCAAGGCCGCGTCGAACGCGACGACTTTCACGAGGCAGTTCTCCGACAACGTCGATGGCACGGTCCAGATGTAAGTACTGTCGTTGGGCTCGCTGGTGGCTATCGTGTACGGATACGTGCTCCCACCGTCAGTGGAGTAGTAGATGTTCACCGAATCCACACCCTCGTTGTCAGTGGCAACCCACCTGATAGTGTCCTGGGTCCCGCCATAGAAAATCTCGCCGCCGTTGGGCCTCACGACAGTGACCACGGGCGGAGTCAAGTCGGGTGGACCCATGTTGATCTTCTGAGAAGTCACGAGTGAATAGGCCTGAGTGGCTCCCAGACCCCCCTTGTGGGTCACTGTAATTCTGTAATGCCCGGTAGCGGACGAGGCCAGGTATATCTGCTCGACGTTGTCCCGGATGTTGTCGCCCGTGGTCGCTGCGTTGGACGGGTTCGCCGGGTCCAGCACATAGGGGTAATACGTCGTCGAGGTCGCCATGCGCACCAGGCGCAGGTCCAGGTCGTTGACCAGCATCCTGGTGCTTGGGTTTAGCGAGGGCGATGGCGGTGTGCCAGCCGGGTCGGTCCATGCGAGGGTCAGGCGAATCGGGCTCGTGCCGGAGTTGTACATGTAGAAGGTGTCTCTCTCGCCGCTCGTAAGTGCGTCTTGGCGGATGCAGAATGGGTTGGTGGTGTCACTCGTGATCAGGTTGGCGGCCTTGAGAGTGTTGAGTAACCCCCAACCGAACATGTAGTCGGGTCCGGTGTTCGCGCCGGCTTCGTCGGCAGTCTGAATAAGAATGGCCCTCATGGTGGAGGAGAGAGGCGTGGCGCCGCCGTGCGTGTCCTCATAGTGATTGATGAGCAGGTTCAAAGACCCCGTGAGATTCGGAGACGACATGGAGGTTCCACCGTAATAGATGTACGCACTGTTGGACGAATTGACGCATGAATAGACGCTTACCCCATTTGCGACCAAATCGGGCTTGATGCGGCCGTCATCAGTCGGTCCCCAGCAGCTGTAAGTGGCCATCACAACATCGGACGGCGAAGAATAACCGTTCACGATGTCGTTGACCGCACCGATTGAGAGGACGTTCTTTGCGCTCTTCGTGTGGGCGATCGAATCGTAGCCGTCAGTCCCGCCGTCCGGGTCGCGCGTGGTCGTGCTCCACACCCACTCACCTGCGACGTTGTCCCAGACCCAGTGGCCGCCGCCCGGCCCTGGTCCGACCTCGTCCCTGTTGTTTCCGGCGGAGCCGACGATCGTGTAGTAAGGGGCGTTCCGTGCAATCTGGTCCCAGGCCTGAGCCTCGGAATCATAGAAGCCGAAGTAGTAGTCCTCGGTCTCGCTGATGTCGGTGTCACCGAACCAGTACCACTCTCCAGTAGTGTGATAGTACCAGCCGACTACGGTCGTGTAAGAGTGATTTGACGCCTTCATGCCGTTGCCCGCGGCCGTGGCCATCTCCGAGTCGTCATTGTCGTAGTCGTAGCAGGTCAGATTGGCCTGATAGGACATCCCCTTGGCAGAGGCCACCACTCCGCCGGCAATCATGGTGCCCGCGACGTGAGTTGCGTGGGCGCTGGTGGAAGCGGGGCTGTCAATCTGAGTCGCGCGGCCGGTCAGCTCCTGATGCGTCGCCCGCACGCCGCCGCCGTCCCATATGCCCAGCTCGCCGACTGCCGTGCCCGAGCCGGTCAAGGAGAACCCGTAGCCGCCGGGCCACACTTTGTTCGTGCTCACTGTCTTGGCGGCGGTCAGGTTGTCCAGCCCGTAGTATACCGGCCTTCCGCGTTCGTCCACGTACATGAGCTTGATGTCGGGATTCTCGTTCAGAGCTTTCTGTGCCCGGGACGCGCTGCGCAAGAGCGCGAGGTACGGCGCGCCTCTGTGGGCCTGCAACTGCCTGGCATGAAACGCCGCCAGTTCGTCGAGCTTGGACTTGTCCGTCCTCGGTGCCGCCTGAAGGGCGGACACGCCGATAAGCAGGAGCCCAAGGGAGAGCTGGCAGACTGCGAAGACGGAGTGCCGGAACGAGCGTATGGAGAAATCCTCCGGTTTCAAGGTGAACACGCAGAAAGTACGACCATAGACAGATTTCAATGCAGAGACTGGGGGCGCGCAACAAAGCGAGAAGGGGCTCGGGGAAGAAGTCACGGGAGCCCGACAGGAGGTGCCGCCCAACCAATCCCACTTACAAGAGAGTTATTTTATCACAAAATGACTGCAAGCGCAAGCTTTTTCAAGCTGTTAGGGCACATGGCGATCCGAGAGAACCAAACCCGGCAGCACCGACCCGGTTACGCCCAGTTCTGAAGGCGTTGCAGACGGCCAGAATCTTCTGCGCGCACGTCCCAGTGGACCGTGAATGTGCACCGCCGCGGCGCTGGGATTCTCCGGCTCGTGGTATAATCAGGTCAGGATCCGGCGTCGCAGACGGTACTCCGCCAGTTTTGGCAGGCATGGACTCTGCGAGAGCCGGGGTGCGGCGAGGCCGGCAACGGTGTCGCGCCAGATTGAAGTACGCGGCGCGGGGACAACATCCGGCAGCACACGTCCCGCAGCGCAACATCCGGCTGCACAACATCCGACCTGACGAGAGTGTAACTTCCTGGTTTCAGAGGAGAATAGCAATGGCAAGGATAGCCGACGACATCACAAAACTCATCGGGAACACCCCGCTGGTCAGACTGGACCGCATCGGGCGGGGCCTGCGTGCAACCGTGGTCGCCAAGCTCGAGTATTTCAACCCGTGCTCCAGCGTCAAGGACAGGATCGGCATCAGCATGATAGAGACCGCCGAGCGCGAAGGCCGCATCGGGAAAGACACTGTCGTTGTGGAGCCCACGAGCGGCAATACCGGAATCGCCCTGGCCTTCGTCTGTGCGGTCAAGGGCTACAGGTTGGTCCTGACTATGCCCGACACCATGAGCATCGAGAGACGCAAGTTGCTCACGGTCTTCGGCGCGGAGCTGATACTCACGCCGGGCTCAGAGGGCATGCGCGGAGCAATCCGCAAGGCCGAAGAGATCGTTGCATCTGACCCAAAGTACTTCATGCCGCAACAATTCCGTAACCCCGCGAATCCCGAAATCCACCGCCGGACAACCGCACTGGAGATATGGAACGACACTGACGGG
>Ga0315295_10003395_pt1 | contig 13573 bp, 9 predicted proteins | sample YL17G14_0_MG_FD_204453 | JGI IMG/M metagenome (GOLD analysis project Ga0315295, IMG submission 204453) | Sediment microbial communities from Yellowstone Lake, YNP, Wyoming, USA - YL17G14_0 | ecosystem: Environmental > Aquatic > Freshwater > Lake > Sediment | place: USA: Wyoming | collected... | reverse complement strand
ATTTTATCGGTGTAACCGGTTTCATCCTCTGTATTTTCATTAACATCAGTAACATAAAGAATTATATCAGCATCAGTGATAGCAATTTTGACAAAACTCATCATCGACTCCTGAAGCTTGTACTTTGGTTGCAGAATGCCAGGTGTATCTGAATAGACTATCTGGAAATCATCCCCGTTTACAATCCCCATAATCCTATGACGTGTGGTCTGGGCTTTGTAGGTTATAATCGAAAGCTTTTCACCTACAAGGGCATTCATTATTGTTGATTTGCCAACATTGGGATTCCCCAGGATATTTACAAAACCTGATCTGTGACTCATTTTCCCCGGTTAAAATATTCCTCTTTTCAGCATGCTGATCTCCTTATCATTCAGGAACCTCCATTTTCCGCGGGTGAGGTTTTTCTTGGTGAGACCAGCAAAATAGACCCTGTCGAGCTTGCTGACGTTGTATCCAAGCTTTTCGAAAATTCTTCTTATAATCCTGTTCTGACCGGAGTGAATCTCAATTCCGATCTGTGTCCTGTCTTCAGGATCAGCATATGAAACAGCATCAGCTGTTATAATTTCCCCGTCAATATCAATACCCTCCGTAAGGAGGAAGAGATCATTTTTTGCGACTGGTTTATCGAGGAAAACATGGTATATCTTTTTTCTCTGGTATTTCGGATGGGTAAGCTTTCCTGTGAGCTCACCGTCGTTTGTCAGCAGAAGAACTCCTGTTGTCGCTTTATCGAGCCGGCCGACAGGATATACTCTTTCAGAACATGCGTCACCAATGAGGTCAATTACGGTCTTGTCAGCATGGGGATCCTCAACGGTTGTTACGTATCCCCTGGGTTTATTCATCAGGATATACACCTTTTTCTCTGCACTTAGTCTTTTGTTTTTGTACCTTATATCATCACGGGCCGAAACTTTTGTGCCAAGATCAGTGACTTTCCTGCCATTTACGGTTATAAAACCATCGCGGATCAGTTCATCCGCTTCCCTGCGCGAACAGACTCCGCTGTGGGCAATAAATCTGTTAAGCCTTATACTCTCGTCCTCTTTCGTCTGTTTTTTACCTGGCAACGGTTTTACTTTTCCCGCCCTGATATACCGTGCAGGCTTCCTGTTTTCCATATGCATTTTTATTCAGTCTGCAAAGGTACAATTATTTGACAATATTATGATTTCACGTTTTTTTTGCACCTTTGTGAATTAAATTTTAAGTCTATGCCGTTAGTCAAATCAATTTCAGGAATCAGAGGAACAATTGGAGGAAAACCTGGCGAGAATCTTACACCGGTCGATATTGTAAAATTCGCATCAGCTTATGGAACATGGCTTGGCCGCAGACACGACAAAAAGAAACTTATGATTGTTGTCGGGCGCGATGCCAGAAGATCGGGCAGTATGGTAAACAATCTTGTAGTTAATACTATGCGGAGCCTTGGAATTGATGTAACTGATATCGGGCTGGCGACTACCCCTACAGTTGAACTTGCAGTGACAGGAACAGGGTCACTGGGAGGAGTTATTATTACTGCAAGTCATAATCCGGCTGAATGGAATGCCCTGAAACTGTTAAACGAGAAGGGTGAATTTCTCTCATCAGCCGACGGTACGGAGCTACTTAAGATTGCAGAATCGGAGGATTTTGTATTTGCTCCTCTTGACAGCTTCGGTTCATATGTTCATGATGATTCGTGGAGTCAGAAACACATAGAACAGGTACTGGCACTTGATATGGTGGATAAGGATGCCGTCAGATCAGCTGACTTTAAGGTTGCAATCGACTGTGTAAATTCTGTCGGAGGCATTATTCTTCCAGTCCTGCTTAGATCGCTGGGAATCAATGAAATTGTTGAATTAAACACTATTCCCGACGGGAATTTTGCACATAATCCGGAACCCCTTCCGCATAATCTCACTGATATTTCTGCCCTGGTCGCAAAAGAGAAAGCTGATGTGGGTTTTGTTGTGGATCCTGATGTCGACAGACTGGCTATTATATGTGAAGACGGTTCAATGTTCGGCGAAGAGTACACCCTTGTTGCTGTATCCGATTATATTCTGAAAAGCAAAACCGGAAACACTGTTTCGAACCTCTCTTCCACAAGGGCTTTGAAAGATGTTACGGAAAAGCATGGAGGTCATTACTATACTGCCGCGGTAGGGGAGGTAAATGTAGTTGAAGAGATGAAGAGAAGAGAGGCTGTGATCGGGGGGGAAGGTAATGGAGGAGTCATTTATCCAGTACTTCATTATGGCAGGGACGCACTTGTAGGAATTGCTCTTTTCCTTTCACATCTGGCAAAAAGCAGGATGAAATGTACAGAACTAAGAAGAACCTATCCCGATTATTATATTGCAAAGAAAAAGCTCGAGCTTTCAGCCGGCAGTGATTTTGGAAGAATCCTGGAAGAAGTTCGTGAAAATTTCAGAGATAATGAGATTGACGAAAGAGATGGTATAAGAATTGATAAGGAAGGTGGCTGGGTTCAGATCCGCAAGTCCAATACCGAGCCCGTTATCAGAATATATGCTGAAGGGAGAACAGTTGCTGAAGCTGAGAATCTGGCTGACTCCGTCATTGCAATTGTTAAAAAAGTCAAATAGTTCGGGTTTTTTTCCTGGGGTCCGGAATAAATATACCGGAATGAATGTCTTTAAACCGTAAGACACAAATTACGGAAACCTTAAAAGATGTTAAATCTTTTATGAGTACAGCACATTTAAATACTTTTGCAGAAATTTCAGTTCAGGAAACCTAAAAATTAATAAGCATAATTTCGATGAAAAAATCAGTTATCATTGCAGGTATTGTTGCAGTTCTGGCAATAATAACCCTGATCATTATTGGCAGAGTATCGAAAAAGAATGATGTTGCCAATCTGTATGTTGAAGCTAAAAAAGGTCAGTTTGAGATAGTTGTATCAACCACAGGTGAATTGCAGGCTGAAAACTCAGAGGATATCACAGGCCCCGATTTTACACAAAGCAGACAGATCAGGGCTATGGAGATAAAAATTACTGACCTTGTACCTGAAGGAACACAGGTTAAGTCAGGTGATTTTATTGCCACCCTTGACAGAACATCATTTGACAATACACTTAAAGATGAACTTGAAAAGTTGACAACATATGAGTCCAACCTGGAGGTTAAGATTCTTGATACAGCAGTAACTCTTAGCGACTTACGTGATGAAATAAAGAATCTTAGATTTTCTGTGGAAGAGGCTGAAATTACTCTTCAGCAGTCGAAATACGAACCACCCACAACAATAAGGCAGGCAGAAATATCGCTCGACAAGGCTAAACGTTCGCTCGAACAGGCCATTAAGGGTTATTCCCTAAAGGTTGAGCAGGCACGGTCAGATATGAAGACAATTAAATTCAATCTTTCGGAGCAGCGACAGAAAGTAGCTGATCTTCAAGGTATTTTATCAAAATTTGCAATTTATGCTCCATCCGACGGAATGGTCATTTATAAAAGGGACAGGACAAATGCGAAAAGAAAAGTCGGATCTTCAATATCTCCATGGGATAATGTAGTTGCCACATTGCCCGATCTATCATCCATGATATCAAAAACATATGTCAATGAGATTGATGTCAGCAAAGTCAAAGTCGGTCAAAAAGTTGAACTGCTTGTAGATGCTTTTCCTGAGAAATCTTACACGGGGGTTGTTACATCAGTTGCAAATATAGGTGAACAGCTTCCGAATGCCGATGCCAAGGTGTTTGAGGTGGTGATAAAGGTTAACGGAACAGATCCCATCCTCAGACCTTCAATGACCACCGGTAATAAGATAATTACAAATACAATTGAAAATGTAACTTATATCCCTTTGGAAAGCATTCAGACAGGATCCGACAGTATTCCGTTTGTTTATACTAAGAAAGGAACCAAGCAAATAGTTGTTCTTGGTGAAGAGAATGAGAATAATGTTGTGATTGAACAGGGACTGGAGCCTGGAACAGTAATTTATCTGAGCACTCCCGAAAATCCCGATAAATTCAAATTGTCAGGCCAGGATCTGATAGCTGTAAATCAGGAGCGTGCCAAAGCCAAAAAAGAAGAGGAAAGAAAGGCAAATGAAGAAGCTCAGAAGGCTAACGAGCAGGGGAGATTTCCAGGTGGGATGGAAGGGATGACACCTGAAATGATGCAGCGTTTTGAGCAAATGAGAGGGAACATGCCTCAGGGCGGACCAACAGGTGGTACTGGAAGCCAGACCGTTCCGAGAGATACCGCTGCGTTCAGAAGAATGATGCGTCAAAATCCGCAGGGAATGCCGGGAATGAGGAGAGACAGCTCAGCAAGGCGCAGAAATCTTAATCAGCAGGGACAGGGCCAGACAGGACAACAGACTCCCCCTCCGGGATCACCAAACACAAATCAAAATTAATTCTTAAACCTCTACCGTATGTTTAAATTCTTCTTCAGATATTTTCATGACATGGAAATTGCCGTTGAGTCGATAGTTTCCAACAAGCTCAAATCTATGCTTACTGCTCTCGGAATAATTTTCGGGGTTGCTGCAGTTATAGCAATGCTGGCGATAGGAAAAGGGGCAAAGCAGGAGATAATGGAACAAATGAAAATGGTAGGGGTTAACAATATCCTTATTAATCCTATTGTGCAGGATGAAAGTTCTTCAAGTTCAGAGGAGACCGAAAAACAAACTAAAAAATTCTCGAGAGGTTTGAGCATGCTCGATGTGGAAGCCATCCGTGAAACACTGCCGTCAGTCAAAAGAATAAGTCCTGAAATCTCATTTAACTCGGTTGCAATGATGAACGGAGTTAAATACACTGCAAAACTGGTTGGTGTTTCAAATGATTATTTTTACTTATATAACCTTCCTCTTGTATCAGGTGCCTTTTTTAACAAGTACCAGGAAGAGAACGGTATCCAGGTTTGTATAATCGGCGCAAATATCAGAGCTAAATTCTTCAGCAAGATTGATCCCATCGGACAATATATAAAGTTCAACGGAATATGGCTTAAAGTTATAGGCGTTCTGCAGAAAACCAATGTCAGCCTCACCGGATTTGAAGAAAAAGGCGTTAATGTGTACAACGATAATATCTACATCCCTATCCAGACCATGCTTCTGAGATATCAGAACAGGGCTCTTGTCAATACAAAACTGGTGTCGGAAGCCTCTTCAAATATAATGGTCATGGGCGGACCGGGTATGGGAGGTATGGCACGGGTTATCGCTAGCAGTTCTGATGCTTCCACAAACACGGAGACCAACTATAATCAGCTCGACAGAATAGTTGTGCAGGTTGCTGAAACTGAACAACTTAACCCAAGTACTGAGATACTCAGCCGGATGCTTACACGCCGTCATACAAACGTAAAAGATTTTGAGATCACTGTTCCTGAGCTTCTGCTGAAGCAACAGGAAAGGACAAAGGATATTTTCAATATTGTACTCGGTGTTATAGCAAGTATCTCCCTGCTTGTAGGCGGAATAGGCATTATGAATATCATGTATGCCTCTGTTATGGAGAGAATAAAGGAGATCGGAACAAGAATGGCAATTGGTGCCAAAAAAATGGATATTGTTGTTCAGTTCCTTGCCGAAGCTGTGCTGATTAGCGTATCCGGTGGTTTTATCGGAATATTTATTGGGGTAGTTATGGCAAAGCTGATAGAACAGATTGCAGGCATTATGACCATCGTAACATTCTTTTCCATATTTATTGCCTTTGGGGTATCAGCAGCAGTCGGCGTTATCTTTGGCTATCAGCCGGCTAAAAAAGCATCTGAAAAAGATCCAATAGAGTCATTAAGATACGAATAAAATATTAAAAATGAAGAAGTTATTATTACTAACAACGATAAGTTTGTTTTTGTTTCCATTTCAGAATTCTTATTCTCAGGAGTTAAAAAGACTTAAACTTGATGATGTGATGAGACTTGCAGAGGAGCAATCACCAAATGCTCTGATGGCAAAAAACAGGTTCCGTGCAAGCTATTGGCAATATCGTACATTCAAGGCCGAATACAGACCTTCACTGACACTTACCGGAACAACGCCGTATTACACTACAGCGTTTGAACGGGTCTGGAATTCTCAGGATAATAAATGGGATTATAAATCCACTAACGTCATGCGTAACCTTGGGTCTCTGGCACTGTCGCAGAATATAGGTTTAACAGGTGGGACTATCTCTTTAAATTCTGATCTGACACTTGAAAATGATTTTGAAAGAAAAACCCGTAATTATATTACGGTGCCAATGAGTATTGGACTGACTCAACCGTTGTTCAGGTATAATGAATTAAAATGGCAGAAAAAAACAGAACCCCTTAAATACACAGCTGCCAAACAGACTTTCTTGTCGGACATGGAAGCTGTCCATACACAAGCTGTTATGAATTTTTTCTCACTAGCCCTGGCACAGAGCAACAAGCAGATCGCTGAAATGAACTATGCAAATGCGGATACTCTTTACGAAATAGCCCAGGGGAGATATGAGCTTGGAACCATAGCTGAGAACGAATTGCTCGAACTTCAGCTTTCATGGCTAAATACTGAAACAGCCAGGAAAGAGGCCGAAATGAATTTACGCGACAGGGAGATCCGTTTAAAATCATTCCTTGGATTTAACGAAAACGTAAGGCTGGAGCTTGTCCTGCCGAATGAAATTCCTGCATTACAGGTGAATTCTCAGGAGGTACTTGAAATGGCATTGGCCAACAATCCCCAAATACTTCAGCAGCAACTTACTATATTGACGGCGCAAAGCAACGTAGCTCAGGCAAAGGCCGAAAAGGGACTTAATGCCAACCTAATAGCATCCTTTGGTACAAGGGATCAGGATTCCAATTTTGAACTGGCTTATGCAAACTCAAACCAGCAGCAGAACGTACGATTAGGAATAACAATGCCGATTCTTGACTGGGGACTTGGCAGGGGTAAATATAAAATGGCACAGTCAAACCTCGAACTTGCACAGGTTACACAGGAACAGGCATTAGTTGACTTTGAGCAAAACCTGATACTTGATGTTGAACAGTTCAACCTTCAGAAAGCACAGGTCGCAGTTGCTGCAAAATCAGATACTGTTGCCATGAGAATGTATGAAGTGACAAAACAGAGATTTCTTATTGGCAAAATTGCAATTCTTGAGCTTAATAACGCTGATACAAAAAAAGACCAGAACAGAAGAGCTTATATTCAGGCTCTGCAGAACTACTGGAACTATTTCTATAATGTCCGCAGTCTTGCATTATACGATTTTCTGAACAGAAAACTTCTTGAAACTGAGTTTGAAAAATTGCTAGAATAAGGGTTGATGAATTCTGTTTTTTTGGTTAGAGACGTTGCATTCAACGTCTCTAACTTTTTTATAAATGTTTTTTACAAAAAATTAATATCTTTGCGCCTCAATAAAGAATATTCAGAAAAAAATATCGCAATAATTCAAAAAATAAACAAATGCAAAACAAAACAGCTATTACGATTCTGGCCATTGCATTAGCACTTGTATGTCTTTATACACTTTCATTTACTGGTGCCACTTATAAAGTCAGAAAAGATGCCAAAGAATATGCAAAAGGTGATCTGGTCAGGCAGCGTACATATATAGATTCCATCTCGGCATTACCAAAGGAAAAATGGAGCTATCTTGGTTATACTTTCAAAGAGGTTCAGAGAAAAGAGATGAACCTCGGGCTTGACCTGAAGGGTGGAATGAACGTAATACTTGAGGTGTCGGTTGAGGATATTTTAAAGGCTCTTTCGAATTATAATACTGATAAAACATTTACTGAAGCCCTGGCTCGTACAAAGGTCCAGTCGCGGGCCGGGGGTGATTATCTTGCCATTTTCGGCAGGACCTTCCAGGAAATAGACCCTAATGCCAAACTGGCTTCAATATTCGGGACCGTTGAACTAAGGGACAAGATAAATTTCAACTCTTCAAATGAAGAAGTGCTGAAAGTTCTCGACTCAGAGGTTGAAAGTGCAATATCAAACGCGTTTAATATTCTTCGTACCAGGATCGACCGTTTTGGAGTTGTACAGCCGAATATAACGCAGCTCTCAGCCAGAGGACGTATTCTTATTGAACTTCCAGGAATGGAAGATCCTGCCAGAGTCCGTGAATTGCTTCAGGGAACAGCGAATCTTGAATTCTGGGAGACTTACGAAAACAGCGAGATAATCGGCTACCTGTCACAGGCAAACACCTTATTGAGAGAAATTCAGGCCAGTACAGTAAAAACTGATTCATCAAAGATTTCTCCGGTAAATGTGACTTCACCCGCTGACACAACTAAAAAAGATCAGTTGCTTGAAGCTCTTATCAGTAAAGATACAACCCAGAAAGCAGCAGCAAGCACACGCGAGGAATTTAACTTTCAAAATCCTTTATTCGGTATCCTTAATCCCCGTGTTAACGAACAAGGACAGCCATTGCCCTCATGCATGGTTGGACTTGCTGCCGGTATCGACACAGCAAAGATTAACGATTATCTGAGTATGAATCAGATCAAAGCGCTCTTCCCTCGCGATCTGAAATTCTATTGGAGCCAGAATCCTTATAAATATGATCCGACAAAATCACTTTATGAACTCCATGCCATTAAAATCACAACCCGCGACGGCAGGGCTCCTCTTGCAGGTGATGTGATAACAGGAGCAAGACCCTCTTCAGGGGTTACCGGCTCCGAGGTCAAGGTTGATTTTTCTATGAATTCTGAAGGAGCAAAGACATGGGCACGCATGACCCGTGAAAACGTAGATCGCTGCATAGCTCTGGTACTCGATGGCTATGTCCGGTCATATCCAAGAGTCGTAAATGAAATAACAGGCGGAAGCACTGAGGTTACCGGAGATTTCACAATTGACGAAGCAACCGACCTTGCGAACATTCTTAAATCAGGTAAAATGCCTGCTCCTGCACATATTGTATCAGATACGGTTGTTGGTCCCAGTCTTGGGAAAGAAGCTATTAATTCAGGTTTGGTATCATTCGTAATTGCCTTCTTTATAGTACTGCTTTATATGATATTCTACTATAGCCGCAGTGCAGGTACAATTGCAGATATAGCCCTGGTAGGAAATATCTTCTTGCTTATTGGTGTTACCGCTTCTCTGGGGGCTATCATTACATTACCCGGAATTGCAGGTATTATACTTACAATGGGTATGTCGGTTGATGCAAACGTACTTATATATGAAAGGATCCGTGAGGAGCTTCGGTCCGGTAAAGGTATAAAGCTGGCAGTTGCGGATGGTTATAAGGGAGCGATGTCAGCAATTCTCGACTCAAACATCACCACTCTTCTGACAGGTGTCGTTCTGTATATTTTTGGTACCGGCCCAATAAAAGGATTTGCCACAACACTGGTAATAGGTATATTGACATCGCTGTTCTGTGCGATTTATATTACCCGTCTTATATATGAATGGCTGCTCAAGAGAAATGCAAAACTGTCATTCTCAATTAAGATAACTGCAAATATTCTTAAAAACACCCATGTCGATTTTATCGGTATGAGGAAAATGTTTTATGGTTTCTCAGCTGTATTGATATTGATATCGGTCGTTTCACTCGTAACCAGGGGACTTAATCAGGGAATTGACTTTTCTGGTGGCCGTACTTATATCGTCAGGTTTGACCAGATAGTAAAAACAGCTGATGTTGCAGCAAACCTTACTGGGGCATTTGGAGAAGCACCGCTGGTTGTAACATTCGGAAATGATAAACAGGTAAGAATAACTACAAAATATAAAATAAACGAGACCGGTGTCGATGATGAGATTGAAACTGGCCTTTATAACGGGTTGAAAGGCATGATTGGGCCTGATGTGACAAAAGAAGAATTTCTTTCAAAATACAGGCTTCAATCAGAAACTGTGGGACCGACAATAGCATCAGACATGAAAACGAGGGCATACTGGGCCGTAGGAATCTCTCTGATCTTAATGTTTCTGTATATTTTCATGCGTTTTAAAAACTGGCAATATGGACTTGGTGCGCTAGCTTCACTTGCACATGACACAATAATTATTGTTGGACTCTATTCTCTTTGCTGGGGCAGACTGCCATTTTCAATGGATATTGATCAGTCATTCATAGCAGCAATCCTTACAATAATCGGATATTCAATAAACGATACCGTTGTAGTATTCGACAGATTGAGGGAGTTTCTTCCTCTTCACAGGAAACGTCCTGTTAATGAAGTTATCAACATGGCAATGAACGATACTCTCAGCCGTACAATGAATACAGGTATGACGTCAATACTGGTGCTTATTGCCATGATATTTTTCGGTGGAGCAACACTCAGGGGATTCCTTTTTGCAATGCTCATCGGTATAATAATCGGTACTTATTCCTCAGTTTTCATTGCTGCACCGATTACTTATGACGCAACTAAGAAGAAAGGGATAAAATACTAAACTTTAATATAAGATTATCAGTAGGGGACAGGCTTCACAATGTCCCCTTTTTGTTTTTTGACACACATCTGAAAGGCAGGTAAAATAAAGATAGAATGTCAGAATCTCAATGAGTATTATTTTTTCTACATTTGTATTTATTATGTTTTGCATTAATCGAAGCACAATTTAAATGAGCGGCCAGGAAATATTTGTGATCATAATTGTGGCCTTGCTGCTGTTCGGAGCTGACAAGCTTCCGGAGATAGCTAAAGGTCTTTCAAAAGGGATGCGCGATTTCAGGAAAGCCACCGATGATATCAAGCGTGAGTTTGAGGAGAGTACAAGTGAGATCAGGAAGGATTTTACTGATGTTACAAATACAATAACGAATAATGTAACTGACATTTCAAACAATATCCAGAAAGATGTGAATGAGGTCTCTGACAATCTGAAAAAGGAGGTAGATGATTTTAAGAGTGGCATTGACAAGGACGTAAACGAGGTAAAAGAGAACCTTGAAACCAGCGTAAACGAGGTAAAGGAAAATATTGATAAAGATGTAAATGAGGTAAAAGATAATATTGAGGCAAATACAAGTGAAATCAGTGACAATTATAAAAGAACGATCAACGAACCAGACGACAATTATTACAAATACACTGACTGATAATAATATACCTTCCTCCCTTCGCCCAATATAATCATGATCAAAACCACCGGCATTACGAAATCATTTGGGGAACTTAAAGTTCTGAAGGGAATTGATATCGAAATAAAAGAAAAAGAAGTTGTTTCAATAGTCGGAGCCAGCGGGGCCGGAAAAACCACTCTTTTGCAAATAATCGGAACGCTTGATAAGCCAGACAGCGGAACAGTTTCGTACAACGGTACCGATACAAGCCGCTTAAAAGGAAAAGCCCTGGCAGCCTTCCGGAACAGGAACATAGGATTTGTTTTTCAGTTTCACCAGCTCCTTCCCGAATTCACAGCCCTTGAGAATGTCTGCATTCCGGCATATATTGCAGGTAAAAGTAAAGCCGAAGCTGAAGCCAAAGCATCTGAAATACTTGGATTCCTGAACCTTGCCGACAGGCTAGAACATAAGCCCTCCGAGCTGAGCGGCGGCGAACAGCAGAGAGTTGCGGTAGCCAGGGCATTGATAAATAATCCGTCAGTAGTACTGGCTGATGAACCTTCAGGTAACCTCGATTCAGAAAACAAAAACGAACTTCACAAACTTTTCTTTAAGCTAAGGGATTCTTTTGGCCAGACAATAGTAATTGTTACCCACGACAGACAACTGGCAGGCATGTCGGACCGCATACTCCTGATAAAAGACGGACTTATTGTAAATGAGCCGTAAAAGTAAATACAATGGTGTTCCGGTTACTGAAATGAAGCAGTTCCTTGAAGAGAAATACCTTCAGTACAACAATCCTTCATTCATACCATCTGATCCGGTATCAATACCGCACCGGTTTACCTCACGGAACGACAGAGAGATATCAGGGTTTCTTGTGTCTGCCATAGCATGGGGCAGGAGAGATCTTATTCTCCGAAGTGCCAATATTCTCCTTGAAGCAATGGATAACGCTCCTTATGAATTTGTTATGTCAGCAGGTGAGGATGACATGAAAAGAGTGTCTCGATTCGTCCACAGGACCTTCAATGGCACAGACTGCAATTATTTTATAAAAGGGCTCAGGCACATTTACATTGATTTTGGCAGTATTGAGGATGTGGTTCTCGAGGGAATGAACCGGTCAGGAAGCCTTAAGGAGGGAATAGCACATCTCAGACGATATTTTTTTTGTGGAGACCATGAACGAAGGACAGAAAAACATTTTGCCGATGTAACCGGGGGTGCAGCTGGGAAAAGGCTCAATATGTTCCTGAGGTGGATGGTCAGAAAAGACTACAGAGGTGTTGATTTTGGAATATGGAAAAGAATAGATCCTTCAGTGCTCTATATACCTCTTGATCTTCATTCCGGCAACACAGCCCGGAAACTGGGTCTGCTTACCAGGAAGATGAACGACTGGAAAGCGGTGGAGGAACTTACTGCTGTCCTCCGTGAATTTGATCCTGCTGATCCAGTAAAATACGACTTTGCACTGTTCGGGCTGGGAGTGTTTGAAAGATTCTGATAAAAAAAAGTACCAGGTTATTGCTTTAATCATGATAAAACTCAATAAAGCACAACCTGGTACTACTGACCTAACCTGCCTGACTAACCTTATTTTTTGATCTCGACAACAGCATACTTCGAGATTTTCCAGAATTCTTCCGGATCTTTTATTGCAATGTAAGCGATTTGCTTTTCATTTTCCTTGACCATTTCATATGAACCCGACGGATGCTCGGTAACAAGCTTTGCATTTTTTGAGTTGACCTGAATAGTTTTTGTCTTTGTAATATCAATTTCCTGGAAGAGACTGTCGGAAAAATCTTCAAGAAGAGACTCCTTCCTTCCAATGCCAATAAATCCTCCTTCTTTAGAGAGAAGACCCTTTTCCTTAAGGTCCTTATAAGTGCCGGATATGAGAAATGCCTGGTGAAGTTTGCTGATCTGGCTGGTGATCTTTTCTTCTTTCATTGTAAGAGTATCATTAAGAGCCACCACCCGGCCATTAAGCTGTCCTATCTCAAAATCCTTATTAACCAGGTTCGTCTTCAATTCAGCTATTTCACTCTCGTATGTCTTCATTGACTCTTCAAGCTCGGCAATCCTGGTCTGCAATCCGGTAATTGTATTCCCCGACTTTTTAAGCTGGGCATTCAGCTGGGCTATTTTCTTTTTGTTCTCGTCTATGAGGGAATTGATGTTTTGTATATCCTCCAGGATCTTATGCCTTCTGTCTTTCGTAACTTCAGCATTCGATGAATTAACAGATATAATCTTTTCCTTCTCCTTTATCATTTTTATGTTTCCTTCAATCTCGTCAAAGGTTGCAAGCCAGTCGTTTAACATCGAATCGCGTTCAGTCAGCTGGTTCGTGAATGAAATTCTCTGGTTCTCCATCAGGGCAACCTGATTATTATGATCGTGTTTATGGAGGGAATAAGCCAGGACACCCAGACCCAGAAGCAGGACCAAGCTAATTATCGAGGTTATCAGGACTCCTTTTGACAGCCCTTCATTCCGCGCATAATTAACTTTGTTTGTTACGACCG
>Ga0315295_10003393_pt1 | contig 13576 bp, 8 predicted proteins | sample YL17G14_0_MG_FD_204453 | JGI IMG/M metagenome (GOLD analysis project Ga0315295, IMG submission 204453) | Sediment microbial communities from Yellowstone Lake, YNP, Wyoming, USA - YL17G14_0 | ecosystem: Environmental > Aquatic > Freshwater > Lake > Sediment | place: USA: Wyoming | collected... | reverse complement strand
TCAGCGAAACCGATACCGAGGTGATAGCGAATTTGATTGGCTATTTCTATGCCAAAGGTGACAAGGAAGAACTAAAACAGCAGGACGGGCAGAACAGATTTGAGTGGGCGGTTCAGCGAGCGCTTCGTGAGCTGCACGGCACTTATGGGCTTGCGATTGTCTGTCTGGATTTTCCCGATATGCTCATCGGGGCTAAAAAGGGCAGTCCCCTAATTTTGGGGGTCGGCGACGGCGAATATATCCTGGCCTCTGATGCGGCTGCGATTGTGGAGCATACGACTCGGGCGATATATCTTGCCCAGGATGAGATTGTTACCGTCACACCTGAGGGATTTCATACCAAGACAATTGATAATGTCACTGTCACCAAAGACCTCGAGCAAATTGAATTCTCGCTGGAGCAAATCGAGCTGGGCGGCTTTCAGCACCACATGCTTAAAGAGATTTTCGAGCAGCCCAGGTCCTTGAGCACCTGTATGGGTGGTCGAATCGACCGCCAGAACAAGAGGATTAAGCTCGGCGGTGTGGCTTCATACTTGCGTGAGTTGACCCACACCAGGCGGCTGATTCTCACCGCCTGCGGGACCGCATTCCACGCAGGTCTGGTCGGCGAATTTCTCTTTGAGCATCTGGCTCGCATCCCGACGGAGACTGAATACGCCAGCGAATTTCGGTATCGCAACCCTATCATCGAGGATGACACTGTCGTTATAGCGATAAGCCAGTCCGGAGAAACGGCAGATACTCTTGCAGCGGTAGAGCAGGCGAAAGAGCGAGGGGCCACAGTTCTTGGTATCGTTAACGTTGTCGGCTCTTCCGTCGCCAGGGCCACCGACGCGGGGATATATCTGCATGCCGGGCCGGAAATCGGAGTTGCCAGCACGAAGGCATTTACAGCGCAGGTGGCGGTGCTGACGATGCTTGCGATTGAATTAGGCAGACGAAGACATATCAGCAGCGACCAGGCAGATGTGTTCATCGAGGAGCTGTCCGGAATACCGGATAAAATAGGCCGAATATTGAAACAATCCGACCACATCAAGGAAATCGCGGCGGCGAATATCGACCAGAATAACTGGCTTTTCTTAGGCAGAGGATTCAATTACCCGGTTGCCCTTGAGGGTGCTTTGAAACTCAAGGAAATAAGCTATATTCACGCTGAGGGGCTGCCTGCTGCGGAAATGAAGCACGGGCCGATTGCTTTGATTGTTGACGGTATGCCGGCGGTTTTCATCGCCACAGCCGGGCCGCAATACGATAAGATTATGGGCAACATCGCTGAAGTGCGGGCCCGCGGCGGCAAAATTATTGTGGTCGCCACAGAAGGCGATGAGAATATTAAATCCGTCCTCGGCCAGACAGACCATTTAATCACCATTCCTGATGCCCCCGAAATTTTACAGCCGATGCTGACTGTTGTGCCGCTGCAACTATTGGCATATCACGCTGCGGTGCTTCGCGGCCACGATGTTGACAAACCCCGTAACCTTGCGAAAAGCGTTACGGTAGAGTAGTTCGTAGTTCATCGTTCATAGTTCGTAGTTTCAGTTTATGAATCCAAGACCAACTTTAACTTTCAAAACTCGACATTCAATATTCGATATTGGATATTCAATTAAACTTGGTTTTACTCTTGTGGAGCTGCTGGTCGTTATAGCCATCATCGCTCTTTTACTTTCCATACTTACGCCATCACTTATGAAGGCCAGGTCTGTGGCGATGCGGGTTAAGTGTGTGCATAACCTCAAGCAAATCGACCTGGCGATGCACTTATACCTGAGTGCGAGCGATAATACGTATCCGTGTGCACAGGACCCTGTCTCAACGCAACCGTTTTACTGGCTGTGGATGGGACGCGGCTGGCGATGCTTTGTCGAGCCATATATAGGCGGCAATATCGATGTGAATAATCCTTCGGTTCTGCTGTGCCCGGCAGACCGTAGCGACCCGACAAGATATGAATCCACCAGTTATGCCTACTCAATGGCTTTTTACCATAGCCCTGAGCAGATTGATAGTATAAGTAGCACTGAGGACACGTATAAAAACCCCCGGCCTTCCATTGCTCAAAAGTCATTCAGCGTGGCCAAACCCTCCGGCAAAATCCTTATCGGCGAATGGTTCAGCAATCACTACCGAGTAGATGAGGAAAAAGGATGGTGGAACTGGCAGGGCTGCCGAAACTTTTTATTTGCTGATGGACAGGTGCAATTTCTTAAGGCCGCGGAAATCCGGCCTGCAAGGGACGGCCTGCCGAACCCGAACCTGACTATTCACGGCATCAAAGGTCAGGACTATCCGCCTTAGTGGGATAAGTGCACAAGCCACAAGTGCGTAAGTTATGAGATGTCTAACACGTTGGCCATTGAATACAAGGCGGGTTTTTTGCCGACAAGCCATTTTGCGGCTCGCAGCGCTCCACGTACGAAGGTATCTCTTGTATGTGCGGTATGACTGATAGTAACCGTTTCGCCGAGTGCGCCAAAGATTACCGAATGGATGCCGGTGATGTCGCCTGCGCGGACGGCGTGTATGCCGATGGCTCCCTGCTGTCTTAATGCTTCTTTGCCGCTTCTGCCGTAAGTGATGGAGTCGGCTAAATTCCTGCCGGTCGCTTTGCAGATATTTTCGGCTAATGTAAGGGCGCTGCCGCTCGGAGCATCCTTTTTGAAGCGGTGGTGCTGCTCGATTATCTCTATGTCGTATTCCTCGCCGAGCATCGATGCGACTTTGCCGACCAGGTTAAAAAGGACGTTCATTCCTACGCTCATATTTGTTGCATAAAGGACAGGAATTTTTTTAGAGGCGGCTTTTATTTTTTCACGCTGCAAGTCACCCAGGCCGGTAGTCCCCAGCACCAAAGCAACTTTATTATCGACACAATAATCAATCGTTTTAATAGCTGCTTCGGGCTGCGAAAAATCAATTGCTATATCAGCGGCAGCGCCCGGGTATGTGCCGGTTAATTTGATATTCAATGACGCGGCGGATGCGATAAGGCCGGCATCCTTGCCGATGTCCGGATGGTCGGGTTTCTCGACTGCTGCGGCAATATCGAACTGGCCGGACTCAAGGGCTAATGCGATGATTCGGCTGCCCATTCGGCCGGCTGCGCCGACAACGACAAGTTTAGTTTTCATTTTGGCCTCCCCGCCAGACGTGCGGCGGATTTAGTTTTGCATTTTACACTTTAAGTCTCTCCCGCTGTGGTTGTGTGTGGATACGGTTTTACAGGCGCCAGGGTGAGCGCATAAGCCGGGCAAGCATACGGTTGGCTTGCTCGTCTCCGATGAATCGTTCTTTTTGCGGGTCCCATTGTAGTTTCCTGCCAAGGAGCATCGCCTGGTCATTTTCCTGTTTTTATTATTTGCGAGTCTTTGTCATTTGTTTAATGGTTTGATTCTTAAGTTGCGGAACTCGATGTGGTCGCCGTGGCCGCAGAATCCGATGTGGCCCTTGTCGTTCTTGAGGCCCGGGTGGTCCCTTCCATCCATCGTTGCAGGTGTAGAGGCCTTTTCGATATCCGCATCGACAATCGTTGTGCCGTTTAGCTTGACAGTGATTTGCCGGCCGTTGGCGATAATTTCTTCCGAATTCCATTCGCCGGCAGGTTTAAGATGACCTTGTTTGGCGGGGACGACTCCATAAATAGAGCCGTGGAACTGGTAAGGTTTGAGGTCCTTGTATTTGGGGGATGTATCGTCGAGGATTTGAATTTCCATTCCTGCGTATGCCGCATCGCCTGATAGCGGTGTGCGAATGCCTATACCATTGTTGGCGCCAGGGGTGAGCTGGAATTCAAATCGCAGGATAAAATCGCCGTATTCATCAGTTGTGTAAAGATTTCCGCTGCTGCGGTCGGGGTGAAGGACGATTTTGCCGTCTTCGGCGGCGTAACCCGTGGTGTCCCCTGTCCAGCCGGTCATGTCCCTACCGTTAAATAGAGGGATAAAGCCCTCGGTTTTTTCCTGCTCGGTTAGTTCTTTCACGCCGGGCTGGCGCAGAATTTCCCTGATGAATATGTTTCTAAAATACAGGGGGCTGTTGTGGGACTGGAGTTCTATCTGGCCGACAGGATAGATGGGTTTATCCCGCTCCCAGTAGTTTTCCAGAACCACATTCTCAACCACCAGCACATCATTGAGATATACTGTCACCAGCTCGCCAATCATAATGATTCTAAACGTATTCCACGCGCCTATCGGCTTGTCGGCGAGTTTCAGCGGGTTGCTTGGTCCTTTTTTATTATTGTATAAGCCGCCCGACCCAACCTCGGCACCGACTCCTCTGTTTGCGGGGTCCCATATTTGCACCTGCGGGCTGCCTCGCAGATAGATGCCGCTGTCACCGCCTTTTTCGATTTTCCAGTCCACCAGCATCTCGAAATCTCTGTAGTACTTTGCCGTGCAGAGACTCTCGCCCCTGCCGTCAAAACAAAGCACACCATCGACCGCCTTCCAGTGTGCTTGCATAACTTCGTTTGCCTTAGTTTGCTCCTTGGCCAGTTCTTGGGGGGTCATTTTTCTGCGAGTTACGGGCGAGCCGACCAGTCCTTTCCAGCCGGTCAGGTCCCTGCCGTTAAATAGCGCCGCGAACCCTTTGGGCGACTGATTCAGGGGTCTCTGGTTCGGGTCTGCTGCTTGGTCTGAATATGCAACGGTCGCAAGAACAAAAACCACTAAAACACCAAGCACCAATGTTTCTAATGTGGATATGTATTTATTCATTTTGCCTCTGGCCTCCATATTATAAACTCGTTGACTAATGGCTTATACTGATAATAGAATAAGTTTGGGCTCCACAGGGAGCGGCCTGCCTATTCATCGGATTTCCGGCATATTGTCAGCAGCGGCGTTACTTCTTGGTGCTCAGGTATATTGCAATGCCCATCTGCTTAATCTGGTCGCGCTGCTGCTCGATGTCATCAACGTGGCCGTCCTCATCCTTGAGAATATGCTCGAGTATCTCTTTGGTGGCATTGTCGGCGACTTCAGTTGCTAATTTGACGGCAGCGTTGTAGGACTTTACAGCGCCCATCTCGGCGCCCAGGTCGTTATCCATCATTTTGGGAACATCGGCGCCGATATGAATCTCATTTAGCTTGCTGACCTCTGGCTTTCCTTCGAGAAATATAATTCGCTCGATAAGCGCTTCTGCATGCTTCATTTCGGTAACGGCACGGGCCTGGATAGCATCATGCAGCTTTGAGTAGCCCCAGTTAGCGCACATCTCAGCGTGCACCATGTATTGATTGATGGCGGTCAATTCATCCGCAAGCAGTCCGTTGAGGGTCTTGAGTAATTTTTCATTTCCTTTCATTGGTCACTCCTTTTACATTTCAATTTTCCGTGTTTGTCATTCCCGCGCAGGCGGGAATCCCCTGGCCGATTCGTTAACTGGATACCCGCTTTCGCGGGTATGACAGCGTAGGAATCGAGCAGTGTGAATAATAAATCATCAATAGCAGATAGTCAATTGTTTTCAAAAAGGGTGAGTGACGGGATTCGAACCCGTGACCCTTGGAACCACAATCCAATGCTCTATCCAACTGAGCTACACTCACCGTCATAAATTTATTATTTTCTATTTACTATTGATTATTGTTGGTGGATAGCAGTTCCTGATGCAGTTATCAAATAGTAAATAATAAATCGAAAATAATCAATTGTTGACTACTGCTTGTGCCGCCGCCAGCCGGGCAATCGGCACCCTGAACGGCGAGCAGGAGACGTAGTCCATCCCCACCTTATGGCAGAATTCTATACTGTCGGGGTCGCCGCCGTGTTCGCCGCAGATGCCGACCTCAAGGTCCTTGCGGGTCTTGCGCCCACGCTGGATTCCTATCTTTAGCAGTTCGCCGATACCTTCCTGGTCGATGCTCTGGAACGGGTCTTTGGGCAGAATCCCTTTCCGCAGATAGTCGGGCAGGAACGCTCCTATATCATCACGTGAGAACCCAAAGCCCATCTGGGTCATATCATTGGTGCCGAACGAGAAGAACTCGGCTGCTTCGGCGATTTTATCCGCCACCAGCGATGCGCGAGGTATTTCAATCATTGTGCCGAACATGTGCCTGATTTTTTTGAGGTTGTATTTTGCCAGGACCTCCTGGTAAACCTCGCGGCCAATGGCAATCTGGTCGTTTAGCTCTTTGACGTCGCAGACCACAGGAATCATTATTTCCGGATACGGCTTTTTGCCTTCCTTGATAAGCTCGGCTGCCGCCTCAAATACAGCGCGTATCTGCATACGGCTTACTTCGGGATAAGTAATCCCCAAACGCACTCCGCGATGTCCCATCATCGGGTTGGACTCGTGCAGGTTCTCGGCTCGCTTGCCAAGCTCCTCCATAGTTATATTCAAATCGCGGGCAAGCTGCTCCAGCTTGGCGGGGTCACGCGGCACAAACTCGTGCAGCGGCGGGTCAAGCAGACGAATCACCACCGGCAGGCCATCCATCGCCTCCAGTGTGCCTTTGATGTCTTTTTTCACATACGGGAACAATTCATCGAGGGCCTTTTTTCTCTCCTGCTCGGTCTTAGAGACAATCATTTTACGCAGGATAAATAACGGCTCATCCGCCCCTTTGCCATAGAACATATGCTCCGTTCTAAACAGCCCGATACCTTCGGCGCCAAATTGTCTGGCCTTTGTAGCATCGGCGGGAGTATCAGCATTGGTTCGAATGCCCAGTTTTCTTACGGAATCACAAACCTTCAGGAAGTCATTGAAAAGTTTATTCTCCTTAGTTGCGTCCATCATCGGCAGTTGTCCCTCATAGACATTTCCTCTTGTGCCGTTCAAGGTAAGCCAGTCGTTTTCCTTTAGTATTTTGCTGTCGATGTGGATTTCTTTTTTATCTATATTGACGTGCAATGCCCCGCAGCCGACGATGCAGCATTTGCCCCAGCCGCGCGCTACAAGTGCAGCGTGCGATGTCATACCGCCTCTGGCGGTCAGAATCGCCTGTGCGGCCCGCATGCCTTCCACATCCTCAGGATTGGTTTCTTCCCGCACCAGAATCACTTTCTGGCCCAGCTTTGTCCGTTCCACGGCATCCTGTGAGGAAAATACGATTTGACCGGTTGCTCCGCCCGGGCCGGCGGGCAATCCCTTGGCCAGAACCTTCTGGTGCTTTTCGGCCTCAGGGTTGATTATCGGGTGCAGCAGCTCATCTAATTGTGCAGGTGTTACACGCAGAACCGCCTCCTCTTTTTTTATCAATCTTTCTTTGAGCATATCCATTGCCATCCGCACCGCAGCAGGCCCGTTGCGCTTGCCGACCCGGCATTGCAGCATAAAGAACTGGCCATTCTCTATGGTGAATTCGATATCTAACATGTCCCTGTAGTGCTTTTCGAGTTTCTTCTGGATGGCGAACAATTCTTTGTAGATTTTCGGCATCGCCTTTTCCAGAGAGATTAGCTCTTTGTTGTGCTCGCTCTTTGAGTATTCGTTGACGGGTGCAGGCGTTCTGATGCCGGCAACAACGTCCTCGCCCTGGGCGTTTATCAGGTATTCGCCATAGAATTCATTTTCTCCGTTTCCGGGGTTGCGAGTAAAGGCGACGCCGGTTGCGGAGTCGCTGCCCATATTGCCGAAGACCATCACCTGAACATTTACCGCTGTGCCCCACTCGTCCGGTATGCCTTCGATTCGGCGGTAACTGACCGCGCGTTTTCCGTTCCACGAGGCAAATACGGCGCCAATCGCGCCCCATAACTGAACGTTTGCGTCATCAGGGAAATCCTTCTTAAGGACTTCTTTTACCCTGGCCTTGAATAGAGAGCAGAGATTTTTCAGGTCATTCGCCGTCAAATCGGTATCGCTCTTGCAGCCCTTGCTCTTTTTGATATGGTCCATAATCTTTTCTAATTGCTTGCGGATGCCCTGGTCTTCCGCAGGTTCTATTCCTGCTGCCTTTTCCATCACGACGTCTGAATACATCATAATCAGCCGGCGATAGGCATCGTAAACGAAGCGTGCATCTTGCCCGCTTTTGTTTATCAGGCCGGGAATAGTTTTTTCAGTCAGCCCGATGTTCAATACTGTCTCCATCATTCCCGGCATCGAGCTCCGAGAACCAGAACGGACGGAAACCAAAAGAGGATTGTCCGGGTCGCCGAACTTTTTGCCCATCAGCTTTTCGACTTTGGCCAGGGACTCTTGGACCTTCTCCTTCAGTCCCTTCGGGTAGGTTTTCCTCTTCTGATAATAGTATGTGCAAACTTCGGTAGTAATCGTAAAACCCGGCGGAACCGGCACGCCGAGCTTGGCCATTTCTGCCAGATTTGCGCCTTTTCCGCCCAAAAGATTTTTCATTTTTGCGCCGCCTTCGGCTTTGCCTTTTGCGAAGAAATAAACCTGTTTAGCTGCCATTCTCAAATTCTCCTTTTGTGTATTGCTAAATAAACATTCTACTTATAACCTGCTCAACGTCAGCAACTTATGTGCGACTATCCAGCAGGTAATTTTCTACCGGAACCAAAACACAAAAGTATATTGTTTTCCTGCTGGAACGTCAACGCCTAACACGTATTTTTCAAAGCCACAGAGAGCACAGAGGAAAGAAGTTAATTTGTTAATTAGTTAATTGGGATTTTTGATAAACTCATTACTGGTCTGTTACTCGCAATTTGAGGAGTTGTCATTGCGAGGAGGCCGAAGGCCGACGAAGCAATCTCGACTTTTTCGACGGCCCCGCTGTCACTATTTATTTGTCGGATTCTCTGTCATTGCTTGTCTTTGCCCATCTGCTGGATAATCCATTCCGTCTCATTGCCCTCCACGGTGCCATCAGGGAATTGTCGGATGTAGTCAAAGACATCTTCTTGCCTGACCTTCACTGTCTGTCCACCGTGCAGGTCGGGTATATGGTAGGGCTCGTTCAGGAGTAATCCCTCTATCTTGTCTCCCTTCCAGATAGTTACCTGTATCCACATGTACTCCCGCCCGCCGTCAGGAGTGGAAAACGGAGCTTTGACTTGAATAAACTCACCAGGCTGAAGTCTTGCAGTGAATGCCTCTCGCAATGCCGGCAGCTTATCCTTTGCCTTCTGACTGGCTGTAAGCAATTCATCAGTGGGGTGGTCCACTGCCGAAATTGAATCCTTCCAGCCGAAAAGAGACGACGACATTTTCTCATGCTTTGCGTGAACGTCGCGTCCTGGATATCTGTCGAAGGTAATCTCAATAAGCCGGTTGAGAGGGTCGCCCTTCTGCCATATTCCTTGTCTCAAGGAGAGATAAACGATGGGGGTGGTATTGGGTTTCAGGGATTCGAGTGATACCTGGCGAACATCAGGATGGGCGATTGCTCTGATGTCTAGATCGAATTCCCCTGCTTTCTCAAAGGAGGCACCCTCCGCCATCGCTTGACTTAAGAGCTTGATGAGGTCCCCCATCGTACGGTCCAAGGCCCAAGAGAAATCCTCAATCACGACGTCCGGAAGGCCGAATTTGGCCATGCCCAACGTGACCGCTCTAGGATACTCACCGCTTTTGTAGGAGTGGATGGCCGTCTGCTTTGACACATCTGGCACCTCATCTATCCAGGAAGTCAGTCGTTGCTTATGCCATTCATCAGGCGAAAAAACTTCCCGCGTTTGTTCGTCCCATAGGAGACCATCAGTTTCCCGTGCGACGTGCTCGGCAAGCTCATTAGCGGTGTGCAAACCCTGTAAGACACTCTGCTTGGGATGTCCGAAATCCAGGACAAGTGCTTGTTCGCATTTCTGAAGGGCCTGTGCCTGCTCCCGGCTGACGCCGTGCCCAAAGTACTGGAGTGCCTCCATGTTGGGAGGAGCATACTCCTCCTGCACGTTCTTGGCGATGCGTGCACGAACGACCATCCCAGTAGGTGCCTCCGCCCACTTGATTTCGTCCACGATTGTCAGATTCTTGTGTTCCGCGGCTACCAGATGACGGAGGACCGCCAACGGGTCATTGGCTGGAACAGGCAAGTAGTAAATTGCGAACTGAAAGTGGATAAATTCCGTCATTGGCGAACCAGCGGGGACCATTTTCTGCTCTCGCTTCTTCGCACAGGAGCAAAGAAGCAAGAACGTCCCTATTATAATCAAAACAACGAAAGAGATGATTATTAGCCACATTTTCATTTATCTACTACCTTCTGCTGATATTCCCGTTTGTCTTCATATCAGAGCAACTAAACCAGCTTTTCATAGATGCTTTCGTAGTCGATTGACGGACGAGTGTCAAACTTTTTTCTTCATTATAAAACTGGTTCTTGATTTGCTTAAAGAGGCCAGTGGTCTGATGGCATCCGCGCGGCCTCGAGATATTTTTTGATTTTCTCTGCGACCTCTGCGCACTCCGCGGTTAAATCTTTTTGTTCGCTAATGTCGGCCTTGAGATTGTAAAGTTCTATTGGCCCATCTGGATTCTTATCAACGTTGAGGCGAACACCTTTCCAGTCGCCGGTCCGTACCGCCTGCTTTTTGCCCTGCTCGTGGAATTCCCAGTAGAGGAACTCGTGCTTCTTTTGCTTCTGTGGCTCGCCCAGAAGTGTTGGAAGCAGAGAGATGCCATCAATATCTTGTGGGGTTTCTATTCCGGCTAATTCGCAGCAGGTTGGCAGGAAATCCCAGAATGCCGAGATATGGCTGGTGACTGAACCGGCTTTTATTTTGCCCGGCCAGCGGGCGAGCATCGGCACGCGAATGCCGCCTTCATATAAGTCGCGTTTATAGCCACGCAGGGGACCAGCGCTTTTGAAGAAATTAGGGTCGAATCCGCCAGTGTTATAACGGACAAGTTTAGCGGTGAATCGAGAGGATTCGGCTTTGTCGAGATGCCTTCAAAGGAAGAGGCCACAGCGGCTATCGCTGGCATGAACGGCAAAGACATTAAAGGCAGAACTGTTAGCGTCAACGAGGCAAAGCCGAAGACCGACCGTGGTGGCGGCGGAGGACGAGGTGGTTATGGCGGCGGCGGTGGCGGCGGACGACGAGGTGGTTATGGCGGCGGCGGCCGCTCTGGTGACAGAGGCCCAAGAGGCGGCGGCGGCGGCGGCGGTTACGGCGGTGGCGGCAGAAGACGCTTCTAATAAATCAACAAATTCAACTATTGCTTAAGCATACAAAACCGGACTCCAAAACGTTGGGGTCCGGTTTATTGTTATTAACCCGAATTTTTCAAAGCCACAGAGGTCCCTTCGACAAGCTCAGGACAGGCACAGAGAACACAGAGAAAATAAAAGAAATTAACCACAGATTGACACAGATTTACGCGGATTTGCTTAACGCCAACAGTAATTTTTTTGGTTTTGTTTGTCGGATTTTGGTGGATTTGGCAACGAATTTCGTAACAAACACTTCAGATTATGGCTTTGCCATCTTAACGATTGTAATTCGAGGAAGATTTTGATATAATGGTGGAATTGAAAAGGTGCAGAAATGTTTCAAAACACGGCAAATTGAAAATCTCAGTTATAGGTCTTTTTTACAGGAGGATTGGCAATGTCCAGAAATGAGAAAAACAAATCCACCACACAAATGGCGGATAAAAAATGGTTTATTGTGATGGCGGCGGTTATCGTGTGTTTTGCCTTTAATCCGCCGCAGGCGGGGGCAGACACCCACTACGTCTCGCCCGGCCAGAGCATCCAGGCGGCAATAGACGTAGCATCGAACGGTGACGAAATCGAGGTGTCGCCGGGGACGTACATTGAGGCCATCAATTTCAACGGCAAGGCGGTTCGGCTGTATAGCAGCGGCGGGCCGTATGCTACCACCATCGATGCCAATGGGGCCTATCACGTCGTCCAGTGCGTTAGCGGCGAGGGTGCAAACACAATCTTAGAGGGCTTTACCATCACCGGCGGAAATGCCAAGGGCGGAAGCTGGCCCCACTACAATGGCGGGGGGATGTTAAACTACCAGAGCAGCCCAACAGTGACCAACTGCAACTTCTGCGGCAACACGGCAACTTATGGCGGCGGGATGTACAACAACTACAGTAGCCCTGCGTTGACCAACTGCAACTTCAGCGGCAACAAGGCATGGGATGGCGGCGGGATGCATAATTACCCTTCAAGCTACCCTAAGGTGACCAACTGCAACTTCAGCGGCAACACGGCAGAAAATTCCGCCGGCGGGATGTACAACTACTACAGTAGCCCTGCGTTGACCAACTGCATATTCAGCGGCAACACGGCATTGGATGGCGGCGGGATGTTCAACGGTGAAAGCAACCCGACGGTGATAAACTGCACCTTCAGCGGTAATCAGGCAAACAGCATTGGGGGTGGGATGTACAACGAGAACTATAGCAGGCCAATAGTGACCAACTGCATCTTCAGCGGCAATCAGGCAAACAACATTGGGGGTGGGATGTACAACGAGTACTATAGCAGCCCAATAGTGACCAACTGCACCTTCAGCGGCAACTCGGCAAACTATGGCGGCGGGGGGATGTACAACTCCATCAGCAGCAGCCCGGCAGTGACAAACTGCATCATCGGTGGCAATAAGGCCGGGACAAGTGGCGGCGGGATGCAAAACTCCGACAGCAACCCTACTGTGACCAACTGCACGTTCATTGACAATGAGGCGGACTCTTATGGTGGCGGGGTGTTAAATGATACTGGCAGTTATCCGTGGTTTGTCAATTGCATCTTTATAGGCAACGTGTCTGGGACATACAGCGGCGGGATGGGCAACAACTTAAGCAGCCCGACCCTGACCAACTGCACATTCTGCGGCAACTTGGCCAATGTCACCGGCGGCGGGATGTTAAACTATGACTCCTGCAAACCAGTGGTAACCAACTGTATCCTATGGGGCAATTCGCCGAACCAGATCCTCGATTGGTCCGGCACGGGCTGCTCAACCACTGTCAACTACAGCGACGTCCAGGACAACTGGTCTGGCGCAGGTAGCAATAACATCAATGCCGACCCGCTGTTTGTCAACGCTGCAGGAGGTGATTTACGGTTGTCATCGTCTTCATCCCCCAGCGTTGATACCGGCGATAACAGCGCAGCCGGTCTGCCGGCAACCGACCTGGCTGGCAATCCGCGGGTATCTGACGGGAACAAAGACCACATTGCCGTTGTCGATATGGGGGCTTATGAATACATTGAGACGTTGAGGCTTGTTGCCCACTGGAAGCTCGATGAGTACTATGGACCCACCGCCCACGACAGCGCCGGAGAAAACCACGGCACGCTCCAAGGAGGTCCATTCTGGCTGCCAACCTGGGGCAAGGTAGGCGGGGCGTTGCAACTCGATGGCAAGGATGATTATGTCGATTGCGGCAATGACGACAGCTTAAGCATTACAGGCCAGATTACACTTGCATTGTGGGTAAAAACCAATGACTCAGGTAACGGACAATATAATTCCTATATAACTAAGGGTGACCATTCTTATGGGTTACAACACAAGTACAATAACAACGTAGAATTTTTCTTCTCGGATGGCGTTAATTGGTACTGGGTTTGGTATCCTGTAAATAGTTCCTTTAATGGTGTCTGGCATCATTTAGCCGGAACTTATGATGGAAATGACCTCAAGTTGTACTTTGATGGTGACCTGGTTGCAACTTCACATTA
>Ga0315295_10003392_pt1 | contig 13577 bp, 13 predicted proteins | sample YL17G14_0_MG_FD_204453 | JGI IMG/M metagenome (GOLD analysis project Ga0315295, IMG submission 204453) | Sediment microbial communities from Yellowstone Lake, YNP, Wyoming, USA - YL17G14_0 | ecosystem: Environmental > Aquatic > Freshwater > Lake > Sediment | place: USA: Wyoming | collected... | reverse complement strand
AGATGCAGTATTAAGGCTTAAGGATTCAGGACTCTATCCCAAGGATGTAACAGAAGCTGCCTATAAAGACAGCAAGGGTTTATTTCGCAGGCCTGATATATCACTCCTTCCATCTACCGCAAGACAATTATCCACTCTGCTTTCTTCAGGGGTGCCTCTGATGGATGCCCTGAATTCCCTTTCTGAAGAAAGTAAAGGTTACTGGAAAAATATGCTGGTAAATATTAAGGAGAAGGTTGCAGGCGGATCAAGCCTTTCAAAGGCATTGGAGGAATATGGAAATATCTTCCCTGCATTTTATGTAAATATGGTCGCTGCAGGAGAGGCAAGCGGTAATCTCGACAAAGTTCTCAGCCGCATGGCCGGTTTCCTGGAAGCACAGGAGAATCTCAAATCAAAAGTAAGGGCATCAATGATTTATCCGTTCTTAATGATCTGTGTCGGTTTTATTGTCCTCTCTTTTTTATTTGCTTTTGTAATACCGAAGATAACGAGGATTTTTAAGGATACAGCGACTGCCCTCCCGTTTATCACCGTTATACTTATAACTATAAGTGATATCTTCCAGCGCTACTGGTGGCTTTTAATAGGACTACTGTTAGGCGGAATCACAGGTTTTAAAAGAATGAGAGAAAAGAAGAGGGTATTTCTTGACAAGCTTATTTTGCGTCTGCCCGGCAATATACTTCAGAGTCTTTACTATGGACGGTTTGTAAGGACGCTCGGTTTTCTTCTTGAGGGAGGGCTGCCTGTGCTCAGGGCGCTCGAGCTTTCTGCAAAGTCTATTGGCAATCAGGTGCTTGAGATGAAGGTTATGGAGGCCGGCAAACATGTTGCTGAGGGCGCGAGGCTTTCAGCTTCCCTTGAGGGTTTCCCACCTGTGCTTCTTCAGCTTATCTCAACAGGGGAAAGGAGCGGACAGCTCATTGAGATATTGAAAAATGCAGCAGATTCATATGAAGAGGAATTCTCAAGAAGGGTGCAGAAAGCACTCACTTTACTTGAACCGGCAATGGTCCTTTTTATGGGGCTTATTGTGGGGCTTATTGTCCTTGCAGTTCTTCTGCCAATATTCCAGTTGAACCAGTTGGTAAAGTGAGACAGGGTTCAAGGATTCAAGGGTTCCAGGGTTCGAGCGATTTCACTTGAACCCTTTAGTATAATTTACAGGAAAAGACAGAGTAATGAGAAAAGAGAGATGAATAAATACAGGAGGTATAGATGAAGGATAACAAAGGTTTTACCCTTCTTGAAATCATTGTGGTTGTATTCATACTGAGTCTGCTGGCAGCCCTTGTTGCGCCGAGGATAATAGGAAGGACGGATGATGCACGCATTGCAGAGGCAAAGATTCAGATAAAAAATTTCGAGACTGCGCTCAAGCTTTTCAAGCTCGACAATGGTTTTTATCCGGCCACGGAGCAGGGACTTGTATCTCTCGTAGAGAAACCTACAGTGGGACAGATACCGCAAAAATACAGGGAAGGAGGATATCTTGAGCAGAGGAGAATCCCTGCCGATCCCTGGGGCAATCCTTATATCTATATATCTCCCGGCTTATATGGTGATTTTGACATAATAAGCTATGGCGCTGATGGCAAGGAAGGCGGAGAAGGGAAAGATGCCGATATCAAGAACTGGGACATCCAGTAAACAGGGATTTACTCTTCTTGAGATTGTAGTCGTACTCTTTATTGTCTCGCTGGTCATGGCTATTGTTCTGCCTTCATTCGCCGGATTTGGAGAAAGCAAACTCAAATCTGAAGCAAGAGAGATGGCTTCAATACTCAGATATATGAATGACAGTGCGGTATCAAGGAAAGAGACTTTTCTGATACGATTTGATCTTGATAAAAACCTGGTTTCATGGAAGGGTCCTGATGGAGAAAAGTCGAAAAAGTTTGACGATATGACAGGTGTAAAAACACAGTCTAACGGCATGATTTCGAAAGGAGAATTGATTGTTTTCTTCGAACCGTTTGGGATCCAGGAAAACCTCAGCATTCACATGAGAAGGGGAAAGAAAGGTGTGGTAATTACCCTTAACCATTTAAGCGGGAAAGTGAAAATAAAAGATGAAGAGTAGGGGTGGAAGCGGCTTTACCCTCCTTGAAGTCCTTATTGCTCTCGCAATCGTTGGTGGCCTGCTTGTGACCCTTATATATACCCTGAACTATCAGCTGAGTCTTGTTGAGAGACAGGAGGCTATCACAGTTGCCACCCTTCTTGCAAAGAGTAAAATGGCTGATATAGAAAAACATCCTGACAACCAGAAAGGTGTCTTTGAAGCGCCTTATGATGGGTATAAGTATGAAACCTTTGTTAAGGAGTCTCCTTATGCAGGTATATCAGAGATTGTTGTCGTTGTGCAAACAGGCAAGGAAGAGGTGAAATTGAATGAGTTTGTTTTTAAATAAGAAAATCCCCCCTTACACCCCTTTGCTAAAGTGGGGCAATTATAGGATTTTTTTATCAAAAGAGTCGGGCATATTCCCCTCTTTGGTAAAGAGGGGAGAGGGGAGATTTTATAACAATATCTTTCTCGATGATCGTTCTTCTTTTGGCTTTACCCTCATAGAAGTCCTTGTCTCTGTTGCAATACTATCGGTTGTTCTTGCTGCGATCTACGGTACATTTTTCCTGAGCCACAGGGCGATTGAAGGCATGGATGAATCCATGACAAAACTCCAGGAGTCGCGGAGGGCTCTTGATGTTTTGAAGCGGGAACTGGATTCAGCTGTTTTCATTCCTGATCCTGATAATGGGAAGACGTTCTTCAGGATGCAGGACAGAGACATCTATGGGAAACAGGCATCTCAGCTTGCCTTTACAGCTTTTTCAGTACTGAGGCCCGGCCTTTCAAGGATTGCTTATTATATCGAAGATAAGGACAGGAAGCTGTATCTCTATAAAAAGGTGGCGTCCCCTTTTGGAAAGCAGGAGACTGAGGGGGTAGAAATCATTGAGGATCTGGATGCATTTGCGGTTGAAGTAAGGTATAACAACAAATGGATTAAGATATGGGATACTGACATAAACAAGAACATGCCCGATGAGGTAAGGATCAGTCTCTCAATGATGATAAAAGGCAGAAAGGTGACATTGTCTGATGTTTCAAAACCTATGTTCGGGAAGCATGTCTGATTTATATTTAAGGGCAGGATGAACTATTTAAGGAATCAGAACGGCATTGCATTAATTGTTACTCTGCTGGTGCTTGCTCTCATTACTGCCATGGTGGTTGAATTTGCATACGGGGTATATACCGGTACAAACAATCTTTATAACTGGAGGGATTCACAGCGATTGTCGTTAATGGCTAAATCGGGAATAAATGTAACAGCTAAGTATTTAAAAACCATGCCCAAAGATAAGTTTACAGAAGCTGTCGAACTTCCTGTGGAAAATCCCTTTGAGGATTTTAATGGAATTGTCAATGTTAGGATTGAGGATGAACATGCAAAATTCAATCTCAATGCGTTGGTTTTTCCAACAGGCGATCCTAATAATGACATAATTGAAGCTTTTAAAGGGTTGCTGGAGATTCTTTCATTAGACAAAAAAATTGCAGACAGGATAGTAGACTGGATAGATAGCAACAGTGAAGCAAGGCTACCTGATTCTGAGATAGAAGCAAAGAATTTAGTCCTCAACAGTGTTGATGAACTTTTATTAATAAAAGGAATAACCAGAGATGATTATTCTAAATTATTGCCATATATAACTGTAAATGAAGAAAGAGAAGAAAGAACACATCTTTATATTAATATTAATGCTGCTCAAAAACCTGTACTAATGTGTCTTTCAAAAGATTTAGATGACAAGAAAGCAGAACTGATTATTAATAAACGTAAAATCGAGCCCTTTGGTGACAATAATAATATTAATACTATAATAGGTTCAATTCAATTATCACCACAAATAACATTAATATATAATGGTAAAATATTTTCTATTACATCCACTGCTTTATCCGGCGGAGTAAAAAGGATAATTGAAACTGTATTTGATACAGATAAAGATAAGATCAAATACTGGAAGGAATATTGATGGGTAAATCTATTTTTATTGATATACAGGAAAAAGAATTAAGCACATATATATTTGAGGTCAAAGGCAACAAATATGAAGCAAAAGAGACTAAAAAATATCCCTTTTCTCATAAAAATGATTTCTCTATCGATAAAGTTACAGAAGACATTGAAAATGCATATCTAAGCCTGCCTCTCAGCAGTCTTAATTTCAGGGTTATTGAACTGCCCTTTTCTGATAAGGACAGGATAAGAGAGGTGCTTCCGTTTGAGCTTGACGGGATGATACTCGGGGGATCAGATAAGGTGGTATTCGATGACATCATTGTTGGGAAGTCGAACAATACATATCAGGTTCTTGCAGTATATATTGACAAGAAAATTATCGGTGAGATCTTTGAGAAACTGAAATCTCATAATATAGATCCTGTATCTATAACTTGCCTCGAACTTAAAAGCGCAGTTAAGGATTTTGATTCAGCAAAGCTTATTTCGCCAATTATGACAGGTGGTAAAGACAGGGTAACAATGGCTATTGAGGAGATGAAGGCCCCTGTAATTGATTTGAGGAGAGATGAGTTTTCCTTTACCAGAGATATTCAGAAAACAAAGAAATCCCTCAGAATTACAGCGCTATTGGCAGTATTCCTTGCAATTGTTCTGTCAGCCGGCATATTGGTAAAGCTTGTATCTGCAAGATATGAGATAGCTTCTCTGAAAAATGATATGCGGAAAAAGTATCAGGAGATGTTTCCCGGTGAAAAGAATATCATGAATGAGCTTCTTCAGGTTAAAGCCCATTTGAAAGAGTTGAAAGGGAAAGAGGACCTTCTTGTTGGTGTTAACCCCCTGGATGTTCTTTCGAGACTTTCTCAACTTGAAAGGCATGGGGTTGTATTTCATGAGATAACAGTGGGGAAAGATCAGATCATCATGAAAGGTGAAGCCCCGTCTCTGAGTGATATCCAGGAGTTAAAGGGCAAGCTGGAAAGCCTTTTCAATGAAGTAACTCTGTCTGATTCTAAAGCCTCTCCACAAGGCAGGATGCTGTTTACCATAACCGGCAAGGAGAAAAAGGTTTGATAGATGTATTGAAGAATAGAAAGCTCCTCTCTCTTATAACAGGGATTGTGGTATTCATTTTTATTGTAGCTTATGGGATGCATATGCTTTCGTCTGAAAGGAAAGAACTGAAGCTGCTGAAAGAACAGCAGAAAGAAATGCTAATCCTTAAGGATGAATTTCTATCTCTCAGGCAGAGAATTGGTCTGGTCGAGGGCAGGAAAAATCTGTCTAACACACAAGGTATTGCACAGGCTGTGGATGAAGTTTTTTCGTCTGTTGGCCTAAGAGATAAGGTAAAAACAGTTAAGTCTGCCGGTAAAAGGGAGTTGAAAGAAGGGACTGAAGAAGATGCTGATATCTCTATAGAAAAAGTAAGCATGAATGAGTTGGTGAATATTTTCTATAAGATCGAGAATGCCCCCATGATACTCACAATTAAAAAGGCTACGATAAAAAAATCTTTTGAAAACCCGGAACTACTGAATATTACACTCAGCCTGTCTTTTCTGAAGACGAAGTGAAAAAAATCCTTTTCGTTCTCATTGCCATCCCGGTTATCCTCTGGGCTCCATGGTTCGTAATCCCTGAAACTACCATCCAATCAATAATGGAAGATTATTTTATTGGCAAAAAGTTTCATGTTGAAATTCATGAAATGAAAAAGGGCATATTCTATAACTTCAGTGCCAATAAATTGGTCGTTAGGAGTTCCACCCGGGAAATCATATTTTTCAGTAATGTTCATGGCGCCATAAACCCGCTGAGTCTTTTAATCCTGCAATTGAATATATCAGTCGATGGCACTGTTGGGGGAGGAAATATTTCCGGCAATGTCCGGCTTGCAAAAAATAATATGCAGATGCATCTTGATTTTACAAAAGCCCATATAGATCAGATTTTGATGCTTAAACGAGCGGGAATAAATGGTACAGGAACTCTTTCAGGAAGATTTAGTATGATAAATAATAAAGGGAATATCGATTTTAATACCGAAGACGGGAACTTTCAGCAGGCAGAGTTTGCAAGTGTAAAAGTGCCTCTGAATTTTTTTAATAATGTAAAAGGTGCTATCGAGATAAACGGGGATATTCTCAATATCATTTCAGTTTATTGTGAGGGGAAAAACATATACGCAAGACTTAAAGGGGTTATAAAGGATGCTGTCATGGATTTGACCATGGAAGTAATGCCCGGGCAATCTTTTATTGAAAATCCGTTCTTTTTTACAGAACTTGAAAGATATAAAATCTCCCCTGGATACTACATAATTCCGGTAAGGAGCAATTTTTTTCTATAAGGAGGCTGTATGCGGAGATGTATCGTTCTTCTGCTTTTCATACTGAGTTTTATCTCATGTGGTGGGGATGTGCCGCAGAAGAAAGCTTCATCTGTCTATAAAGAAGGCGAAATAATCGTTAAATTTAAATCAGGTAATTATGATATACAAAGCTATAACACTCATAATATCATGGGTGCGAAGTTGATTAAAAAATTTGGGATTAAAGGCCTTGAGAGGGTAAAGCTCCCATATGGCATTTCAGTCCCTGATGCCATACAGGCCTATAAAGCTCATCCGGATGTTGAATATGCCGAGCCGAATTATATTGTAAAGGCTTCTGCAATTCCGAATGATGCAAGGTTTGGTGAGCAGTGGGGTTTGCATAATATTGGACAGAATGTGAATGGTTCTGCCGGAAAAGCAGGGGCAGATATTAATGCGCCCGAGGCATGGAATATCTTGCAAAGCGCATCCATGATCGTAGCAGTCGTGGATTCAGGGGTTGATACAAATCATCCTGATATTTCAGGTAACCTGCTTCCCGGATATGATTTTGTTAATAATGATAGTGATCCTGATGATCAAAACGGCCATGGAACGCATGTAACAGGCATTATCGGTGCTGTCGGGAATAATGCAATAGGCATTACAGGTGTAAGTTGGTCTGTGAAGATCATGCCTTTGAAAGTGCTGGACCAGAATGGTGAGGGATTTGAATCCGATGTTATAGAGGCAGTTACATATGCAGCTTTAAATAATGTAAGGATTGTCAACATGAGTTTTGCTTTTACTCCTCAGAGTCCTTCAGAAGGCCAACCCCTTAAAGATACTATTGCATCATATCCTAATATCCTTTTTGTTGCTGCTGCTGGAAATGAAACTACTAATAACGATGTAACCCCCTCTTATCCCGCGAATTATGATCTCCCCAATATTATTTCTGTTGCTGCAACAGACCAGACTGACAATCTTGCAGATTTTTCCAACTATGGGCTGACATCAGTAGATGTTGCTGCTCCAGGTGCAAATATCCTGAGCACAATACCCTCTTTCACAGCAGGGGTAACGTATAGCGGAACCTACAGGCTGGTTTATCTCGGCTTCAGCTTTGAAAGCATAAACGGCGCTGTTACACGAAATGATTTAATGCAAAAAGTTTTGCAATTCGAGGGCGTCATACAGGGAGATAAGATCCTGCTTATTGATGATGACGGAGGAGACTTTTATGAGACATACTATGTACAAGCCCTGCAGACCCTCGGATTTACTTTCGATATTCAAACAGTACCTTTAAATAGCGATGGCCCTGATATCAGTAAATTGAATCAATATAAACTTATAATATGGTTTACCGGCCGTCAATTCGAGAATACGCTTACATTAGTTGATCAGTTAAACCTTCAGACTTATCTCAATAATGCAGGGCGTCTTTTTATAACCGGCCAGGATATAGGATATGATATTGTGACAGTACAGGGACAAGGAGGACCAGGCAGCTTCTATCAGAATTACCTCCATGCGCTCTATGTCACAGACGATGCCCTCGGTAATGTATATACAGGTCAAAACACCTTCAGCAATTTATCCGTAGATATTTCATCAGGCGCTGGAGACGGAGCCCAATATACAAGATTTGTTGATGCCATAACACCGCTGGGCAGCCAGGCTGCTTTTTATATCCATTACAATGATGCCTACCAGTTCCTTGATGGCACTTCGATGGCTACTCCTATTGTTTCGGGGATTGCAGCACTTGCAGGTTCTTTCTACAGTTCTTTGACAGCAGAACAGATCAAGGGAATAATCCTGGGTTCGGTTGATGTCCTGCCTACTCTTCAGGGAAAGATACTGACAGGCGGCAGAGTGAATGCGTATAAGGCTCTTACATCTATTATCCCCCCATCCAATCTTAATGCCCAGTTGCAGGGAACAGATATAATCCTTGGATGGACAGATAACTCCACCGGAGAAAGCGGCTTTAAAATAGAAAGAAAAGAATCCGGAGGAGAGTTTGCAGAAATAGCATCTGTCAATGCTAACCAAACGAGCTATACTGACAGCGGTGTTAAGGCAGGAAAGACATATTCTTATAGGGTAAGGGCATTTAATACGGTTGCTTACTCTGCATACTCCAATGAGTCACCATCCATAAATATTCCCGGAGGAAATGGCGGCGCTGGAGGCGGCGGTGGCGGTTGTTCAATTGGTACCGTTCATAATGTTCAGACAGCCATGGCAGATACATTGGTTCTCTTCATGCCTTTGCTTGTTATCGCTGTTTTACGAAGATATAAAAAATAGGGTTCAAGTGGCCAAGGGTTCGAGGATTCAAGTCTTCAATGATTGCATTTGCACTTGAATTCTCGAACCCTAAAATCCTTGAACCCTTTAGTTTTGATATACCAAATTCGCTAACAAATGAAATATTGTCCCGGGCAGAATATTGTTGGTCTTCATATAAAGCCAGCCCATTACCAATGATGGGAAAAAACTGAGAAGAGACATCCATTCGCCAAGGAAGATGGCCTTTGGAAGATGTGCGAGAGAAAACAGCAGGCTCACGAGGAAGATGGCTTTCAGGTTTCTTCCGATTGAATCCTGAAGAAATCCCCTGAAGAAGAATTCCTCTGGAAAAGCAACACCGAGAAGTTGAAAGGTCACAAAGTAGATTGAAATAGTCCTGAGACCCCCTCCAAATACGAGATAATAGGGCAGCAGGATAATAGCAGATACAATTAAACCCATTGCAGTGTCCTTTATCGAGAATCTGATTTTTACCCTGTGTCCGAAAATTATCGGTAACATAAGCATCAGGAGAGGCAAGGAACTGTAATAAAGACTGTTTGCCGGTTTTAGCAAATGCAGGGAAAAAGACAGGATAAGAACAGCAAGATAAGCGGAAATAATCTTTATGTTCATTGTAAATAATTATCCTTAACCCGAATAATGCAATTAACCACAGAGAACTCGGAGAATCATATTGATAATAAAATAGAAACTAACAGTTTTTATAATTTCCTCTGTGCACTATTTTATGCAAGATTGAGTCTTAATTGTTTTCAAAAATATAACATGAGGACACAGAGAATTGCTTGAAATTAAAAGTCTTTTTAAAGTTTAAAATACCTCTGTGAACTCTGTGGTTTTATCCAAATGCATTTTTTGGGTCAATCCTGTAATCTTTATGCGATCAAAAATTTCAATAAATCTATGCTATACTTTCACGTAATATGACAGCCATTCGATATATAACAGCAGGGGAATCACATGGCAAGGCGCTTGTCGGTTTTATTGAAGGAATTCCTTCGGGGCTCTCTCTTTCAACAGAGGATATTGACAGAGACCTGAAAAGGAGACAGGGAGGCTATGGCCGTGGCGGCAGGATGAAGATAGAATCAGACCACGCTGAGATACTTTCAGGTGTAAGGTGGGGGAGAACCATTGGTTCACCTGTAACACTCCTTATTGAAAATAAAGACTATAAAAACTGGATTGAAGCCATGTCTCCCAATGCAAAGGCTGAGGGTTCAATTCCTGCTGTTGTCAAGCCAAGACCCGGACATGCAGACCTATCAGGTGCAATAAAATACTGTCATCATGACATGCGGAATATCCTTGAGCGTTCGAGTGCGAGAGAGACAGCCATGCGCGTGGCGTTAGGTGCAGTAGCAAAGAGATTTTTGTCAGAGTTTGGCATTACACTTGGGAGTTATGTGATTCAGATAGGCAGAATTCAAGTTCAAAGTTCAAAGTTCAAAGTTCAAAGTTCTGAGGAAAAATTATTATCTCTCTTCAAAAAGGCTGAAAAATCGCCTGTCAGATGTCCGGACAGAGAAGCAGAGAAAAAAATGATAAATCTCATCGATAGGGCGATCAGGGAAGGTAATTCGCTCGGAGGCATATTTAAAGTCTTTGTGCTCGGTCTTCCTGTAGGGCTTGGAAGTTATATCCAATGGGATAGAAAACTTGATGGCCGGCTTGCGCAGGCATTGATGAGCATACAGGCGATAAAGGGAGTCGAGGTCGGGCTTGGCTTTGAGATGAGTTCCAGATTTGGCTCAGAGGGAATGGACGAAATCTTTTATAGAGCAGAGAGCAAAGAGCAAAGAGCAAAGAGTGAAAATACCATATGGGGCTTTTACAGGAAAACGAACAATGCAGGAGGGATCGAAGGCGGGATGACAAATGGAATGCCGGTTATCCTCAGGGCTGCCATGAAACCTATCCCAACGTTGAGGAAACCCCTCCGCTCTTTTGATATCATTACAAAGAAGCCGGTTCAAGCGGCATATGAACGCTCGGATATCTGTGCTGTGCCTGCTGCAGGCGTTATTGGAGAGGCGATGGCAGCTCTGACTGTTGCAGATGCCTTCCTTGAAAAATTCGGCGGCGACAGCATGAGTGAGACCCTGCGCAATTACAATTCGTATATGAAGTATGTGAAGAACTTTTAACCTGTTTTTCTGTCACTCCTAATATGAAATACAGAATCCAGAGATAGAGTTATTTCTAATGGTTTAAATATATATCTGACTTTCCCCGTAGTCCCCACTTCAGCATGAACAGATTAAGTTGTTTGTTACTTTGCCTAATAAACCGTAATAGGAAGAACATCTGTCTGCATGTCCACATAGTAATGAACTCCATACAAGATTTTTAGCCGTAGTTTGTAACTTCCTGAACAACGCACTTTCCCTTAGTGATATAATTGTGATGATTACAACTGGCAGTCAGTAGTCAGGAGCGCAGGGGAGAGGATGATTTAAATCGATGAAAAATAGACACTCAGTTGAATCTAATAATATGCGACCTCTTTCTGCCGCAGGGGTGGAAAAATTCCTCGGCTTTGATCCCGGAACTTTCGACCACATCCCCCACTACGCTCGTGAAGAGGCTCTATTTGCACTTCGCAGAGTTCGAGATATGGAGAAGCGCCATGTATTCCGCCCCGGACTTTATTATACTGTTTTGTCCGACCTTTGTCGTGCAACCGAGGCGTCACTTGTCTTGGGAAATGAACTCAGCAAGAAGCGTATTGAAACATTCATCCTTACATGTGTAGAGGCCCTTGGTCGCATCGATACTACGAATTACCATGTGTTTCTTCGAGAGATAGGAGATGCAGTTCTAATGCTTTTCTCATCTTTTCGTGACGCATACGAGTGGTGGCACACAATGCAGTCATGGCTCGAAGGCCGGAATGGAATGTGGGCGTCGGAGCGCGATATGTCACGGGCTGAGTATAAACACTTTAGACTCGAAGCGAAGACTATCATCCACGCAGGGGAGGTAGACTACTCGGATAATAACATTCCGTTAGCGGCGGCAGTAAATCAAGTTTTTAAAATTGAAAAAAATTTCAAGGCATACGAACTGGGCATTTCACAACAGACGCTATCATGCGTGCGTCCGATACTTCGGACCCTGAAACTCTCACCGAAACTACGAGGCAAAGTGAAGCTCCCAGGTGAAATAGAGACTACCAATATATACCTACTTGACGATTATGCAAAGCATATTAGAGCCCGCGACCGCTGGTACCGTAAACTGGTGAGTGAAAAATATATAAAATTCATAAGCGAGGAATCTTGATACTGATATTAGACCATTTAACCTGTCTCAACCTGTATGTAGGTGGAGTCAACCTCTCAATAATTTCCTGTACCGTGTACTTCACAAAATTGGTAAAATGATGTAGGTTATAACTAACAATCAATAGTTAAAGAATTACTATTAGATTCGCAGTAGCCAGTTGTATGGGACCCATAGCACTTTTTGATAAATCATTCCTTCAGTCACTCACCGTCGATGAGTCCGTTTTGTTTGACCATTTCTTTTATCCGGTCATTTGTCCTCTGTTTTACGTTGAAACTCTTGCGGATCTTGAAAAAGCCGTGCGTCAAGGCCGCACACCTGAACAAGAGGTTGGTATCATCGCCCGAAAGACGCCTGAAATGCATGGGGGACCATGCATCTACCATACTCAATTAGCTTTGGCCAATTTGATGGGACACGATGTACCAATGCACGGCTCCATCCCAGTAGCTGGTGGACGACCAGTAAAGACCAAGGGTAAGACAGGAATTGTATATAAGGAGTCACCTGAATCAGAAGCCTTCTCTCGGTGGCAGAGAGGTGAATTCTTACAAGTGGAACGCCAGTTCGCAAAAGGCTGGCGAACAGCCCTCGATTCTCTCGACCTGTCAGCAGTCGTTGCTGGCATGAGAGCAATGGGCATAGAGACTAAGACCTGCAAATCTCTTACAGAAGCTAAGCAAATGGCGGATTCTTTTGTTTCTGACAAAGACAAGCCATTCGATCGATTGAAATTGGCTCTCGTCATTTTAGGCATACCGCTTACATATGAACGCTCTATTCTCGAGCGATGGCAAATTTATGGTTATCCAGCACTTCTTGATTACGCGCCCTATGCTGCTTACGTGATGTCAGTTGAGATCTTTTTCCAGATCGCTCTTGGTGCACAGCTTATTGCAACAGAACGTGCTTCTAATCGTATCGACATCGCATACATTTGTTATCTCCCGTTCTGTATGGTCTTTATATCGTCGGACAAACTCCATAGACATTGTGCTACCCTCTTCCTACGTTCCGACCAAACTTTTGTATGGGGCCAAGATCTGAAGGAAGACCTCAAACGGCTAAATGAACATTACATGATGCTGCCGGAAAGTCAGAAGGAAAAGGGTATCATGCGATTAGCGCCTATACCCCCTATGGAGGGCGAATATTTAATCAGAAAACTGTGGGATCGTCATCTCCGCCCATCATGGCGTGATAGACCAGAGAACCCTCTTCCTCGTGATCCAGAGAAAGATAGAGATTTAGTTGATCACTTTAAACAATTCACAAAGGCCAATCCATTGCAACCTGGTCAAATAGATTTTGATCCACGGGATGCGGATGTCTTGACGATTGAGCGTAGAGTCAGCAAGAAGAAGGGCTCATGGTGGCAGTTACCCAAGGATCTGAAGTAGAGAGAAGACTTATAAAAGGGCAACATATTGGCGAACCGCTGACTGCCAGTCAAACTATTACTTCTTCCTGTAACTGATAATGTCACACCAAAATGATAATGTCCTATTTGACCAATTTAGAAATGTCCGGTTTTAGAAATGCTAAACTGCCCTTTTCCGAAGGAGGGCACAATGGCAGGAAGGGACATTATCATGTTAAGTCAGAAG
>Ga0315295_10003391_pt1 | contig 13578 bp, 14 predicted proteins | sample YL17G14_0_MG_FD_204453 | JGI IMG/M metagenome (GOLD analysis project Ga0315295, IMG submission 204453) | Sediment microbial communities from Yellowstone Lake, YNP, Wyoming, USA - YL17G14_0 | ecosystem: Environmental > Aquatic > Freshwater > Lake > Sediment | place: USA: Wyoming | collected... | reverse complement strand
CGGCTGGGAGAGCAGCATACGGATAGCGGGGGTGGCGATGACCCCGCCGCCCACCCCGAAAGCCCCCGAAGTGAAGCCGGACGCGAAGCCCAGGAGGACTATGAACAGGTATCTCGCTGCCTCAACCAAGGGCCGTCCTCCCCATGGGATCAGCGGATGATGTCCACGACCTCGGCGTCGGCGGCCCGCACCAGGTCGTAGGAGCGGATCTTGAGGATCATGTTCGGCTCTCCCCCCCCGGTGTAAACCACGTCCTCGCGCAGGGCGTGCAGGTCGATGTAGGAGGGCATCTCCGTTTTCAACGCCACGGGAGGGGTGCAGCCGATGAGATAACCGCTGAGCTGGCGTACCTCGTCCGCATTGAGCAGACGCAAGCGGGATACGCCGAGCTCTGATTTCAATTTAGCATAATCTACCATACGGTCCCCGGGGATCATGACCATCACCGGCTCCCCCGCGGCGATGAAGAAGACCGACTTGATCACCTGGTGGGTCTGGAGTCCCAGGACCACCGCGGCCCGCGATGCGGTGCGCGCCGGCTCCGGCATCCTGCTGAGCTCGTGAGGGATGTTAGCCGTCTGCAGGTAGTTGTGAACGTCTACGCTGCTGAGCAAGGCTAACTCCTTCCTTGTCGGGCCAGGCCGGAATACAAGCGGCTTCCCGGCTACCCTATACCGGAGCCGGAGGTCATGCGCGTATTATAGCATAGGAAGCAAATGCGATATGCGAGGTCAGCAGGTGGATTTTGGAGGTGTTGCGCCCTATTTCAGGCCGCCCCTTCTCCCGATCTCCTGATAGAACTTCGTTCCATATCTCTCTTTAGTCGTCTGGCCGCCCTTGCGGCCTCCTTTTTGCCCGATCTTCTGGTAGAACTCCGTCCCATACTTCTTCAGGGTTGTCTTGCCTCCCTTGCGACCTGCTTCGCTTCGGGTCAGTTTTCGGTTCGCCATGAGCGATCCCTCCTCGTCAAAAAATGCCCTACGAGAGAATCCGTCCAGCGACGCAAGCTCCTTAATTATTGTTTTACCCAAAGAGGGCCAAATCTAACCAAGAAAACCGGGATAAATAATAGCCGCTCTCAGCGGCGGACCGGCCCGCATAAGGCGGCCTCACCTTAAATGGTTCTCGGTTTTCGGCAAGATTTAACATTTTCGGTTCTTCTCCGAGAAGTGTGGGTAGCAGTGTGATAATGGTAAGTTACCTTTGGGCAACACTTTGGGGTCTGACCCCAAAGTGTTGCCCTAGTTATCATCTCCCGCTACCCACACTTCTCGGAGAAGAACCACATTTCCTTAAAGGCAGCTGCAATACGCGCTTAACGTCGCGAGCGGTTAATAAAGGTAGAAGTCTCGCATGCGTGCGAGGGCAGTGTAGATAACCGTAACGGTGTGGCGTTGTATGGAGCAGAGGAGGTGAGAGATGTGGGACAGAACGGATACAAGGACGAGGGCAAGGCAAAGACTGTACTGTGCGACATGGCCAGGGACGGCAGTCTCCCCGTGGGGGTGAACTCACCGGCCATGACACAGCTCCTGGAGATGTGCCGCAAGAGAAACGAGCAGGGCATGGATACCGCCCACATAGAGCGGTTCATCGAGGAGGGGATCATCGCTTCCGTAGAGGGAAGGAGCCTCTACGCAGAGGTCATGCTGCAGATAGCCTTCGACTCCCTCCAATAAACTTGGGGTCAGCCCTCAATATGTAGGTTCAAGCCGGGGGTCAGCCCTCCATTTTCCACATGGCGTTTATGGTTGAGCCTCGCTGAGAAGCGGGATTCCGGATTATTTCAGGATGGGTCCCCGCGTGCAGGCCTGACCCCCGATGTGGAAAGCCGCCACGTCGCTGTGCTCCTCACGACAAGTTCCGGGCTGACCCCCGGCTGGACGAAAGACCTCGCATTTTATTCTAGGCCAACACGTTAAGGGCTGGCCTCAAGCTCTTTGTCGGTCCAGCCGTCGTAGATGACCTCCCAGGAGCCCGCCACCCTGCGCAGGCGAAAGGTCGTCTCCTTGTACCCGGCTCCGTCGGTGGGCTGCGTATAGCCTACGATGATCTCCACCTCGACCTCGGCTTCGTCTCCCTGGACCTCCGCATAGCCGAGTTCTCCTACCCCGCTGGTGAAACCAAGGGAGTAGTCCCTCCCGGTCTCCCAGTACCTGCGGACCGCCTGCAAAAGCTCATCCCTCTCCGCTGCGGTGGCGTTCCCCTGCGCACCGCACGAGAGGTTGAAGAAAGCCGCAAGTAGTAGCAGGATCGACAACAACATAACCGAGTAGCCTCTATTATCCATAAGACAATCATAGAAGCGATACCGGGTCCACGTCCACGGCCAGGGAGATATCCTCGCGGGCGATCTGCTCCCTGCGGCAGTATGAGTTGCGGAATGCCTCGTAAGCGGCCAGGGACTCCTCCAGCGTGCCCGCCACCTTTTCCAAGGCGGGGGCCTTGATGGTGAGGTGATAGCGGTACTTGCCCTTCAGGCGCGAGAGCGGGGCGGGCGCGGGTCCCAGCACCTCCCCGTCCCCTGGCCGCATCCTGGGCCGCAAGATGTCCCCGAGCCCCGCGGCGGCGGCGCGAGCGTGTTCCTCGACGGGGGCGGTTATCACCAGGTTGACCAGGCGGCAGAAGGGGGGATAGAGGGCCTCCCGCCGAAAGGCCGTCTCCTGGCTGTAGAAGGCCCGGGCGTCGCCGCGCACGGCGGCCTCGACGGCATAGTGGTCGGGATTGAAGGTCTGCACGATGACCTTCCCGGGCAGTGCTCCTCGCCCCGCCCTTCCGCTCACCTGGGTGAGCAGCTGGAAGGTGCGCTCTCCGGCGCGGAAATCGGGGAGCCCCAGGGAGGTGTCCGCGTTGATCACGCCCACCAGGGTGACATTGGGGATGTCGAGCCCCTTGGCGATCATCTGGGTGCCCAGCAGCACCTGGGCTCGCCCCGACTTGAACTCCTCCAGCATGTCCCAGTGGGCGTCCTTGCGCCGGGTGGTGTCCGCGTCCATACGGATGCAGCGCAGCGGCGGCAGCAGACGCCGCAGCTCCTCCTCGACCCGCTCCGTGCCGATGCCGGCATAGCGGTGTACCTCGCTGCCGCACTGCGGACAGACGAAGGGAGGCTGCAGCGACCAGTTGCAATGGTGGCATAGGAGTTGCTGTTCGCGCACGTGGTAGCACATGCTCACGGAGCAGTTGCGGCATTGGAAGATGTGCCCGCACGCGTGGCACTGCAGGAAGCTGGCGAAGCCGCGCCGGTTGAGGAAGAGGATGGCCTGTTCTCCCGCCTGGTAGACCTTTCCAAGGGCGTTCACCAGGCGGGGGGAGAGGATGCTGCGCGCCCCTGGGTCCTCTTCCTCGCGCATATCCACCACTTCCACGTGGGGGAGGGGGCGGTCGTCCACGCGCCGCGTCAGTCTCAGGTAGGTATAATCACCACGCGCGGCGGCGTAGCGGCTTTCCAGCAACGGTGTGGCGCTGCCCAGCACCAGGGCCGCGCCGCTCAGCCGCGCCCTCTCGGCCGCCACGTCGCGGGCGTTGTAACGGGGGGCGGAGCTCTCCTTATAGGTGGTTTCGTGTTCCTCGTCGATGACGATCAATCCCAGGTCCGCGAGGGGAGCGAAGAGGGCGGAGCGGGCCCCGATGACCACCTTGTATCTCCCTTCCCGGATGCCCCTCCACTGGTCGTAGCGCTCCCCCAGCCCCAGCCGGGAATGGAGCACCGCCACGTCTTCACCCAATCGTCCCTTGAACCGCTGCACCATCTGCGGGGTAAGGGCGATCTCCGGGACCAGGACCATGGCGGTGCGCCCGTGCTGCAAGGCGTGTTCGATGGCATGCAGGTAGACCTCGGTCTTGCCGCTGCCGGTTATGCCGTGAAGGAGGAAGATGTCGCTTTTACCCTCCTCCATGCCCGCGAGAATCGCATCCAAGGCGGCCTGCTGTTCGGTATTGAGCTTGTGGGGCTGCATGGGGGGGAAGGAGCGTTTAGCGAAGGGATCCCGCAGCCTCTCCTCCTCCCGTATGCGCAGCAGGCCCGCTTCCGCAGCGCCGTGCAGTGCCGAGGTGGAGGCCTTGGTGGAGTGGTGGAGTTCTGGGACGGTCATGCTGCCCCCGTGGTCGCGCAACGCCTCCAACAGGCGCAGGCGAGCCGGGGAACGCTTCTCCGTCTCCGGGTCCTCGAGCGCCTCCCTTCCCAAGTCCGTGAGGTCCGCCAGGCGCACCTTTATGCGGGACGCCTTGGGGCGGGGCATGACGAACCTCCGTTCCACCCAGCCCCCCTCCTGCAGGGCTTTCAATATGCCGGAGGAGATCCGTCCGCCCAGTTCGGACCTGAGGGTGGAGAGCGGCATCACGTCTCCCGCGGCGGCCAGCGCTTCCAGCACTTCCCGCTGGCGGACGGCGCGCGCGGGGACGACGTCCAGGGCCTGCCGGGCGTCGCCGGTCGATGCGATGAATTCGACCACCCGGCGGGAACGGCCGGGGGGCACCACCAGGCGCAAGGCTTGTGAGAGAGAGCTGAGATAGTGGTGGGCCATCCATTCGCAGAGCCGCACCGTCTGCGCATCGAAGATCGGCGGCTCGTCCACGACCGCCTCGATGCAGCGTATGCGCGGGAGGTCGGGAGGGTCGCAGAAGCCCAGGACGTACCCCACCTGCAGGGTGTTGACCAGGGGAACCAGCACCACGCTTCCCGTCTCCACCCTCCCCTCCATCTCCCGGGGCACCCCGTAGGTGAAGGGACGGTCGAGCTGGCGGGCGGGAGCGTCGATGACGACGTTGACGTACGCCTCCACATCTTCAGTATTTTCCTTCAGGCCAGGCATGGATTAATTATACTGGCCGGCGCTGACCACCCCGGTGCGACGCATCGATGCGACATACAACCCGGGTAGCCACCCGCCTCTTCGGCTCGCATCACGGAAGCAAAGGGTGGCCTGCGGCGGCCATGAAGATGGCGCTCTCCTCGACGCCGTCCACGCCCAGGAGCCGGTTGAGTTCGTCGTCGAACAGCGCTCCCACCGCGCAGGCACCCAACTCCAGGCTGGTGGCGGCCAGATAGAGGTTCTCCCCGATGTGGCCGGCGTCCATGTAGATGTAGCGGTATCCCCGCTGTTCGTATTTCCACTTGGAACGGTTGAAGATAGCCGTCCATACGAAGACCGCCGCGGCGTCGTAGCAGATACCTTGGCCAAGGGCCGCTTTGGCCGTCTCCAGGCGCAAATCTCCCAGCCTCAGTTCCTCCAAATGGTGCGCCCTGATCGCGTAATGGTAGAGGCCGGGCTCCAGGCCTTGCACAGCATTGGCCACCACGTAGGTCTCGATGGGATAGAGGGCGCCGGCGGAGGGAGCGGTTCGGAACTCGTAGCCCTGCTCCACCCTCTGGATGCCGGTGGACGCCCATAACAGGTAGGAAAGGTCGCGCAGCGAGAGGGGTTCGTCACTATAATCCCTTACGCTGGTCCTTCTTTTCAGGACCTCATACAGGCTCATCTCAGGCCCGGCATCGGGCGGAGGCAGCTCGATCCTGCGGCTGCCGGGGTATTCCTTGTAGATGGGAGGCTTGCTGGACCAGTCCAGACCCCGCCCCGACATCTTATCCGGATAGTACTTGGTCTCCCGGTGATATCTGTCGCCCACGCCCTCGGGCATCGCCGTCACCCCTTCCGCTCTCTGGCGAGCGTTGTCTCGCTGCGAACATCGCCTGTCTTTATTCTGCCCAGGAAACGTGAGATGTCACCACCGAACCAGATGCATGCGAAAGGATGCCGGGGTGCCCGTTCTTATCAAGCGGTGTTTCTGCAAGGACCGCTGTGAGGGAGTGGGGGGGAGAGCTATACCAGGAGGGCGGACAGGGCCGCGCTGAGGGAGAGGATGCCCGCGTAGGGCAGGGTCCAGGCGACGTCCTTCCCCTGTTCCTCAAATCGATCCCTCCTGCTGCGGCGCCATCGCCGCACGGCCAGGATGACGACGGCAGCCAGGCCGCCCGCCACGGCGCCGCGCAGGAACGAGATCCACAGGAGGCCGGGGCCGGCGACGAGCCCGATAACGGCCAGTGACTTCACGTCCCCGCCCCCCACCATGTGCAGGAGGAAGGCCGGGAACAGGAGCAGGAACCCCAGGACCATGCCCGTGAGGCCCATGCGCAAAGAGCCCCAGCCACCCGCGGCGGACAACGCGAGGCCGCCCGCCGCCGCGCACAGGATGAGCCGGTTGGGCACCCTGCGGTAGCGGAGGTCGGTACTGACCGCCGCCGCCGCGAAGAGCCACAGGAAGATAAGCCTGGCCGTCCACATCTGCCCCAGCCTCCCAGGGAACGAGCTCTATCCCAGGGCCCCCATGAGCTGCTGGAATATCTTGTTAAAGAAGCTCTTGATGACATCCGTTCCGCCCGCCCAGGCGATGAGGGCCCCGGCGACCGCCGCGGCGCCCAGGATGACCAGGGCGTATTCCGCGGTGGTCTGCGCTCCTTCGTCGCTGACGATATCCAGGGGATGGCGCATGCTATATCACCTCCTTCGCATGCCGTTAAAGGGTGTAACCAAGGATCATGCCGCCTACGGTCAGCAGCAGGAAAGAAGGCAGGATGAGGAATACGAGGGGAAAGAGGATGAGCACGGAGACGCGGGAGGCCCGCACCCGGTCCTTCTCGCGCCGGCCGTTTCTCAGCTCTACCGCCAGCTCCTCCAGCGTGTCCGCCACCGGCGCGCCGAACTCCTCGGCCCTGAGCAAGGTACGGCTGAAGCGGCGCATCTCCCGGCAGGGATGGTCGGCGGCGTGGCGCAGGGCCTCGGCGGCGCTCTCCCCCAGCCGGATGCGTTCGAGCACGCTTTCCATCACTTCGCGCGAGATGGGATGGATGCAGGCGGAAACGGAATGGCGGAGGGCCTGGAAAAGGCTCTCTCCCGAGAAACAAAGGACCGCCATGAGGTCCACGATCTCGGGGAGGTCGCGCGCGATCCTCTCCCAGCGGCGGACGCGGCGTCTTTTCAACACCAGCAGCGGTGCGTGGTAACCGGCCGCGAAGAGGATGGGTGCGAGTAGCATTCCCGCCAGGCCGAGCGGAAAAGCGAGGACGGCAAGCGCCAGCCCCGCGGCGGCGCGCAGGCCCTGGAGATAATGGGGCGTCCATGCGGTGCCGGATTCCTCGAGAAGTGTGCGCATCTCCTCCCGGGGCCGGGGGGAGACCTTACGCCCCAGCCTGGCGAGCCCGGCCTGGATCGCCGGGAACGGGTGGAGATGCCGTCGAGGGGGGGAGGCCGCATCCCTGCCCAGGCCCGCGGCGGCCAGCGCGGAGGAGCGGCGTGCCGAGCGCCGCGTGAAATAAGACGCCAGTGATACCACTGCGATGGCCGCGAACGCGGCTGCGGCGAGGTCCATCTATACCTCCGGGTCTATCATCCTGCGTATGAGGAGGAAGGCGACGGCGTTCAGCGCAACCGCCACGGCGATGATCAGGTTTCCCATGGGCGTGGCCAGGAGCGGGCGCAGCGAGTGAGGGTTGAGCGCCGCCTGCAGGAGCAAGAAGACGGCGGGCAGGCAGGAGACGAGGTAGCCGGAGGCGCGGCTCTGGGAGGTGAGGATACGCGCCTCACGCCTGACCTCCAGCCCGCTCGCCACTCGTTTGCGCAGCCGTTCCAGGATGCGTGGGAGGTCTCCCCCTTTGCCGTGCAGCAGCCCTAGCACGATGAAGGTCAGGCGCAGCGAAGGAGAGGCGGAGTCTTCCGCCGCCTTCACCAGAGATTCCTCCAGGCCCCCTCCCATGCGTATGTCTTTCAGGATCTCGAGCACCTCTTCGCCCAGTTCGCCTCCGACGTCCTCCTGGCTGACCTCAAGGGACTGCCGCAGCGAGAGGCCGGCGCGCAGGGATTGGCTCAGTGAGTCGATGAACTCCAGGACCTGCTCCTCCTTCTTCGCCCGGGCCCTGTTGCGCCGGTAACCTTCCAGCAGGCGCCGTGCGAGTATGCTCGCGGGCCATGCGAGGGAGGCGAGGAGGAGGCTGTGGGTGATGAGGAAGGCCACCAGGCTGATAGCTGTAAAAAACAGGAAACGCCACAAACGCGACGGTGGGTATACCACCCGGCTGCGCAGGGCGGTTCGCAGGCCCGGGAGTAGCCCGCATGCGGCGGCGGCTTCGCTCGCAAGCACGGAGCAAGCCTTTTCACGCCTCCTGGCCGCATGCCGGCAAAGGAGGGCGGCCAGGCCGACCGCAAGCATGACGCTCGAGGCAAGGAGTGGCAGCATCAACCGGGCGTCGAGGCCGGGACCGCGCCCTTCACCTCCTTCCGGGGTGGGTTTCCGTTCGCCGGTGGGGTGACCAGCATGATAGGGGAGGGCTGGTCTGGGGGAAAGGCGGGGCCGTCAACGGGAGCAGGTACGAGGTGGGGCCTGCCGTCATGGCTGCGGTCCATCACTGCTATCTCGCTCACATGCCTCTCGCCGTATGCCTCGCGCTCCATATGCACCAGGGCGTCCACCGCCTGCGCGATCTGCTCCCGAACCGCCTGGGATGGCAGCCCTACGCCGGCGGTCAAAGCCATGGTCTCCAGCCGGGACAGGGCGTCGAAGGGGGAATTGGCGTGCACCGTGGTCATGGAGCCGCGGTGGCCGGTGTTCAGGGCTTGCAGGAGGTCCAGCGCCTCGGGTCCTCTCACCTCCCCTATGATTATGCGGTCCGGGCGCATCCTCAATGCATTGCGCAAGAGGTCCCTCAAGGTGACCTCACCCCTGCCCTCCAGGTTGGGGGGGCGGGTCTCCAGGGGGATGACGTGCGGCTGCTGCAGGCGCAGCTCGGCGGCGTCCTCAAGCGTGATGATGCGCTCTTCCTCACCGACGCAGGACGAGAGAGCATTGAGGAGGGTGGTCTTGCCCGTACCAGCCCCGCCCGAGATCACCAGGTTACCCTTATCCCTCACCAGCCTCGCCAGGAAGGCCGCGTGCCCGGCTGAGAGCGTGCCGGAAGAGACCAGTTCCTCGACGGAGTAGGGACGCCGCCGGAACTTGCGGATGGTCAATACCGGCCCGAGGAGGGAAAGTGGCGGCAGGATGACGTTGACGCGTGACCCGTCAGGCAGCCTGGCGTCGACGTAGGGCGACGCCTCGTCCACGTGCAACCCGAGGGGTCCGATGATGCGGTCGATGATGCGGTATATCTCCTCGTCGCCGTCGAGGAAGATATCGCAGGGAACGATGCGCCCGGCCTTCTCCACGTAAACCCGCCCGGGACCGTTGACCATGATCTCGGTGATCTCCTCGTCACGCACCAGGGATTCCAGGGGGCCGAGGCCGAGGATCTCGTCAAGCAGCCTATCGAGCATGCGCTGCATCTCCGGTGGGCTGAGCACGAAGCCCTCATCCCAGGCCACCTCCCGCGCTGCCCGGAGCAGGGACTTCCTTTTCTCGCCGGGATCGGAGCCGTACGAGAGGGAAAGATCGCCGTTGGGCAACCTACCCCTGACCTTTTCTTTCAGCCTTATATATACATCCTGCATGCATGCCTCCATGTTAAGGGTTGTTGCCCGGGCGGCTCCGCAGCCGCCTGAAGCGCTGCAGGGCGGAGGACTTGCCGGTCTTGATGTCCGCTAAGCCAAGGGCGGCGGCCATCTCTGCCACTGCCTTCCCCAGGGGGGAATCGACGTGGGGGAGTTCTCCCAACTCCGCGAAATCGAGCCCGGAACGCGCATCATCCGGGAGCGCGGCCAGGAGCTCGATCCCCACCGCCCGGGCCAGTTCATCGGGGCCCAGGGCATGATGCGCACCGCACCTGTTGACCACCAACCGCAGGCGGTCGTAGTCCAGCCCGGTCCGGTGTAGATATGCGGCGACGCTGCGGGCGCATGTGGCGGCCAGGGTGTCCGGGAGAGACACCAATAAAACCGTAGGGGAATGATGTAGCAGGGGCGGGAAATCCCCGCGTGAGGATGCGGGGAAGTCCTGGATGACCACGTCGAAGAGGAAGAGCAGGTTGCGCAAGAGCGGTTCGGGTACGGCCGTGTCCGCCACCGGCTTTTCATGGGACCTGCGCCCGTAGGGGAGGAGGTGGAACCCCGCCGCATGACGGTAGACCGATACCCGGATCAGGTCCCAGGATATCTCCTCCGCCAGGGGGAGCAGGTCCAGCAGGACCTTTCCCTCGTCGCGGGGCTTAAGGTAGAGGAGCTGGGAAAGCTCGCTGTCCATCTCCATGAGGAGCACGCGGCGTCCCGAGGAGGATATCGCCGCGGCCAGGGTGCAGGTCAAGAACGTGGTCCCCACCCCACCCTTGCATCCTAGAAAGGTGAAGAGGCCGGTGTTTTGGTTCTGCTCGTTGTTGCACCTGAGGGGGGAGGAGAACGGCCTTTCGCCATTACCATATATGTCCACTTTACGTTTGATCTCCCGGAAAAGGTCACCTGCGCCTGGCACCTCACGGCCGACCAGTCCGCCGTACCTCAATGGGAGGCGCAGCAGGCCGGAAAGCTCCTCCTCGCCCCAGCTCAGGCCGGGATGCGAGAGGAGGAACGATATGGGGATACTCAGTTTGAGGGCATCGCCGGGCCCGAGACTTGACGGATCGATCTCTTCCAGCAGGGAGTGGGAGATCAGGAGGACGGCGGGGCGAAAGCGATCGAGCAGGCGCATCAGGTCGGGGACGGAGCGGGCCACGCCGCACAGGTCCAGGAGGGGGTGGTTGTCGACCGATGCTATGACGTCCGAGGCCACCTCTCCGCCGGGAAGGGCTACAGCGACCGATATCACTTCCATGCTCACCCCCTATATAATAACATAGTTATAATAATAAAGTTTATTAACATAGTCAATATGATATGTCCCTGAGGTGAGCGGTTGGAACCCGGGGTAGCGAGCGAGCGTCTGGTTTGAAAAGGGACGCTCTACTGTGATAAAAAGAGGCATAAAGCTGCGGACCATGACGTTAAGAAGGATGGGATAGATCTATATGCGGAAGCAAACCATGAGCCGCAAGGCCACCCTCGCCGCAGTTCTGTTCTGCTCCTCGCTCCTACTGGCCGTCGCCGTGGGGTGCGGCGGGAGCACGGATGGGAGTGAGAATGCGAGCGAGTTGAGCATCGATGATCTCTGGGCCAGGGCGCAGGAGGCGGACACGGCCATCGAGTCCTGGCACATGGAGATAGCCAGCTATTACGAGAACACCCAATATGGGAGCGGGCAGATACAGAGCATCATCATAGATGTCGATGGGGAGGACATCCACGAACAGGACCTGCTCCTGGGGCAGGTCTACTTCGAGTACAAGCGCGTCGGCGATAAGCAGTACAGCAAAGATATGGCCAATGGCACCTGGGCCGAGGCGCCGGCCGAGCAGGCCCCTACCGACGCATCGGAGTACACTTCCCAGTTCCTGGGACTTCCCTCCATCGCCGCCACCCAGGAGCACATGGGCACGGAGACCATCGATGAGGGAGAGGCGGAGCATTTCCGCTTCACCCTGAGCCCCGAGGGCGTGAAAGAGATGTTCTCGGCGCAGCCCTCCTTCGATTTCAGCGAGAACACGGGTGCCGACGTCGACGTGTGGATCGACAGCGACGAGTTCTACCTGGTCCGTTACGACCTGGTCATCCGCAACGCGATCATCCCGGAAAAGATAGGGCACGGCGACATAAGGTTCGTCGTGAGCATCCGGGACATCAACGAGGCCATCGAGATCGCGCCGCCTATGTGATCGCGCCGCATGCAACCGGCAGCAGCTACAGGAAAGCACCCTGGCGGGAACCGTTGCGCGGTGCACGCTATCGCTATTCACCTCGATAAACCATGGCATCATCATGCGGGGACGGTATGGATGTCAGTCATGGGAAGAAGTTATTATTGATGAGGCAGCAGATCGCAGATGGGCATGGGCGCACGCGGGAAGCGTGGAAGGCGGTTTGAGTTTATGGCCCGTTCCAGAACACGCAGGACGGTCTCCACGGTGATCGCGCTCGTCCTGGCCCTGACGGTCGTGCTGACCCCCCTTCTGCTCTTCTGGCCTGCGAGCGAGGACATCGTCATCAGCGAGGGAAGCTGGACCATGCCCGGCGGGGGACCCGCCCACCTGTCGTACCTGCCCTTCGCGCCGCAGGGACCGTTGAAAGAGCGTTGGAGTACCCGCCTTGAAGGCGTTTTGGCGGGCCCTCCGGCGGTGGCCGGGGAACGGGTGTACGCGTGTTGTGAGAACGGTTTCCTGTACAGCCTGGACCTCCAGAGCGGCAGTCCGGTCTGGAGGTTCGATGCCGGAGGCGGGGTCGCCTCGATGCCCGCCGTGTCGGAAGAGGGCATCTTCCTGGGCACCCTGGATGGAAGAGTGCTCAGCGTCGATCCCGAGGGGGAGTTGAACTGGGAGTTAGAGGTCGGCGGCCCCGTCATCTCCACGCCCATACCAGAGGGTGGCCGGGTGTACTTCGGCTCATCGGACGATTACGTCTATTGTGTGGACGCGGGGGATGGCTCCATGCTATGGGACTTCGAGGCGGAGGGCCCGGTTGAGGTCTCGCCCTGCCTGTACGAGGGACAGGTCTTTGGCGCCTCATACGAGGGCGACCTTTTCGCTCTCGATGCGAAGGACGGGCGGCTGCTCTGGACCTTTCGTTCGCAGGGCGTGCCGGTGGTCTTTCCCGCCGCCAGCGACGGCAAGGTTTTCCTGGCGTCCGAGTTCGAGGTGCACTGTATCGACGCGCAGAGCGGCATGGTCCTGTGGGAGTACGCTATCGGCCCGACCGTTATATCCAACCTCGCCGTACGCGGCAACCAGTTGGTAGTCGTCCGCGGCAGCAGCGGCGAGGAGTCCAAGACCATATCCCTGGACGCCAGGACCGGGGACCTGTTGTGGGAGGCCGTATCCGGAGAGACAACGGACAGGACGCCGCTCTTCGCCACCAACGAGGATGTGTATCTATGCGGGATCGATTACCTGCGAGCCCTGGCCGTAGAGTCGGGCATCCCGAGCCTGGAGATCGACTTGCGGGGTGTCCTTCCCGAGACCTTGACCATGACCGAGAGCTACGTGTTGGCCGGGACGGATGCCCGCAAGGTCTATTGCTTCGAGGAATAGAAACATTAATAGGGTATTGTGTAGTTGCGCGACTGGGTGCGGCATACCGACGGCCACAGAAGGGCCCGCGTGAGGCACCGGTCAGAGGGGCGGGGAATAAAGGAATGGCGCCATATTACGATAATGATGTAAAGATACGCGAGGGGATTGAGTCGAGGAAAGGATGGTATAGATGAACGGGAGAAAAATGCGCTTGGGGGCCTGCATGCTCGCCATGCTACTGGCAGTGGGCATGCTGGTCACCTTCCCGGGTTGCTTCGGGGGGGAACCCGGCGTGGAGGAGCTCTGGGAAAACAGCCAGAAGGCTGAGGAGAACATCAACTCGCTGCACATGGAGATCGCCATCTACTACGAGAACACCAAGTTCGGCGGCGGCCAGATCCAGACCACTTCGATCAACGTCAGCGGCGACAACGTCCAGGCCTCGAGTGCTTTATTCGGGCAGAGCTTCAGTGAGTTGATCGTGGTCAACGGAACGCAATACACCCGAACCATGGGGAGCGAGGAGTGGACGGAACAGGCCGCGACGGTTGACCGGCAGA
>Ga0315295_10003390_pt1 | contig 13580 bp, 10 predicted proteins | sample YL17G14_0_MG_FD_204453 | JGI IMG/M metagenome (GOLD analysis project Ga0315295, IMG submission 204453) | Sediment microbial communities from Yellowstone Lake, YNP, Wyoming, USA - YL17G14_0 | ecosystem: Environmental > Aquatic > Freshwater > Lake > Sediment | place: USA: Wyoming | collected... | reverse complement strand
GGGGTATGTCCTGGAAAATGGGAAGATTGTGCTGGAGGGAGAAAGCCGTCAGTTGATGGCTGACGAACATGTGAAAAAGGCCTATCTGGGAAGCACCCAGAGACGAAAGGCGAAATAGTTCTATCCGATGAGCATTTTAATCAAGAATGCTTTACGCATCTATACCATGGATGACTCCCTGCAGGAGTTTGAAAAAGGATACCTCCGTATCGAGAACAACCTGATCTCTGCATTAGGGAAAGGGGATCCTGGTCCGTTGCAGGCTGATGAGGTGATTGATGCAAGGGGAAAGGTCGTATTGCCAGGGTTAATCAATGTTCATCACCATTTCTACCAGAATCTAACCCGGAATGTATCGGTTGCTCGGAAGAGCGGCCTTCTCTCCTGGCTTCTTTCCATGTACCGGATATGGGCAGGTATCGACGAAGAGGCCGTCTATTATGCCTCTCTGGTTGCCATTGGAGAGCTCCTCCTCACCGGATGCACGACAACGGCCGATTTTTTCTACCTCTTTCCGGACGGCAGGCGTCATCTGATTGATTCTGAATTCCAGGCAGCCGGAGAACTTGGGATCCGTTTCCATGGGTTTAGAGGGTGTTTGCCTGTCATGGAAGGGACCATTGCGCAGGATCTTAAACGCGATTTCTCTTTCGATCCCGAAAGATTGACCGAAACTGAAGACCAGATCCTTCAGGCCTGCGAAGAGGCCTTTCGACGTCACCACGACCCGAGCGAATTTTCCATGGCCCGGGTCGGCGTGGGACCAACGACCGTCGTCTATGAACAGCCCTTCTTAATGAAATCCCTTAAGGAACTGGCTGTGAAACACGGTGGACTCTGCCAAACCCATCTTCACCCAAGACCCGATGAGATCGAGCAATGCAGGGCCCTTCACGCCTGTTCTCCCCTTCAATTTCTTGAAGAGATCGGCTGGCTTGACGGGCAGACAGCCATTGGCCATGCCACCCGTCATCAACCGCGGGATCTCGATATCCTGGCTCGAAATCACTGCACGGTGACCCATTCGCCTTCCTGCCACATGCGCCTTGGATACCCTGTGGCTCCGGTCCCTGGCATGATTTCAAGGGGCATTCCCGTGGGGATTGGCGTTGACGGAGGAGCCAGCAACGACACCGGAGATCTCCTTGGAGAATTGAGGACCACAATGATGGTCCATCGGATCGAAGGGGTTCATCCGGGTCTGAAACCAGAGGACTGGCTTGGACCTCACGATGTGTTTCGGATGGCCACGAGAAACGGCGCAACGATCTTAAACCGCAAGGACATCGGGAGTCTCGAGGTTGGCAAAGCAGCGGACCTCATTGTCGTCGACCTGTCAGGGATCCCTTATGCAGGGGCCCTCTCCGACCCCCTTGGGGCATTGGTCTATTGCGGGTGCTCTCATGTGGTCGACACCTCCATCATTAATGGAAAGAGGGTGGTGAGGGACGGCCGACTGACCCAGGCCTCCGAAGAGAAGATCTGCCAGAAGGCCAATGAAATCGCGAAACGGCTGCTGGATCGGGTTTCAGAAGGAGATCGGGCTTCATCTAATCCATTGGAGATCGAATCGAAAGGATAAGCATTTCTATGGCTTCTCGAATAAGGGTGCTCCTCGCCAAGCCTGGCTTGGATGGCCATGACAAAGGGGTAAAACTGGTGGCCCGCGCCTTAATGGAGGCGGGCATGGAGGTCATCTATCTCGGAATGCGCCAGAGCCCGGATGCAATCGTTCAGGCGGCGATCCAGGAGGACCCTCATGTCGTGGGGTTGAGTATTCTATCCGGAGCCCATGTGAGCTTGACGCGAAAGGTGGTCTCGAGATTGAAAGAGGCGGGTTGCACTGAAATCCCGGTGATTGTGGGAGGGACGATCCCTCCTGGAGATTTGGAAACACTCAAAAAGGAAGGGGCTGCCGCAATCTTTCCCATGGGGACAGACTTTGAAGACATTATCTCATGGATCGGAAATTATGCCTCCCTTAATCCTTCGAGACCAAATTCTGGAGGAGGCGCCAGATGACCGGAGAAAAGAGACAGGCCCGAAAAGGGCCCCCCCGGTGGGATGAGGCGTCTGCCCGAGTCACAGAGTCCGGACTTCCAATCAAAGAGGTCTATAATCCTGGAGATTTTCCGGTGGAACGGGAAGAGGGGATCGGTCTTCCCGGGGCCTACCCTTTTACCAGGGGGGTTTATAGGACCATGTACCGGGGAAGGCTCTGGACCATGAGACAGTATGCCGGGTTTGGAACGGCAGCAGAGTCAAACAAACGATATCAATTTCTCCTCTCCCAGGGACAGACAGGGTTGAGCGTGGCCTTCGATCTCCCGACGCAGCTTGGATACGATTCGGATGACCCCTCTGTGGAAGACGAAGTGGGACGGGTAGGGGTTGCCATCGATACCCTGGCTGACATGGAGGTCCTCTTTGAAGGCATTCCCCTGGAAAAGGTCAGCACGAACTTTACCATCAATTCGACGGCAGCCATCGTTTTGGCCATGTATTATGCCCTGGCTGAAAAACGGGGCCTCGATCCAAGACAACTGCGCGGGACTGTCCAAAATGATATGATCAAGGAGTTTCTTGCCCGAAAATCCTACATCTTCCCCGTCGACCCCTCGCTAAAGATCGTCACCGATATCATCGAGTTCTGCAGCCGGCGGCTCCCTTCCTTCAATCCGATCAGCGTTTCAGGGTATCACATCAGGGAGGCAGGCGCGGATGTCGTTCAGGAGCTCGCCCTGACTTTGAAGGCGGGGATCACTTATGTTGAGGGCGCGCTGTCCCGGGGGATGACCGTCGATGAGTTCGCCTCGCAACTGAGCTTTCATTTTACTTCGGGTCAGGAGTTTTTTGAAGAGATCGCCAAATACAGGGCGGCCCGGAAGATGTGGGCAGAGATCGTGAAGACCCGGTTCCATTCCTCAAAACCAGAGTCTCAACTCTTACGGGTATTCGCAGGAGGAAATGGCGTCACGCTGACAGCCCAGGAACCATTAAATAACATCATTCGGGGAACGCTCCAATGCCTGGTAGGCGTTTTGGGTGGGGCACAGGCCATTCACGTTCCAGCCTATGATGAGGCCTTTGCCATTCCTACAGAAGAATCCGCACGCATCGGCCTCCGGACGCAGCAGATCGTTGCCTATGAGTCGGGAATCCCAAGGACAGCGGATCCCCTGGGAGGTTCCTACTATGTTGAATCCCTTACGGAGGAGCTTGAAAAGAGGGCATGGGACTTGATGGAAGAGATCGATCGGAAGGGCGGCCTGGTGCCGTGCATAAAGACCGGGTACATCCAGGGATTGATCCAGGATCGGGCCTTTGAGAGGGAAAGGCAGATCCAGTCCGGCCAGAAGCCTGTGGTGGGGGTGAACTGTTTTTCTTCCCAGAAGACCGAATCGATTCATCTCTCAGAGATGGACCCAGGAATTCTGGAACGTCAGAAGAGAGGGCTGGAGGAGATCAAGGCCAGGCGGGATCAGGCAGCCGTCGGAAAAGCACTGGAAAGCCTGAAGAGGGCAGCGGCCCAAGGGAAGAATCTAATGCCGTACATCATCGAAGCGGTCAAGGGTTATGTCACCGTTGGGGAGATTACCTACCAGTTGAGGGAGGTTTTTGGAGAATACAGAGAGACCGAGAGGGCATGATCTCGGTTAAGGTCCCATCATCATAAATAGTTCAGGGTTTGAGGAGGGAGACGTTTGATGAAGCTGCTTGAAGGCATTACCGTTTTAGATTTTACACAATTTTTGGCCGGTTCGTATTGTGCCATGTTGCTTGGGGATATGGGCGCAGAGGTGATCAAGATCGAGAGACCGGAGACCGGGGAGGTCTACCGGACCTATGGCCCGAAGTTCGTCGGCGGTGAGAGCACGAGTTACCTCAGTGTGAATAGGAGCAAAAGGAGCCTGACCTTAAATCTTAAGGACCCACGCGCCGTTTCGCTGGCCCTGAGGCTTGTGGAGAGGGCGGATGTCCTCGTTGAAAATTTTACCCCCGGGGCCATGGAAAAGCTCGGGTTAGGATACAGTGAAACCTCGAAGGCCAATCCGAAGCTGATTTATTGTTCCATTTCAGGATTTGGTCAAACAGGTCCCTACAGGGGCCGGGGAGGGTTTGATCTTATCCTGCAGGGAATGTCCGGGATGATGAGTGTTACAGGGGAGGCGGATGGTCCTCCTGTGAAGGTCGGATATGCGGTGACCGATATGGGAGCGGGAATGTTCGGGGCCCTGGGGATTTTGGCTGCCCTGATTGCGCGTTCCAAAACGGGAAAAGGTCAATGGGTCGATACGTCCCTGCTCGAAGCGGGAATCGCATGGTCCCTGTTGCCCGCGGGCAATTTCTTTGCCGATGGAGAGATCCAGCAGAGATCCGGATCGGCGAGTTCACAGAACGCCCCTTATCAGGCCTTTGTGACAAGCGACGGTTTTATCAATGTGGGCACCGGGAACGAGAGGCTCTGGATCAAATTCTGCGAGATCCTGGGCCTGATGGAACTGACCCGGGATTCGAGATTCAAGGATAATGCCTCCAGGGTGAAAAACCAGAAAGATCTGGAAAGAGAGATCGCGCCTGTGATGAAACGAAAGACGACGCAGGAATGGATGCGGCTGCTTGATGCAGGCGGGATTCCTGCCGGACCGATCTATGATATCAAACAAGCCCTGACCGATCCTCAGGCCATCAGCAGAAACATGGTTGTGGAATACGATCATCCCAAAGCCGGAAGGGTAAAGGCAGTGGGTTTTCCCATCAAGTTTTCAGAGGAAGAATTTAAAGTCTCAAACCCTCCACCCCTTCTGGGAGAGCATAATCGAGAAATCCTGTCATCCTTAGGTCTGTCCGAAGATGAGATAACGGCTCTGAAACGGGAAGGCGTGATTTAAAGGGAAGGAAAGGCGACTCAGGATGAAACGAGACCTATTTGTCAAGAATGGAACATTGGTCATGCCTGCCGGACCGGTTCAGGCTGACCTCCTGATCAGGGAGGGAGTCATCGCCTCTATTGGAAAATCCCTGGAGGTTCCAGAGGTCAGAACCCTCGATGCCGGGGGATGCCTCGTCTTTCCCGGGGTCGTGGATCCCCATGTCCAATTCGAGGTTGTTCATACCCACGTCTCCATGACGGATGATTTCGATACAGGGACAAAGGCGGCTGCCTGCGGTGGAGTCACCACAATCATCGATTTTGCGGATCAACCCAAGGGGGTTGATGCCTTAACCTATCTGAGAGATCGAAAGGCAGTGGCGGACGCAAAGGTCAATGTGGACTATACGCTCCACATGAGCATCACGGATCTGTCTGGAGGCGCGTTGAATGAGATCCCGGCCATCGTCCGAGAGGAGGCCATCCCGAGTTTTAAGCTCTATCTGACTTACCGGAAAATGAACCGGATGATCAATGACGGTCAGATGTTTGCCGTCATGAGGGCTGTGGCCTCCGTGGGAGGCATCGTTGGGGTTCATGCAGAGTCTGATTCGCTGGTCGAATACCTGACTGAAGAGCTGATTCAGAAAGGAGAGACTGACCCCTGTTATTTCCCTCAGAGCCGCCCTGACATCGCCGAGGCCATCAGCGTTGCCACGGCCATCGAGGTGGCCCGTGCAACAGGGTGTGATCTCTACGTCCACCATGTATCCACTGCCCTTGCGATCGACCATATTGCAAGGGCAAAGAGAGAAGGGGTCCGGGTATGGGCTGAGACGTGTCCACACTATCTGATTCTGACCGATGAGGTCTACACAGGGGAAGATAGGTTTCTATATATAATGAAGCCACCTTTACGGTCGGCGAAGGATCGTGAACGGCTCTGGATCGCTGTCCAAAAAGGGGAAATCGACACCATCGGAACCGATCATTGTTCTTACATGAAGGAGCAAAAGACAAAGCATACGAGTTTTGATCAGACCCCTCCCGGAATTCCAGGGATTGAGACGTTGCTACCCGTGATGTATACGGAAGGGGTTGCCAAGGGGAGGGTTTCCTTGGAGAGGCTTCTGGAGCTTCTCTGTGCCAATCCTGCTAGGATTTTCGGCCTCTTTCCCAGAAAAGGAACCCTTTCCATTGGGAGCGATGGGGACCTCGTCATCTTTGATCCGAATGCTCCCTGGACGCTAAAAGCAGGTTTGCTCCAAACCCATTCTGACTTTAGCGCTTTTGAGAACATGCCCCTGGCCGGGAGGGTTAAAAAGACGATCCTCCGGGGTGAAGTGGTCTACGAGAATGGAAAATTTTGCGGAACATCCCATGGCGGGAAGTTTGTTATCGGGATAGCCCAAAGGTGACATGACGATTGAATGAAAGGAGACTGTTCTTTTGAAGATTGATCATGTGGGAATCATCGTTCGCGATTTGGATAAGACAGTAGAACTTTATAAAAACCTCTTAGGGGTACCGGTGATCTTCGAAGAGAATAAGGGATGGATCTCGGCCATTGTTAAGACAGAATCGGGCAAACTGGAACTGATGCAAGCTACGGATGAAAGCAGCCCTGTTGGGAAAGCGCTTGCCAGACGGGGAGAGGGGATTCACCATTTGGCGATCGAAGTCGATGATGTCCAGGCCTATTTGAATAAGGCGGAACAGTTAGGGCTTACCTTGATCGATAAACACCCGAGAAAGGGATCCGAAGAAAGAATGATCGGATTTATTCACCCCCGGGGTCTAAACGGGGTTTTGCTTGAATTCAACATGCCTGATTCTGACAAAAAAACAGGAAGATGAAGCATAAGATCTCCAGACCAAGACGGAGATCTTAGACCAGCGGTCATCGCCTGCAAGGCCCGGTCAGGTTAAGAAAATCATTGACATTGATATTCCAGCACCCAGGCAGTTGAAAAAGATCGGAGATGACTTGGCGAAGTATATCTCCCAGATCAGGCAGGCTCTGGAGGGTGACGATGAACCCCTTCATCAGGGCAACCCAGGCCACTCTCCAAGCGGCTTCTTTTCCGGGTGGGCCGTTGATTGAATTCATGAGATTAAAAGTCAGTTCATCAGGAGATAAGCTAAAATGGAAAAGACGGTTGTGACGACCTGTCCTCTGGATTGTCCGGATAATTGCGGTGTCTTGGCCAAGGTTAAAGACGGCCGGGTTATTGCCCTTAAAGGTAACCCGGATCATGGCCATACCCAAGGTTTTCTATGCCGGAAAGTCTATAAGTATCCCAAACGGGTATACAGTTCAAACCGGGTACTGTTTCCATTGAGAAGATTTAATGGCGACTGGAAACGCATTAGCTGGGATGAAGCCCTTGATACCATTGCTGAAAGGATCGGATTCTTTCAGAAGACTTATGGAAATGGTTCGATCATGCACTTCCAGCGAAGCGCCTCCTGGGGAGCGACCAAGCACCTGGTCAGGAGGTTTTTCAACCTCCTGGGTGGCGTTACCGGAACCAAGGGCTCCCTCTGCGCCGGTTCGGTTATGGCCGCCCAGCAGGCAGATATGGGGATTCGCCTGGGAAACGATCCTCACGATGTTTTAAACAGCAGAGTGATCCTGATTTGGGGAAGGGACCCTGCGAAGACCTCCATCCATTATATTCCGATTCTCAAAAAGGCTCGACTGAACGGAGCGCGACTCATCCTTATCGATCCCATTCGCACCAAGACCGCCTCTCTGTGCGATGAGCACATTGCGCCCCGGCCCGGCACCGATGGTTACTTAGCCATAGGCGTGGCCAAAGAAATTCACAAAACGGGGTTTGTTGATACGGACTTTGTCAGGAACCATACCGCAGGATATGAAGCCTATCTGGAGCTTATCCATTCCTTCTCCATGGCAGAGATCTCAAAAAAGTGTGGCCTGGAACTGCACGAAATAGAAAGACTTGCCCGAAACTATGGCGAGCACAAGCCGGCCTCCATCTTTTTGGGCTACGGGATAAACAAGTGGGTCCACAGTCCTGAAATGATCCGTTTGATAGATGCCTTAGGCGCCCTAACGGGAAATATAGGCAGGCCGGGAGGAGGAGTGAACCACGGGTTTCAAACCAGAAGGCTCTTTGACATGAAGGCCCTGGCGCCTGAGGCGGCAAGATATCACCGGGAGATTCCGGAGCCTATCCTGGGACAGGGCATACTCGACGCCACAGAGCCTCCCCTCAAAATGATATGGATAAACGGTTCGAATCCGGTTGTCTCCTGTCCCAACTCTCATAAGGTCATTCGGGCATTGAAGGGTCTTGATTTTGTCGTCGTCGTCGATCATTTTTTGACCGACACTGCTGATCTTGCCCATCTCTTCCTGCCCACCACCACTTTCCTCGAAGAGGAGGACATCCTGGTCAGCTGGGGCCATAACTGGATCGGCCCGGTCAATAAGGTCATTGAGCCTTTAGGGGAATGCAAATCTGATCTTCATATCATACAGGAGCTCGCTGGAAGGCTGGGGCTTGGAAACGAGATGGCAGGAACCACCCGGGAGTGGTTAAAAAGGTTCCTGCTGCCCATGGAAAAGGCGGGAATATCGCTTGAGCGGGTAATGGAATCACCGGTCCGCTGCCCATTGGCCCCCATGGTTGCCTTTGCCGATAAAAGATTCCTGACCCCTTCAGGAAAATTTGAGTTTATCAAGACCTTCTACGAGGAGAGAAAGGGAGATCACCCTTATCACCTCTTGACCGTGCTGGGAGAGAAATGGCTGAACTCCCTGATCCTCGAAGAAGAACATCCGGAAAGACCCCTTGCATTCGTCAGTCCAAACCTGGCTCGAGAGAAGAGAATCAGGAATAAATCGAAGGTCTCGGTCAAGTCTAGGGTTGGAGAACTGGTTGCGGAGGCCCGTTTTTCTGAGGCCGTCCGGGAGGACACGGTGGTGATGCCCCATGGGACCTGGCTCAAGAGGGGGGGCGCGGCCAATCAGTTGACGGAAGATCTTGTTTCCAATGCAGGACATATGGCAGCTTACTACAGCACTACGGTTACTATTGAGCCTGAGAAGGATTGAGAAGAATGTTAGGTTAATCACCATGGATTCTTTTTCTAAAACCATGACAGTTGGACATTCTGTTCCCCGGGAAGACGCCATTGCCAAGGTGATGGGACGGGCCAGATATGCGGCCGATCTGGAATTTCCGAGGATGCTCCATGCAAAGGCCGTCAGGGTTCCGATTGCCCATGGCCGAATCAAAGGCATCGATTGTAAAGACGCCTATAAGATGCCCGGGGTCGTGGCGGTCCTTACGCCTGATGACATCCTCGAAATCTATGGGGATGAGACATGGGTGCAGGTTCTGGTCCCGGAGAGGATCCGAAGCTTTGCGGATGCCGTGGCCGTCATTGCAGCGGAGACAGAGCCCACTGCCATGGAGGCAGTCAGATGTGTGAAAATCGATTGCGAGGAACTTCCGGCAATTTTTGATGTGGAAGAGGCTGTCAGGTTAGGGGCGCCGCTGCTTTACGGAAAGAGCAACATCTTTCATACCCATCGCATCCGAAAAGGAGACATTCTTCAGGGATTTGAAGAAGCTGACGTTGTCCTGGAAAGGACCTATACCGTCCCCTTTGCGGAACATGCATACCTTGAGCCAGAGACGGCAATTGGAGTTCCCGAGCCTGATGGAAGGGTCACGGTTTATGGTTCCTTCAAGTCACCCTTCGATGTGAGAAGAATGGTGTCCAAAACGTTGAGCACCGGTCTCGACAGAGTGAGGATTGTTCCAGTCACTCTGGGAGGATACTTCGGTGGCAAGGATGAGGACATGGCCCTGATGGCCTCCCGGGTGGCGCTTCTCGCTAAAAAAACGGGGCGACCCGTCCGGATGAGCAATACCCGCGAGGAGTCTGTCCTGGAGAGCACGAAGAGACACCGCTATGTCATGAAGTACAAGGTCGGGGCCAAACGCGACGGCCACTTGACGGCCATGGAAGTGGAGGTTTTGGCCGATGCGGGGGCCTATTCTGTAAAGACTCCTCTCGTCACCTTTCGCTCCTGTATCGAGGCCACAGGGCCTTATGTTATTCCCCATGTCAAGGTGGACGTGCACTCTGTTTTTACGAACAACAATGATGCCGGTTCCTTCCGTGGTTTTGGTTCGCCCCAGGTCAATTTTGCCACGGAATCGATCCTGGATGAGCTGGCAGAGGAATTGGAGATGGATCCCTACCAGTTCCGTGACCTCAATGCCTTTACAGAGGGAAGCCAGACCGCAACAGGCCAGGATCTCAATGGACCTGTAACAGTCAAAAAATGTATGGATGAGGCGATCTCCAGAGTGGTCTGGAAGAACGGGTCCTCTCTCCCTTCAGAAGGTCCGATCAAGAGGGGCCTTGGGATGGCAGCCAGTTTTCGTGGAATATCCCTGGGGGGGAAGTCCACGGATACGGCCGGGGCGATCGTATCGATTCAGGAGGATGGAAGGGCGCTCGTCTCCTGCGGCATCCTTGAGGGAGGGCAGGGGCCTCGCACCGTCTTATGTCAGATCTGCGCAGAGGCCCTTGGGGTACCCTTTAACCAGGTCTCCTTTCTTGACTGGGACACGAGTTCCGTTCCTGACAGCGGACCCACTGTTGCGTCGAGGGGGACGCTCGTCGGGGGAAATGCTACCAAACAGGCCTGTGACCAATTGCTGTCTCAGATCTACGGTGTTGTTTCAGAGATCCTTGGCATCCCTTCTGAAGAATTGATGAGTTCAACAGGGGGGATTTACTCCAGGACCGACCCGGAGATCCGGATCTCTTTTGGAGAGGCCATTGCCGAGTGCCGAAAGAGGGGAAAGAGGCTCATTGAAGTTGGATGGTACAGGGCGCCGGCCACAGGTGTCGATCCCGGGACAGGCCAGGGGGTTCCTTTTTTCAACTATGTTTATGGGGCTGATGTGGCTGAAGTGGAAGTGGACACCTTCACCGGAAGCGTCAGGCTCTTAAACTTTTTCTCTGTCCACGACGTGGGAAAGGCTATCAACCCGAATCTCGTGGCAGGCCAGATTTACGGAGGGGTGAGCATGGGTCTGGGAACAGCCCTTTATGAGGAATACGGCCTTGAGAACAATCGGCCTGTGACACTCAATCTCGATCGGTATCTTATACCGACCTCCATGGACATGGGGCCAGTAACAGTAGTCATCTACGAAGGAATGCTTGAAGGGGGGCCTTATGGGGCCTCCAGTATAGGAGAGCCTGCTTCCCAGATCGTTGCCCCTGCCATTATCAATGCCATTGCCAATGCGACAGGCCGCCGGATATACGACCTACCTGCCGATCTGGAAAAGGTATTTCTGGGACATGCACGAAGGAAGGTGAAAGATAAAAGGTGAAAGGTGAAAAATGAGAACCGTAGTCGCAGCCTTCAGGCAGCGATATCCAGAGGTTTTTGGGCGCAGGCTAAAGCCAGCGGCTACCGGGTCTTTGTCTGATATGATTTGACAAGGGTTGCGGAGATGAAATACCTGCCTGAGTTTGAATACCTTGTGCCTGAAAGCGTTTCAGAGCTCTGTTTGCTTCTGAGCCGCCACAGAGGCAAGGCCTGCATCCTTGCAGGCGGGACGGATCTCCTTATCCGTCTGAAGCGTCAAGAGGTTTCTCCAGAGTATGTGCTCGATATTGGTCGCATCGGTGAATTGTCTGTCCTCCGTGATGAAGGGGACCATCTCTTCATCGGAGCCACTGCCACCCATACCCGGGTCGCTGAAAGCCCGTTGATCAAAAGGGAGGCGCCTCTCCTTTCTGAGGCGGCCTTATCTGTGGGGTCGGTTCAGATAAGAAATTCAGGAACGATCGGAGGGAACATTGCCAATGCCTCGCCGGCTGGAGACACCCTTCCGCCCCTCATCGCTCTCGAAGCAGAGGCATCTGTTGTCAGTCAGGGCGGGGAACGCTCTCTTCCGCTTTCATCCCTCTTTTCCGGTCCCTATCAGACAATTCTCGCACCGGATGAGTTCGTGGCTGGCATCAGGTTTCCGAAATTGGCCGCTAAATCAGGCACCTGTTTTCTGAAGCTCGGAAGACGCAGGGCCCTGGCCGTCTCGCGGATCACGGTTGCCGCAATTGTTGTCCTGGACAGGAAAGGGTTGATTCAGAAGGCCAGAATCTGTCCGGGGGCAGTGTTGCCTTCGCCCTGCAGGATGGGCCATGCAGAGGAAACCCTCATCGGACATTCCCCGGATGCAGGGCTTTTTCAGAAGGCAGGGCAATGGGTAGCCCGGGAGATGGTCCGTGTGACGGGCCGGCGGGCCTCCACTCCCTATAAAGAACCCGTTGTGATCAATCTGGTCCAGCGTGCTTTGACGGTTGCCATAGAGAGGTGCCTGAAACGTGAAGGTTAGATTTTATCTGAACGGCCTTGAAAGGGTCGTTGAAACGGATCCCAACAGAACGCTTCTCGAAGTCCTTCGCACGGACCTCGGTTTAACAGGAACGAAATACGGCTGCGGAATAGGCCAGTGCGGAACATGCACGGTGACCATCGATGATCAGGCGAAATGCGCCTGTCTGACACTCATCGGGCAGGTCAACGGAAGGAAGGTCGAAACCGTTGAGGGGCTTGCGGAAGGAGAGAACCTTCATCCCCTTCAGGATTCCTTCGTGGAAAATCATGCCCTCCAGTGCGGTTATTGCACCCCGGGAATGCTGATGAGCGCGAAGGCCCTTCTCGATAAGAACCCCTCTCCGTCGGAGGAAGAGATCAGGGTCGCTATTTCGGGAAACCTCTGCAGGTGCACGGGGTATATCCAAATCGTTAAAGCCATTCAAAAGGCCTCAGAGAAGATGAGGTAGGTTGACCATGAAGATTCTGATTTTGGGGGCGGTAGGGTCCATGGCCATTGAATGCACCCGGGACCTGGTCCGGACAGGGGACTTTGAACAGGTCATCCTGGCCGATGCAAACATGGGACTTTTACAACAGGTTGCCAGCGAGCTGAAAGACAGCAGAGTCTCTACCGTCAGGATTGATGCCCGCCAAAAGAACGAAATTGCTGAAGTGATGAGGAAGTGTAATTACTTTATCAATGGAATGCCTTCCGATTTTTCAGGCCAAGTCAGTGAGGTGGCCATCCAATTGGACAAGAGCGGAGCAGATATCACAGGCCTGGCCAACATGTTCGAATATCATGAGGAGGCTTCTCGGAAGGGCTGCCTTATTGTGGCAGGGTTAGGCTGTACACCCGGAATTACAAACGTGCTGGCCAGATACGGGAGTGATCGGCTTGATGTGGTCGAAGAGATCCATGTCTATTTCGCAGCATGGCGGCCCATTGCTCTCTCCCCTGGGCTCGTCGATTTTACGATCTGGGCCCTCCATCCCGACACGAAAGAGAGATGCTACTTCGAAGGCGGCAAGTTTATTCCTGCGGAACCCTTTTCAGGTCGCCGGAGCATCGCCTTCATGGATCCAATTGGTGAGCAGTGGGTCTATACCCTTCCACACCAGGAAACGGTCACTATTCCCCGTTACATCCGCTGCCAGAAAGTGGCGACACAAGGCACTTACCCTCCTGAAGACATGGATCTGTTTCGATATCTTTGGAAGTATGGTTTCCTGAGAAATCAACCCCTCGAGGGATCTGACCTCAGTCCCCTTGAATTTGTGCGGCGCCACCTGAAGCAGGCTCCTGAAGCGAGGGAGAAGGAT
>Ga0315295_10003389_pt1 | contig 13582 bp, 13 predicted proteins | sample YL17G14_0_MG_FD_204453 | JGI IMG/M metagenome (GOLD analysis project Ga0315295, IMG submission 204453) | Sediment microbial communities from Yellowstone Lake, YNP, Wyoming, USA - YL17G14_0 | ecosystem: Environmental > Aquatic > Freshwater > Lake > Sediment | place: USA: Wyoming | collected... | reverse complement strand
ATACGAATTGAGGGACGAGCTCTACGAATTTCTGCTGAAAAAACTGGAGATGCGCGTTCCGAAGATGATTTCAATCTCCCGCCTTTCCATAAAGAATGCCCCTCTCTCCAAGCGCCTCCTCCGCCCGTTGGTGGAAAGCGGAAAGGTGATGGGATGGGACGACCCCCGCCTCCCTACGCTGGAGGGGCTGAAAAGGAGGGGAATCCTTCCGGAAGCGGTGCGCAAATTCGTCCTCTCCTTTGGCATAAGCAAGGTGGAGAGCGAGCCGGGCTGGGACAAACTGCTTTCCGAGAACAGGAAAATCCTGGACCCCACCTCCCCGCATTTCTTCTTCGTGCAGAATCCAGTGAGAATAAGGATAAAGGGCGGGAAGAAAAAGAAACTCCGCGAAATGGAGGCGGGGAGCGAGCTCTGGATAAGCGGGACGGACGCAAAGGACCTGAAGGAGGGAGAGACCATCCGCCTCAAGGATTTGTACAACGTTAAAATCGAAAAAACCGGAAAGGAAATCTCCGCCACATTTTCCGGAGACGAAATCGGGAAGGAGAAGAAAATCCACTGGGTCTCTGACAGATTGGAGTGCGAGGTGCTCCGCCCTGGCGACCTAGTCCTGGATTCCGGGGACTTCAACCCCGCGAGCCTAACCATAGACACCGGATATTGCGAAAAATCCGTCCATTCGCTGAAGGAAGGCGACATAATCCAATTCGAGAGGTACGGGTTCTGCAGGCTTGATTCAAAGAAGCCCTTGCGCTTCGTATTCTCCTGCTGAGGTATCCGCATGCCCACCAAGGAACAGAAGGAAAAAATAATTTCATTCTCCAAAAAGTGCGTGGAGAAGAACGACCAGTGGCACCGGTTCGACCATCTGGAGCTGGTTGCGAAAACGGCACTGTTCCTTGCAAAAAAGGAAGGCGCGGATCCGGAGATATGCGAAGTTGCCGCGCTTCTCCATGACATATGCAAATCCGAGCCGGGTGACCACGGCACCAGCGGCGCATGCAAGGCGAGGGAGTTCCTCCTCTCCATTGGGATGGGGGGCGCATTCGTGGATGCGGTTGCGGAAGCGATACATTTCCATGACAAGGAGTCAAGAAACCGGAGCAAGGAAAGCGCAGCCGTGTGGGATGCGGATAAGCTTTTCATATTGACGCCGTCCGGATTCGTTTCGAGGATGTGCTCTTATTGGGTTGGCAGGCTGGGCATTGAGAAAGGGGTGGACAAGGCAATTCTCGAGTATTATTTCTTCAGGGAAAGGCTGAATACTGGAAGCGCAAAAACAATCGCCAACCGCTATTCCGGCCAGATGGGGAAGATTATCGATGAGCTCAGAAAGAAGCCGGACTCTTACTTGAGTGAATAAGATGCTTGAAGATTTTTCGCCAATAGAGCGTACGGAGCCCGCGCGCAAGCCAGTCTTCTCAGACTATCCCCTGCAGCCATTCATAAAAGGCGTGTTCGAGGACCGCGGAATAACCAAATTGTACGAGCACCAGGCAAAGGGGATCCAGCTCGTGAAGGAAGGAAAAAACGTGGTGGTGGTTGCGCCCACCGCAGGGGGAAAAAGCGAGGTATTCATCGTCCCTGCGGTAGAGGCTGCGCTCAGGGGGGAAAGCACCCTCCTTCTCTATCCCACAAAGGCCCTTGCCCGCGACCAGCTGGAGCGCCTTCTGGAGTTCAGGATTTACGGGGTGCGCACGGAAGTTTACGACGGGGACACCTCCCAGAATTCGCGGGAGAAGATAAGGGCGAACCCCCCGCAGGTAATCATCTCCAACGTGGACATGCTCCATTTCATCCTGTTGCACAACCGCCTCTTCACCTCGTTCTTCGAAAAACTCAAATACGTGGTATTAGATGAAATCCATATCTACAGCGGGGTGCTCGGCTCCCATGTATACAACATCCTCTGGAGATTGAAGCGCCTGATGCGCAAAAAATACAAGCGGGAAATCCAGTTCATCGCCACCTCCGCCACGGTTGGAAATGCGAAGGATTTCGCAGAGGAGATTGTGGGCGAGAAATTCGAACTCGTGGAGGGCACGTCCTCCCCCCGCTCCGAATACCATCATTTCATCATAAACCCCGATGACAGCTATCTCGTCGCCTCGCTGAAGGTGGCGCAGGAAATCGGAAAGAAGGCCCTCATCTTCGGGAATTCCCATTCCACCGTGGAGCGGATGGGCCTCATCGCCGAGGGGATGGGGCTGGATTTGCGCGTCTACCGTTCCGGCCTCTCCCAGGAGGAGCGGAGGAACGTGGAGAAGGAATTCAAGGAAGGAAAGGTGCGTTTTCTTGCGAGCACATCAGCGCTCGAGCTCGGGATGGACATCGGAGACACGGACGTGGTTATACTCGCGGGGTTCCCCGGCACCGTCACAAGAGTAAAGCAGAGGCTCGGCCGCTCCGGAAGGAAGGGCCAGCAGGCATACGGAGTATTCGTCGCAAAGGAAAATCCGCTCGACCAGTATTATGTGGAAAACCCGGACCAATATTTGTACGGGGATCCGGAAAACTGTTTTGTGAATCCGAAAAATGAGAAGATAAGGAAATCCCACATCCTCTCCGCGGCGAAGGACATGATGTATTCGCCCGAGGAGATTGATGAGGACATCTCCCCCATACTCGCTTCCTTAGAGGAGGAGGGGATGGTGAAAAAATGGGGCTCGCTCGTCAGCATCACGAAAGAAGGGGCGAAAAAGGTCCGCACCCTCAACATCCGGAGCATCGGCGAATCCGTCCGTATTTTCGATTCCTCCAGGCAGAAATTCATCGGGGAAAGGGACTCCCACATGGCGATTGGCGAATTGTTCGAAGGCGCCATCTATTTGCATGGGGGAAGGGCATATATGTCCCAAAAGCTGGATCTGGAAGGGATGACCGCAACCGTGGAGCCGCTCGGAAGGAAAGTAGAGGAATACACCCATGCACTCCGCACAAAGGAGGCGGAGGTCGTGGAGCACATCGAGACGCGGGACTGCCTCGGGCATCCCCTTTCCTTTGGAAAAGTCCACATCGTTGATACGGTCTACGGGTTTGCTATAAAGGATGCATATTCCAGCACAAGGCTGGGCGAGCACCACTTTGAGACGCCGTACATCCACGAATTCGACACATATGCGATCTGGCTGGACCTTGACGATTTGGCGCCAATAATCCAGAACTTCGGGGACGGATTGCACGCCTTTGAGCACGTCTCCATCTCCATGATGCCCGCAATCACGGGCGCGGACCCCAAGGAAATTGGAGGCATTTCCTATCCCACAGGAAGAATGTACGTGTATGACGGGGTGCCGGACGGGAACGGAATCACCCACATAGTTTACAGCAAATTCGAGGCCGTGGCGCAGATGGCGCTGGAACGCTTCGAAAAGTGCACGTGCGAAAAGGGCTGCCCCAAATGCATTCTCGACCCGATGTGCGGAAACGACAACCGGCATCTAAGCAAGGAGGGCGGAAAAATAATCGCGGAAGAGATTCTCAAAAAGCACTAGAGGTCGGAAATGTCCCTTCCAATCAGTTTCGCATCCTCCCATCCAATGGTATAACTCTCTTTCGCCTCCTTGAACACGGAAAGCGGGATGAACACCCATCTTTCCCTGTTCCTTCTCCACGCAATCAGGGTAGTAATCCCGGTAATCTCGTTCCACTTCTTCAAATTCTCGAACTGGTTCCGCTTTATCGCAAGGCGGTCGTTCTCCCATGCCTTGCTCTCAATCGCATATTGGGCGGTGGTCTTGAACGCAAGCAAATCCGGGGATAATGAGTTCACTCCGCTTCCCGCGGCCCTTATGACCATGAAGCCCCGGTCCGAGAACATCTTTATGAGTTCCCGCTCCGCGCCCGCCCCTTTTCGGTAATGGTACAAATCAGCACCTTACTATTCCCCTCTCCGCGTCCACTTCCACAACCATTCCGTTCTTTATGAAGGAAAACGGGTCCTCCTCCAGCATGTCCAGCATCGGGATTTTGGAGATTATCGCCCCGACCGCGATTATCGTTTCCGCCTCCAAATTTATTATCGCAAGGGGCGCGACCCCGTTCTTCTTCAGCTGGAGCATCATATAGGAGCCCACGGTGGAGCCCTTCCCCCTCGGGAAAACGAGAATCCTTCCGGCAACGCTCTTCCCTTCCAATTCATGCCCCTTCTCGATTACTATTCCGGTCTTCGGGTCCACGCTCCCCAGGAATGAGATGGGCTGCATGGTGACCAGTGCGGGCCCCTTTGCATATCCCCTCGCTATTATCCTTCCCTTCACAATCATTTCTTCCGCACCTTTTTCTTGCCCGCGCCCTCGAACTCCACCAAATCCCCCAGTTTTGCGAAATGAACCCTCTGCTGGCACATGGTCGGCAAATATTTCACCGCCTTTGCGGAATTCACGCCCGTATTCCTGTACCCCATCTCCCTCATGGGCGAAACCACCATGCACGTGTCCGCGACCAGTTTCCCGCCAGCCTTCACTATTATTTCCTCAAGCCCCTGCCTTGCGGCAACTTCCTTCACGATGCGGGAGACGCAGACCCACAATGGTTTTTTCAATTTCTTCCCGCGCACCATCTCCGCAATCTCCTTTATCTCCGCGAGGGACGCGTGCGGGCAGCCAGTAGTAATAATATCTGCCTCCGTTGTCTCATCCAGCGTCTTTCTCATCCTTCCCATTTCAGGTTTATCCACGGAAATTTTCTCCGCGCCATCCCGGATTTTCCACTCCGGAGTAATCTTCTCCATGAAGAACAATGAATTTGAGCCGAACGCCGCCATCGCCGCGCCCAGGTATTTGAGCATGTCCTCATCCGCCTTCTTGATTCCCCTGAACGCGACCGCCCTCCCCCGCGCAATCCCTCCCGCAATCGCGCCCAGAACCCCGAAATCGCTCCTGTCCGGGAGCGCAACCTTCACATCCACCACGAGGTCCGCAATCCTGTTCTCTTCCAGGTGCATCCCATAATTTGGCGTAAATCCGCAAATCGCGGCGCAGAGCGCGGAAGGCCCCCCCTCCCTATTGGTCCGCGCCCCAAGCACAGAATTCGCAAACACAACCGCGGAGCTCTCAGCCCACGCAATGTGCTCGCCCACTTTCGGGCGCACCCCGATAAGGTAAGGGGTGCATGTGCACGTGGGCTTCGCGCCCATTGAGGTGTATGCATTCAAAATAGCGAGCTGCTTCTGCGCAAAATCCTGCGGGACCTTCATCTCCTCCCATCCCTGCGCATCCATCCCAATCGGGTTCAGGTACGCTGGAATTTCTACTTTTGTCCCCTTCTTCGCCAAATCTTCCAGGTATTCCAGCCCCGCGTCCCCGATAGTCTTGTAGGAAACGCCCGAGATTTGCGCGGAACCAATCGGAACCATGTTCTTTGCGCCATATATTTTCGCGAGCGCAAAAAGGATTTCCATCGCCTGCCGCTTCCCTTCCCCGCACTCGCCGTTGAGCATGCATCTCTCTTTTTTGGTGAGTTCGGGTTCCATGGAAATCCTCAGAAATAATCCTTCACATCCACTTTTTTATATTTCGCACGGTCGAACGCCGCCCTATTCTTCAGAGGGGCGGTCGCATCCACGCCCACCTTAATAGTTTCGCGCGTTTCGGGGTTCGCAGAAGGGTCCAAAGAGGAGCCCTTCTCATGCGGTTTCACAACCAGTCCTCTATCCCCCTGGAATCTTGTTGCAATCGCCCACTCCACTTCCTCCATTTTGTGGACATCCACATCCTCGTCCACAATCACTACGTGCTTCATGGACGCGTGCCCCTTGAACGCTGCTTCTATTGCTTTCTTTCCATCATCCTCGTTCTTTTTCTTAATGGAAACAATTCCGTGCAGCCACGAGCAACCCCCCGGAGTGATGCTCACTCCCTTGCATTCCGCGACCTTATTTACCTCATTAAAAATTGTGGGCTCCCTAGGCATCCCCATCAAAACCTTGTGTTCCATCCCCCCCGGAATCAACACGTGGAAGAGTGCATCCTTCCGCGCGTGAATCTTCTTTACCTCCATCACCTGCTGCCTGCGCACAATATCATAAGTGTCCGTAAGGTCCACGAAGGGGCCCTCGTTCACCATCTCATGCGTAATGCGCCCCTCAATGATGAATTCCACCTCCGAAGGGACCTCTATCCCGTTTTCCAACTTTACCGTTTCAAATGGCGCAAGCGAATTCGCTATCTCCAATTCATTCGTCCCTATTTTGGTGGAAACCGCGGAAGCAAGAAGCACATTTATGGGCGAACCGACAATCACCGCCACATCCAATTCCCCGCCCGCCCTCTCAATAAATGTATTCAAATGCCTGGGAAGGATGCGCAAGGCCATCCGGTGCCCGTCCAGCTGCATCATCCTATGGAAGGAGCAATTCGTCCCGTATTCCTTATCCTTGGCAATTACTATTCCCGAGCATATGTACGGCCCCCCGTCCTTCTCCGTATGCAGAGGAATAGGAAGTTCATCCAGCGAAGAGACCGTTTTCTCGAGCGCCGGAGAGTTTTTTGCGGGCTTCGGCTTTGAGGGCCGGTTTATCGCATCAGCCAGTTTTTTCGTAATCTCCTCCACCCTGCAGCCCAAATACTGCGCAACCAGTTCCCGCGTCGCAAATACATTTCCCACAGCGGAGAATTTCGCGCCCCCGACCTCCGGCGCAAGCATCGGGGTGTCTTCGCGGGCCTTCATCACAGCCGCAAGCTCAAGGTTTTTCGATACTTTTTTCCTAATCTTCAGCAACTGCTTTGTCTCTTCAAGCTCTTTTATGAAATCGCGAAAGGAACCCTTCATTTCTTCCACCTCTTATACAGCTTATGCCTAACCCCCGCCTGGTCCAGCACCTTCCCCACCATGAAATCCACCAGTTGCGAAATCTCCTTCTGCCCGGAGTAAAATCCCGGGGATGCAGGCATAATCACGGCGCCGGCGAGGCTCGCCTTTGACATATTCTCTATCGCAACAAGCGAGAGGGGGGTCTCCCTCACCAATAATATCAATTTCTTCCTCTCCTTCAGCATCACTTCCGCCGCGCGGTCAACCAATCCATTCCCAGTTCCATTCGCAATGTTCCCCAGCGTCTTCAGCGAGCAGGGGGCGACAATCATAACATCCGGGGAATTCGAGCCGGACGCAAAAGGGGCATCAATCTCGCCTTCCTTAAAATCGGCTTTGGGCAGTTTTACCCCCTCATAAGCGGCAACCTTCTTAGCCGGGCCGCTCACCACCACAGAAACGGCGTGGCCGAGCCTCTTCAGCTCCTCAACGAGCCGCACCCCGTACACGATGCCGGAGGCGCCGCTTATCGCAACCACTATGCGCATGAGTGGATTTCCCCTCCTTCCTTTTTAAAAACACGCGCAGGACAACATTTAAATACTCAATTATACATATTCTTACACATGGAAGACCTCCAAAATAATGGAACCAGAACTATTCATACGCCTTCGCTCCAGCGCAGGGGCACCATCGACCCGGCCCTCAGGACGTTCAACCCTTTCCTTGGCGGAAAGGCGGGATGGTCTTGGGTGACGGAAAGGCTCGAGACAATCCGCAAGCAGTCACCGGACCTCAGGCAGAGGCACGTTTCCATCATAAAGGATGTGCTTTACCTGGAGGACGAGTGCCAGAGCGTGGAAAACACCCCAAATGTAATCGCGGAGCTGATGCGCTCGCTGAAGGGAAGGTCCACGGACCCTGAGGGCAAGCCCATCTGGGAGGAACGTGCGGCCGCCGCGCTAATGCTCGGTGCAACCCGCAGCAAGGAAACGCTCCCCCACCTGGTGAGGGCCTTGGACATAGAGGAGAACATATGGGTAAAGCAGGCGATTGTTCTTGCAATCGGGAAAATTTCCCCGAGGGACGCCCCGCTCGAAAAGTTCACCGGCGAAATAATACTCCAAATCCATTCAATCATATGGGCGGACGGGAACGAAAGGGACCTGTTCCTCGGATTCCTCAGGACCTTCCTGGACAATCCCGCATATTCCTCGCTCCATATCCAGCTCGACGAGCACAAGATTGCGCTCCTGATGCAGTGCCTGGCGGTTTCCCAGCCCGACAGGGAGGGGGAGGACAACTGGCAGGTGCGCGAGGCCGCGGCCCGCCTCCTCGGGGTCGGCCACGTGTGGGACGCAATACCCAACCTTGTGCAGGCGGCCGCAAGGGACCCTAACGAGGAGGTGCGCAGGTGCGCCCTTTCCTCTGTAGTGAGAATCGGCAGGGAATACCCCGCCGCGGCGAAGAAGGACTTTGACATAATAATAGCCCCGCTTCCAGGAGAGACTTCGGACGAGCTCATGGTGGCAAAGGCGAAGGACGCCCTGCTCTCCATAAACGCGCTGGAAAAGCCGCAGAGGGGAAAGAAGCCGGCGCCCTCCATAGTGGTCGTGCCTTTCCTAGAAAACGAGCAGAAGATGATATGCCTGCTCAGGCTCGCGAAGGGAAAGGGCGAGGCCACGGGCAGCCACGACTATTTCCACCAGATTGTCCGCGAGATGAGCCTGGACGAGGCCATTCCGCTACTCCTGGGCGGAAAATGCGTGAAGATAGAGGAGGAGAACATACCATATCTCCAGGACGTGGTCTCCAAAATTTCAGTCGCCGCATTCAAGAGGCAGGGCACCACGGCATACGGAAAGGCCATATCCCTCCTCGCGGGCGCGGCAGCGCGCAAGGCATTTGAGCTCAGGGAGGCGAGGAAGGCCGCGGTTGAGCTGAACCCCGATTATCTGAAGAACACGCGCCAGAAGCCGCTCCTGGATGAAAATGACGAGGAGATGCTTGTGCGCCTCGCGGCGGATGCGTTCCACAGCGGGGACTACTCCGCACTCGTCTCGGGCGCGGACCCGCGCAAGGTGATAAAGGCGGTGCTCTTCAGCTCGCTTGTGAAGATGGACGACGAGAACCTTTCCATAATCGCCAGGTTCATATCCGGAGTCACCCGCGAGGTGATACTCCAGAAGGGGACCGACGCATTCCACGAGATCTCGGACGAGCTCGTCAGCCTTTATTTGAAGATGGATTCTCCGCTCTACAGCGTGGAGCAGGACATCCCAACCCTCGTCTTCGCAAACAGGGTGCTCGAGGTGCTGGCCGACCCGAACCCGGATTTTGGAAATTACGGAAAGTAATTTAACCTATTGCGGAGTGTTTTTCTTATGCAGGTCCTGAAACTGGGCGGTTCCGTCCTTACGAAAAAACAGGGGTACATGGAGCTCGACCAGAAGAACATAAATTCTCTGGCGAAGATGTTGGGCAATTCCTGGAAGTCCGGTGTGCGCGATTTTATTCTAATCCACGGCGCGGGCTCCTTCGGCCATCCCCTCGTCCTGAAATATGGATTGGACGACGGGATACGCACGGACGCGCAGAAAGAAGGGATGGCGCTCACCCACGCGGCGTGCACCTTCCTTTCGCAGGCCCTCATAGACGCGCTCGTAAAAAACGATGTGCCCGCGGTAACAGTCCCTCCAATCTCCATAGGAAAATTATCCGACAAAAGAATTTCAAAAATGGATTCCGGAATAGTAACCTCCCTTCTTTCCTCCGGCTTCCTCCCTGTTTTGCACGGGGACATGATGCTCGACGAAAAATTGGGCGGGGCGGTCTGCTCCGGCGACCAGCTGGTCTCCTATTTTGGAAAGGATGCGAGCCGCGTAATCCTCGGAACAAACGTGGACGGCATAATCGCGGACGGAAAGGTGGTCCCCCGCATAACCAAGGCAAATCTTTCCGAAATCCTTAAGCACGTGAAGGGCTCGGACACCGCGGACGTCACCGGAGGGATGCGCGGAAAGCTCGAGGAGCTGCTCCGCATAGGGAGGCCCGCATGCATCGCGAACGCCCTCCGCCCAGAGAGGATAGAGAAGCTTCTGCGCGGGGAGAAGGCGATTTGCACAATTGTGGAGTAAGTGCAACAGTTAAAAACACTCTTTCCCATATTATTACCCTATGTCTGATAATGGAAGCGGAGCCAGAAGGCCGCCGCCCCCTCCCGGAGGGCAAAGGAGCGTTGCGAAGCCTCCGCCGCCACCCGTCAGGAAGAACCCAACCCCAAATCCTCTCGTTGCGCAGCCGGCGGAATCCGCCTCCGGCCTTTTCCACCTTGAGGAAACAAAGAAGACTTTCAAGGAACTGGTCGGGGAGGAATTTTTTTCCAATTTCAAAAGGTCCCTTAACATAGTCTGCGCCTCATGCGGCTTCACAATACAAAAGGACTTTGCGACGCGCAAGAACGCACTCATCTTCCGCAACGAAACCGTTGCGGTTTTCGAGAACGGCGTCATGGTAATCCCGCTTGAGAAACTAGGCAACGAGGTCGAAGTATACGGGAGGATGTTCCCAAGCATAAAACCGGGCGAAATCGCGGCGCCATCCTTCGCAGGCCTCTCCAGCATCCCGCACGGGATGTTCCTCAGCATCTCCTCATCCGGAGTGGAACTGCGCTTCAGGGCGGCGGTGGAAATCCCCGCGCCGGCCCCTGCGCCGGAACAGAAAATGCTGCTCGAGGCGTGCAAACTGCTCACAAAAATGGGCGGCGCGGACCACGCCATCCCCAACGCAATCAGCGTGCAGGGCAATTCCATATTTTTCAGAAACGGGGTTGACCTTGCGGAACTCGCAAAAATCCCGGAGTCCGGCGGAGAAGCCCGGATATACCTAAAGGATATTTCCTGGGGTGCGCCCCAGTGCAAGCTTCTGCTCGAGAGGTGCGGCGCATCAATCTCAGAAGACAGGCTAGCCTTCATTTTCATGCACACGCACGTTTACCTCCGCATAAGGGAGGACGGGTTTGCGCTCTGCGCCTCCAACAGGCGCGAGTCCGAACCGCTCATCTACATGCCTTTTCAAATCGAATAATCCCATTTTATAAATTTTCCAACCAATACGCACTGCCATGGAACCAAAAAGCAGGTTGTTCGTTTTGTTTCTCGCATCCTTCCTCCTCATCTCCGGCTGCCTTCAAAGCCCTCCACGGGCCTGCACCGCCGAGGCGAGGATGTGCCCGGACGGCTCGTATGTTGGAAGGGCCGGCCCGAATTGCGAATTCTCTCCCTGCCCGAACACAACCGGATGCGACGGCCATTCAGTGGATGCGTGCCCGGCGGGATGCGAGGTCTGCCCCCAGTGCGCGGCATGCAGCTCAATCAGCTGCCATTCCCCGGGTTTCTGCAGGAGCATAGGGTTCGAAAGCGATTGGTATGGCAATACCTTAAACCCCGGCTGCATCTGCCCGGAAGGTTACATCAGGGAAGGCGATGCCTGCACCCCGGAGTGCTATTACTCCACCCCGCGATGCCTGATGCCCTCATTGCTCTGCAACCAGACCGGTTAGGCTGGTTTTGGAAACGAAGCATCTCCCCAGGCCGCAATCCCCGGCTTCCTTATTTTTGCACTTAAGGTAACACTGCTTTATAAACTTTTTAACACATATGCCATCCCATGGCCCAGGATTCCTTTGGCCAAAAATCCAAGCTTGCGCTCGCGGGAGCTTCCGAACGCCCAGTTGAAATGCCCTCCGGCACAATCTCGCGTGCGAAGAGTGGCGTTTCCCCCGCAAATGCAAGAAAATCCGTATGCGCGCTCATCCTTTTCTGCGACATTCCAGAATACAAGCCGCAGGAAGACGCGGCAATCAAGTACCGCATAGCGCCGGAGATTGCGCGGTTCATGCGCAGCCAGGCCGAAAGGTCCGCGGCGGCGATGCCCCCGGGCAGGCGTTATCTCATCCTTTACAGCAAAACATTCGGCAGGCTCGCCGGCCCGGTGTGCGAATCCGGGAACTGCGAGGCGCCCCTTGAGGCGGCCGCAAGGATGGCCCGGGAGGACATTATGCTCACCAACCAGGAGGCGGAATCCATATCCGCGGCCTGCCGCTTCTCGGATGCGAACGCGGAACTCTCCGCCTTCACCCTGGGCCTTCCGTACGAGCGCCTTGCGGAATTGATAACAAGGATAAACTGCGCCTCGCCAAAATGCGCAGGAATGGAGGATTTCTTCTTCGCGGCCCTGGTGAGGCAGGATTATTTCCGCGGGGAAAGCATGTCCGCGGTTTACCAGGGAAAATTCATTGGGATTGTGGAATCCGCCGCACCGCCGCACAACCCACAATTATAAATTTTCGCAGGCAGTATGGGCGCATGAGAGCGCTCGTTTTCCTTTTGGCGGGTTTCCTGCTTTTTGGATGCATAGTTTCCGAAGAGAGGCAGGAGTCGTTCATCCCCGGGCAGAACACGGCCGCCAACATATCGCACGAGCTTCCTCCGGCCGAAGAGGCCAACCCGAACATAACCGTTAACGAAACACTGCCCGAGCCGACGCATGCGTTGCCGGAGTTCAACATAACCTACGAGATAAACGACACCGCGATAGAGAACATAACCGAGAAGAACTACTACGGGCTGGAGTTCGACAATTATACTCTATTGCTGGAGGACCTCGCCCCAAGCGGAAGCGAATACTGCGCCCTTGTGAAGATAGTGGCAATAGAAGGCACAAACATGCAGGAATTCGACCGGGCGCAAATCTGCCCCGGAGAAAGCTACTACTGGGTCTCCCCGGAGCATCATAAATATAGAATAAAAGTAATAGAGACGGCCTCGGGCTATTCGGGCCGGGCCGCCTGGGCGAATATTATGGTCTATCGCTAAACCGTAGCCAGCTTCACCCTGAAGCCCTTGTTCTGCGCCTTCGCCTTATTGAGCACAAGGGTCGCGGTGACGATGTCCTGGATTCCCAGCCCCGTGGAGTCGAAAATCGTTATGTCCGCGTCGCTTGTGCGCGCGCCCTTCTTGCCCGCAACGATGTCCCCGAGCTCGGCGGCGATGTCCTTCCTGGAAATTATCTTCTTTGAAATGGGCACATTAATCTCCCCGGAGTGGGACGCCTGCTCCCAGTCATCAATCACGATTTTCGCCCTCCTCATTATCTCCGGGTCCAATTCCTCCTTCCCGGGCGCATCCGCCCCTATCGCGTTTATGTGCATCCCCGGGTGAATCCACTCGCTTTTCACAATCGGCTGGTGCACCGGCGTCGTAGTAATAAGCACATCCGCGTTCCTGCAGGCCGTGGCGCCGTCCGCCACCTCGCAGCGTATCCCGAGGGATTTCGCGAACTCCACGAACCTTTTCGCGCTGTCCGCGTTCTGGTCCACGGCATAGGCCTTCTCTATTTTCATCACTTCCTTGTGCGCCATCAATTGGGTGTGCGCCTGTATCCCCGTTCCGATGAACGCGATGTTCTTTGCGCCCTTCTTCGCGAGGTGCTTGGTCGCAATCGCGCCCGCCGCGCCAGTCCTCATCGCGGTGAGCCACGAGCCACCCATGACCGCAAGGGGCGCCCCGCTCTCAGTATCAATCAAAATGACCGTCGCAAGCACCGTGGGAATATTTTTCTCCTTCGGATTGTTCGGAAATACGGTGACTGCCTTCAGCCCCGTTTGCTTAAGGTTCTTCAGATAGGCGGGCATCACCCTAAGGTCCCCGGTAGGGTACATTATGTACATCTTCGGGGGCATCTCCACGTTACCGTTGCCCCTTTCCCTGAATGCCGTTTCCACAGCCGGAATCACATCCTTCATTTCCAGTATCTCCTTCACGAGTTT